>Ga0209515_10002982_pt1 | contig 24869 bp, 25 predicted proteins | sample Subgroupgradi54m_FD_187454 | JGI IMG/M metagenome (GOLD analysis project Ga0209515, IMG submission 187454) | Subsurface groundwater microbial communities from S. Glens Falls, New York, USA - GMW60B uncontaminated upgradient, 5.4 m (SPAdes)... ... | reverse complement strand
GTGGCGAGGATCCCCTCCGGATCGCAGATCGCCACCCCCACCCGCACAGCGCCCACGTCGACCCCCAGCCGCACCCCCCGCGTCAACACGGTCTCACCGCAGATCCTGGACGCTAAAACACGCCATAGGGGACAGCAAAGCATCCCCACCCTGTCTTAGCCCGGCCACGCTGGTCATTGAGGACAGCATCGAGCTGCCCCGGCCAGCGTACGGGGTGGGTTTGCGGTCCGGGGGTGCGCGATGACGGCCCCCGCTGTCGCGCACCCCACCTGGTGCGACCCTGCCTGGTGCACCGCCGACCCGGCCGCCGTAACGGCGGCCGGGTACCGGGCGGGTAGCGGCGGGCAACACCGGTCCGCCCCGATCCGGCTCGACCTGGGCGGCGCCGTTTGGCTGCCCGCGCCGGAAGGTACCGCGTGCCTGACCGAGTCCGTGGCGCCGTGGAGCTGCGCGCCGTTCCTGCGGGTCCAGGTCGGTGCCGCGGACCTGTCCATGCCTGCCGACCTTGCCGGCCCGGTGCTGCTGGCGCTGTCCGCGCTGACCGGGTTGGCCCGTGTCGGGGAGGTGGCCCGGTGAGCTGGACGGATAGGGCACCCCGGGTCGCTACCGGCCTGACCGTGGTCGCGCTGGCGGGCGTGGCTGGATCGATGTCCTTTTCTCACATGGCTTCGCTGGCGGCTCGGCATGGGCAAACAGGCTGGCACGCAAGCGCGTTCCCGGTCTCGGTGGACGGCCTTGAGTTGGTCGCGAGCCTATTTCTTGTGTCGCAACGACGGGCCGGGCGTCACATCGGGTGGCTACCGTGGGCGGCGCTGCTGGCCGGTACGGCGGCCAGCCTGGCGGCCAACATCGCAGTTGGCGGCGACGACCTGGTGGGCCGGGCGTTGGCCGGCTGGCCGGCGGTCTCGCTGCTGGTGTCGATGAAACTGTTCTTCGCCATGTTCGACCACCACGAGAAAGACCGGCAGCCGGTCCCGGACGGTGAACGGACGGCCGGGACTCGACCCGCCGTCCCGGGGACCGTCCCCGGGACCGACCGGGCCGATGTACCGCTGTCCCGGACCGTCCCCGCGCAGCGGGCGGACGGCTCGGCCTGGTCCGGGACGGTCCCGGACAGCCTGGTCGCCGTCCCGGCCCTGGCGTCCGAGCCCGACCCGGCCGACCGGACGGTGCCGGTCGACCTCGGCGCGGTGGCCGGTCTGGTCCCGGCGGCGCGGGCCACCCGCGACGCGCTCGCCGCCGCCGGCCGCCCGCTGTCGCGGGGAAGGCTGGCCGAGCGGATGCGCGCCGACGGGCACGCAGTGTCCAACGCCCGTGCCTCGCTGCTGGTCAAGGCGCTGCGGGCCGAGGCGACCTCGCCCCCGGCTACCCCGGCCTCCCGCTTCGCCGGTCGCGACGAGGCGACCGACCAGGCCGCTTGACCGGCGAAGCCGCCCGGCGCCGCCGCGGCGAGATCCACCCGCTGTTGCTGGAGGCCGCGTTCGCACACGCTTGGATCGGCGGCTGAACGGCCCGCCGAGCAACGCCCCGGGCAAACAGGAAGGTCGGCACCCACGGGGGATCGGTGCCGACCTTCGGCAGAGAAGTTACATCAACTCATAGCCTGACGCTGCCCCTGCCCCTGCAGGAGGCCGATCCGCCCGCGAACTCACGGACCTCGGCGGCGTACGACGGGCGGGCGCGTTTGGCGAGCGCTGACCATCTCCCCGTACGCCGCACCGCGGGCGTGCGCTCTGTTTCTGCGGGTCCAGGTCGGCGACGCCCGATCTGTACATGCCCGCCGACCTTGCCGGCCCCGTCCTGCGGGCGCTGTCCGCTCTTACTGCGGCGGCCTGTGCCGGGGAGGGTGGACCGGCGAGCTGGACGGACAGGGCACCTCGGGTCGCTACCGGCTCAACGGTGGTCGGGCCGGCCCGGTGGGCCGGTGGGCGCTGGGAGCCGAACCGGGGCTCCCGCGCCAATTCAAGCCCTGCTCATGCTCGTGCGTTGGTCGGCATCGTGGCCCAGTCCGTCGCCGTCATCCCGTAGACCAACGAGTCGCGCCATACGCCCTTTGCCTGACGGTGGTCGCGCAGCGTCGCCTCGTACTTGAGTCCGATCTTCTCCATGAGGCGGATGGAGGAGGGGCTCTCCGGTCCGCAACTGCCCCAGATGCGACGTAGTCCGAGATCACCAAAGCCGAACTTCATGAGCACGTGCGCGCACTCGGTGGCGTAGCCCTGTCCCCAAAGGTCGGCGCGCAACGCCCCTCCGAGCATTCCGCTTTGTTCAGTCTCGTCGTCGGTGATTCCGACCCTCCCGAGGTAGCCGGCTCCTAGCAACTCGTCATCGGATCGACGTATGACGGCCAGGTAGTAGTGAACGCGCGGCGTCTCTTGGGCTTTGCCTTCCCACTTGGCGATGTAGTTGCTGGCTTCCTCGACGGTCATCGGTTCAAAGATCAAGGTCTCGCACACCTGCGGATCGCCCACGACACGCTGAAGTGCCTCGGTGTCCGTGCGGCTGACCTCCCGAAGGTAGATGCGGTCACCTTCGAGTTGCATCGGGTACATGTCATCGTCCTCTCGGCAGCGTCGTGGCAGCGGCCACCTGGCAGAACGCCTCGATCTCCTCCTGCATTCTGCGCGCTGCCGGGGTGTGCTGACGGCCTGGGGGTTCCGGTGCCCGCAGCGCTGCGTGGATGCGCTCGGCGGTACCGATCACGCCACGAATCCGACGAGCCGGCTCAAGATCGAGCACCGGGGCAAGGGCTTCGTGGGCACCCTCAACTTCCTGAAGGTCAACCCACGCCAGTGCCAGCACGGCCCGGGAACCGGCCTCGGTTGCGTATGACCTTTCCTCGGGCGCGGCCGACTCGCACGCCGCGATCGCCTCAAGCGCCTGGTTCACGGCGTCGGCGGCTTGACCCGGCAGCCATGTCGTGGTGTCGGCGGCGTAGTACATCTGCCGGGGTCGGGTGAAGGTGAGCGTCCCTCCGAAGGCGTCGAGTTCGTCGGCCTCGGCCCGTTGCCGGGCGGCGTCGGCTCTCGTCAGCGCCTGCCGTGCGGCGTCGACGTCGCCGAGGGCCGCTTGGGCGCGGGCCTCAAGCGCAGGAAGCCACGCTGACGAGGTGCCCGTGGTCGGCAGGCCCGCGCCCAGGCGCGCATAGCGGATCGCTTCGTGAGGCCACCCCGACCAATAGGCGATCAAGGACTGGAGGCCATAGGTCCACGCGCGCAGCCCGTTGTGACCGGCATTTTCGGCGCACACGAACGCCGCACGCGCCTGCATCCTCGCCGACGCGATGTCCCCGAGGTGATGGCTGGCCTCAGCGAGGATCGCCGACACCGCTCCCGCCGCGAGGTAAAGATCACGAGACTCCTCGGGCCGCTGCCGGCCCTCCAGCAGCCGAAAGGCGATGTCCTGGGTGTCGATGAGGTCGGGCAGCAGAATCCCGAGCGGCCGGGTGGTGTAGAGCCTGGCCAGCCGACAGACCTCGTCGCGTAGTCCGTCGAGAGTCTCCGGTCCGACGTTGGAGCCCTCGGCGGTGGCTGCGAACCTGAGTGCTTTGCGAGAGGCCACGGCGATCTGCCTTTCAAGGGAACCGGCGGTGGCCGCGGTACCTAGGCCGATTTGGCGAGGCACGACAGCGTGCTCGGGTTCCTGATGTTCATTGGACGAGGGCTCGAACGTTGTTGCGAACCGCAGCAATACGGCCCGTTCCTGTGCGTCGAGTTGGCCGAGCGCCTCCGGGGCCACCAGACGAAGAGGGGTCGTGCCATACAGCCTCGCCCAGCCGATCAACTGCGCCGCCTGCGGCGCGCGCCCCTCGCCAGGAAGCGAAAACCGCTCAAGTCGCGACAGCATCGGCTGATCGACGTAGCCCACGCCGATGGCTGTGTTGTACTGCTCCACTGCCTGCGGCTGGCTCCAACCGTGCGCCATCCGGTATGCCGCCAACGGCGAACATCGGCACAACAGCCGGATTTCAGCCGCGATCTCGTCAATCGACCGGCCTTGCTCGACCATTGCCGCACGGAGCCGGGTGACGTCGGCTGATCTCCATCCCGCCACTGTTACGACCTTCCGAAGCTGCTTGCGAAGAAACCTACTGAAATCAGCGTTAGTCGTCGGAGCCTTACAAGCAAGGGGCGCGCCACCATGGTTTTCGGCCACGGCTTACATGGAACGCCTTCGGACTGCGACATATGTGCAGCTCAGCAGGGGTGCCAGCAGACATACAAGCTATGTCGGCAGCCCCGGTGACGGTAGGCGTGTCCCCCGGTTGACTGATCAGCAGCGGCGAGCGCACGGCGCTCTCCACTTGCGATCGCGGCGAACCGGGAGGTGTGGCATGGGCTACGCGCTTGTGATGACGGCCGTCTTCGGGCCTCTGATCGGGTTCCTCGGAGGGTTCTTTACGTTCAAACGGTCTCGCGCGTGGTGTCGGGAGTGCGGGGGCTCGCTGCGGTGCCTGGAGTGCGCCGGTCGGCCCACGGGCCACGTCCGGGAGGCGCTACTGGCAGGGGGGCAACGGTGACTTCATACCGTGGCGCGGACGACAGTTTGGCCAACGCGCAGATGATCCTCGACCAGCACATCACGTCCAGCGTGGACGGTCGATGCCTGCGATGTGGGGCACCGGGACCATGCAGCCGGCGTCAGACGGCCGCCGCACTGTTCTCGCGGTCATTGCGGCTGCCTCGGCGGGTACCGGGGGCGAGTCGCCCGGAGTTGGTCGGTGCCCGCCGCATCGATGTCACCCGGCGCCTGGTAGCGGTCGGAAGGGGGTCGCGATGAGCCTGCTGCGACCCGAAGACAAGGAATTGCACCGCTCCGACGGATCGCACAGAGAGCTATGTCCGGACCCCAAGGTCACACACGAGGACTGGGCGCAGCGGATGCAGGCGCACCGAGACGCCCACCGTGCCAACCCGGGTGCCGGGTCCATGGTGGCGCACCGGGACGATCATCGGCCAGCGGCCGGGTACCCGAACCGGGCCGGCTGGATAGGCGGGCGCCGGCCGTCTCGCTGCGTTGGGGCCGAGGCGGTCGGCGCCGCTGCACCGATGGGCCGGACGCGCGACACCACCGTTCCCGAGGCCACACGTCCCGGTCGTCGCCACTTCCTCTCCGGGGGGAAGGCCGCAGCACCGCCACCGCAAGGGGTGACCAGCGTGTGCGCGGCGATGGGAGGGGCCGCCCCCGCCGAATTCCCGGGCGGCCCCTCCCCACGTGCGCCAGGAGGAAGGAGACAGGAAGTGACCGACGCGAGCCTGCCGTTCGACCCGGACGACCCGCCGCAACACGCGCCCGCCGGGGCCAACGAGGCGGTGTGGGACGTGGCGTACCAGGTCCACCAGACGCACCGGCCGCGCTGCGTTTGCTGCGGCCAGCCGTGGCCGTGCGAGCGTGCCCGGCTCGCCGCCGGGCAACTGCGCTATGCCTGCCGGCTCGGGTCGACCGGTCTGGCCGACGACGCACCCGCGTCTGGACAGTCGGAGCCCGGGTTGTGAGCACCGGTGACGCGTTGCCCCGACCACCAGCCGGTGCCCGAGGCGGACGATCCGATGGCCGCGCCGCCGCCCCGGCGCAACGCGGCCCCGAACTGGTGGGTGCCCGCGTCGTTGGCCGTCGCTGGTTGAGGTCAGCCGCGCTCACGTGGGCAGCCGGAACCGGCCGCCCACCCGTCGGATTCCAGAACGGCCCTCCCCAAGCACGCAAGAACAGGTAAGGAAGGAGCACAAGCGGTGCCTGACGAACTTCCGTACGACCCGGCTGATCCGCCGCTCGCCCCGCCTCCCGGTGCCATCGCCGGGCTGTGGTGGCTGGCGCACCGGTTGCGCGAGGAGCACCGGCCGCGCCCGGACGGGTTGTGTGGTTGCGGTGAGTCGCCGTGCGACGGGGCCCAGTTCGCCGATGAGCAATTGCGCCTGGCGTGGCACGCCGGGCGGGCAGGTCGGGCCGACGAAGAGTCCCCGGTCCGGCGCTTCGAGCCCCGGGAGGTGCCCGGCCATGGCGCCACGGCCGACCCTGGGCAGGTGTCCGAGGCGGACGACCCGTTGGCCACACCACCCGCCGACGCTGAGCCCGACGTCGCTCGGCTGTGGCGGGCGGCGTACGAACTGCGCCAGGAGCACCAGCCCGGCATCGAGGGCTGCTGCGGTAGCTGTGGGCAAGCGGCACCGTGTACGAACTCCAGGTTCGGTGACTACCTATGGCGGCTGGCCCGTAAGCAGTACGCCCGCCAGCGGCTACGCGCCGCCCCGCCCGACCCAGGCCGGACGAATGACTGACCGGACGCCCTCGCGCCCCGTGAACGTGGTGCCCGTACGGAGCTGTGGACCGCACGGGCACCACCGCCCCACCAACACAACGAGAGGAGCTGTCCGACCGTGACGACGCCAGCCAACGACCTGCCCGACCCGCCCTCTTGGCCGGACGGCGCGCCCCCTTGGCTGGACGGCGCGCCCCGCCGCCCGCCGCCCCCGGAGCTGGTCGCCGCCGCTGAGGCTGATCGCCTGGTCATGCGCCAGCGTCTCACCGAGTTCATCGTCGCTGTCCGCGTGCTCAGGGCCGAAGGCTTCACCGAGTTTCAGGCGTGCCTTGACGTCTACTACACCCTGCGCAAGGCGGACCCTCTCACCGCGGCCCTCATGTGCGCCGTCGCCATCACCCAACTCGCCCAGCACCCCGACCCCTACCTCGAAGATCCGACGTGAACCGTTGCGGGTACTGGCGAGCCATCCACCATCGACCGAGAGGAGCTATCCGACCGTGACGACCGCAACCGCCCTACCCGACGTTTACACGGTGGGCTACCGGGCCGGCGAGATCCTTGACCTGGTGCGCGGCAGCGCCGAGTACGCCCGGCTGGAGGAGTCCACCCGGATGCACCCGGACTGCTGGTCCTCGTTCATCGGCTATCCGGTCATCGCCAGGCTCGACCTGGACCGCGACGCCGGCCCCTTGTTCGTGGAAGCGCTGCGGGTGTTGGCGTTGACGGCGGCGGTGTTCGAGCTGACCGGCGGCGACGAGAATGCCGCCGATCTGGTGGTCTCCATCCCGGTCGACGAAATGGTCCACGCGGTCCTGGTGCAGTACACGCTGTGCCAGAACATGACCGCCCGCCTGGGCATCCGGTTCGTGCACATGACCGACCGCTTCGGCTGGGACCGGGGCGACTACACCCATCAGTGCTACCTGGCGGCCGGCTGGGGCGAACCCGATCCGCGGTACTGGATCGACACCCTGGAGACCGCACGCCGCACGTTGATCCTCCAATCCCGCTATGAGCGGATCGGCATCCGCGACTGCGGGCGCCGCCACGACATCGACTTCGAGCACACGCCGAACCTACTGACGGCCCGCTAAATCGACCGACCAGCACCCGGCGCGCCCGCGACGACGCCATGGCGGCCCGGGAAGCGTCTGCGGCGGGTCACCCCCCGCCTTGCCCATGGTCGGGTCCGTCCCGGTTCCGGCTCAGCCGCCCGTATCAGAGGAGGTGCAACCCCATGGCGGTGCTGGCAGCCCCACGCCACCCCATCGTGGTGGAGGCGCTGACGATGGCCCGCGCCTGGTGCGGGGAGCACGTCATCGACGGTGCCCCGGCACTGACCCACGCGATGCGGGTCGCGGCCACCCTCGCCGAGTATGTGCCCGACCCGGCGCCGGAACTGGTAGCCGCCGTGCTGCTGCGCGACGCCCCGTACTTCGCCCCGACCGGCATCGACCTCGACGCGGAGTTGACCGCCCGGCTGGGGCCCGCGGTGACCCGCGTTGTCCGCGCCCTGCACCGCGAGCAATCTGAGCAGCACGCGCTCACCCGTGTACCCGCGCCGCGGGTGCCCACCGACGACCCCTGGTTCCTGTACGCCAGCGCCGCCGACAAGATAGTCAGCCTGGCCACGGTGCTGCGCCGCGCGGCGGCAGCGAACCGGACCGAGCATTGGTGCAGCCGGGCGGCGGTCGTCCGGGAAGTGCCCTACCTGCGGGCCTTCCACACCGGGGCGGCGGCGCACCTGCCCCCGGTGATGGCCGCCGAGCTTGGCCGGCTCGTCGCGCAGGCCGAACGCGCGACCCGCTGATGACAACCACCTCGTCTGATGTCCTCCGGCCCGGTCGCGGCGGTCCGCAGACCGCGCGCACCGGTTCGGAGAGGAGGACTTCGGTCTCGGCCCCGTGCGGACCTCCCGTCTGCGGCGTAGGGGCCCTGCCGGCGTGCTCTGCGCCGGCCGGTGCCGGCCTGGAGCGGGTCACACCCCGCATCGATAGCACCGACACTTGCCGGCGGTGCGGCCATGGCTTGGTCTGGGACGAAGTCGACGGCTGGGTCCGCACAGCCGGGGCCGGGCAACGCTGTCAACGCTTCGCCGCCGGCCACACACCGTCGCATCGCAGCTCGCCGTCCGCGCGCCCGGGGCACGACGGTGAGGCCGAATGACGCCCACAACCGGACCGCGGCAGGTGGCAGTGGCAGCGCTGGCTTCGCTACCTCTATTCGTCGTCGACGCGGCGAAGGAGGCGGCGCACGGTTTGGGAGCTGACCTCAGTGCCGAGCATTTCGGTGAGCGCTGCGGCGAGTTCGCGGACGGTGGGACGGGGGCCGGTTCCGGCAGCCTCGAGTAGCTGGCGGAGGTCAGCGGGCTGGGGGCGCTGGCCGGGCTTGCGGCCGCCGGTGCGGCGGGTGGCGGGGAAGGTCCACGCGGCGGCGGTGGCGCGCCGCCACCGGTAGGTGTTGCCGTGGCGGGCCGGCTCGGCGTCCTTTGGTTGGGGTAGGTAGCCGTCTTCGCCGCGTTGCCAGGCGTTGAGGGAGTCCTCGACGTAGCGCTTGAAGGTGTCGCGCTTGACGCCCTTGAGTGCGGCGAAGTCGTCGACGCCGATCAGCTCGTCGGGATCGCCCGTGATGCCGCCCGGGTGGTCGGAGTGGTTCGGGACGCGGCGAAGGTGTCCAGGTCGGCGAGGGCGAAGACTTCCTGGCCGTTGACGTCTACTGTGGACGGTAGTCTCCCAGGCAACGTCCGGAGCCGGATCGTGCCGTAGAGACGGGTGCCGGGCTCCGTCGATCTGCGGGTGTGTGCGAGGCGCGAGCGCGTTGCGCCGCATTGACATGTCTGCGCCGTCGGCCCGGCCGCCGCGCGCCCTGCCGCTGGTGAACACTGCGCGGTCACCGGCGGCAGTTGACCGCGGCGGCGTCATCGAGTCGAACAGGGCGAGCTGGTCGGGGTTGGGGGCCCGACGGCTGGTAGCGCCTCTGCGGCCGAGGTCTGGCCGGATGCGGCGCACCTGTGGCGGCGCCGGCATAGTGAACGGCAGATGGTTGTGCTCGCGGTCGGCGCGGGCGGCGGCTTGCCGTAGCGCGCCCATGACCTCCTCCCGGTAGCGCATCGCGTGGCGGAAACAGTTGCGGCAGTCGGTGAGGTGCCGCGCGCCGGTGGCGTCGGGCTTGCTCCAGTGTTGGCAGCCGGGCAGCAGGATCCGCTCGGTGCGGGCGGTGCTCGACCATGCCTGGCTGTCCGAGGAAGCGAGAAGATGGCCGATGCGGCGCAGGCCCTTGATGGACACGCCGAAGCCGTGCAGCCGGTACCCCCGTGCGGCCAGGCGGGTGACCAGCTCGGCGATGTCGGCGTCCGAGACGCCGACATACCGAACCCACCCCGACCAGCGCCTGCCGGGTGAGGTCCCACCGTGGCGGGCGTACAAGGCGACACAGCGCGCGTAGTCGCGCGGAAGCCTCCCCTGCACGACCGGAATGACCGGCAGGGACACGTCGATCGCCTTGAGTTCGAGGTAGTTCTCGACGGTCAGGTCGATGTGCTGCTCGATGGACTGTGGCCGGTGCGGGCCAGCATCGCCGGCTCACACCAGATCCTGGGGGTTGCGCCGAGTGGCCCGCTCACGCCAGCGGAGTGAGCGGGTTCGGCGAACGCCAAGGCGTGGAACTCAGCAGCGGATCATCCACCGTCAGGAAGATCACGCCACCCGGAGGCCCGGTCCGGCGCGGTCAGGAGGCGGCCGAGGGAATGTGGGCGACCTCGATGCGTACGCCGCACGGACCTTCGACGAAGACCGCGAAATAGCCGTCGCTGTATTCGGGGTAGTCGCGGGGCTCGTGTACGACGATCCACCCGCCAGTTGTTACCGCCTTGTGTACAGCCAGCACCGTTTCCCGGTCGGCGACAGCGAAGGCTGCGTGTTGCCAGCCCGGCCGGCCGTGCCGGTGCGGGGACCGGTCGTCTCCCTCGGCGGTGTAGACGAGGATCTCCGGTTCCGGTCCGTGCCAGGTGCAAAGCCGATCCGTGGTCATTCCACGGCTGTAGCCGATTTCGCCGAGCACCGCGTCGTAGAACTCTGCGGACTTCGGGAGGTCGATGGCGGTCACGGCGAGGTGATGAAGCGTGGTCATGCGGTTGTTCCCCTTCTCGTGCTTCCGGTTGGTTCATAGGTGACGGGCGACGCGGGTCAGGTGGTGACGTAGCCGTGGGGTTCGAGAATGGACCGCAGGCGGTTCAGTGCCGCATGTGGATCACCCCCGCCGATGCCGATGGACAGCCCCCGCGTCAGGGATGTAGAGCTGGTCGTCGGTCTCGGCAGCATTGAGGTGCCAGCCGATGACGTCAGGCGCTTGGCGGAGATCGGCGATCAGGCAAGTCTGGTTGGCGAGGCTCACGGTAGCTCGGCTGGACCCGGCGACGTAACAGCAGGCGATGCAGGTGGCCGCGTGTTTCGCGGTCGCCTCCCGGATCGCTTTGTCGGCCAATGGTTGGCTGGTGCACGCGAGCAGATGGACCAGTCGGGGGTCGATGCCGGTGAGCGCTTGTACGGAGTGGGCGACCAGGCCGGCGCCTGGGCGCACTCCGATGTCCAGTACATGCCAGGTGTCGTGGTGGAGCCGAAGTTCGGCGTGGAGAACTCCGTTCACGATCCCGAGTACGTGCACGATCCGGGGGACCGTCGTTTCCAGGTCAGCCATCGCTGCCATGATGTCGGGGTGGATGGGTGGGGACACCATCACGCGGTCGACGAAGGGATGGGCCTGCGTGGCGGTCAGCTTCTCGTGAACGGTCGAGTTGACGATTTCACCGCCACTGATGACCGTGTCAACACTGATCTCCAGCGAATGTGGTCCTCCGATGTACTGCAGCGCGAGAATGGGGGTTGTGGAGTCAATTTGACCGAGGCGCAGAAGTTCGCGGTAGAGGGCGATGTTGTCTTGTGCTGAGAGGTCGTCGCGGTAGCGGTAGACGCCGCGCGAGCCTGCGCCGGTGGTCGGCTTGAAGACCGGGCTGGGGCCGAACTGGCTGACCGCATCGGCGACGAGACGCGCCGACAGGCTGCCACGGATGAACCCGGGGACCGCGACGCCGTGGTCGCTCAGGCGTTGATAGAGCGCCGCTTTGTCGGTGACCAGACGCCGAGGCCCGGCAAGGGCGAAGTTGTTGTTGAGTGCGTCCAGTGCGGTGTTCCACCAGTCGTCGAAGCCGGCGGCCCCGGCCAGGGTCCGGTCCCCGCATTGCGTCACACGGTTGAGGACTTCGTCTCGGAGCGCGGGGCTGCCGGTTTCCAGCATGGCGAGGATGGCGGTCGGGATCTGTCGCAGGACAGCGCCACCGCGCAGTAGGTCGGTCAGTGTGGCCGCAGTGTCGTCGACCGGGCCGTAGAGCCCGTAGACGGGGCTGGCTGCCCCTGGGCGTTCGGCTGTCATGTCCCGTGATGTGCCAGCCATTAGGGGCTCGTCCGTTGCGGTTTCGGGTCTGGGCTGTAGGTTTGACGCCGTGCAGAGCGCAACGGTCAGTGCCGACGAGGTGGTCAGCCACATTCGGACGCGTCTGACGCAGCTCGCCGATCCCGAGTACGTGGCCGGTACCGTGGCGGCACGCAGCCCGAGTAAGCCGGTGTTGGGAATCCGCATTCCGTTGCTGCGCAATGCGGTCCAGCGAGCGCTGAGGCCGGCGGCGCAGGACGACGCTTCCGGACGGGAGACCATCGCGCGCGACGCGGCCGAGACGCTATGGCACGGGCAGTTCCACGAGGAGGAACTGGCCGCCTGCATGATGCTTCGCCTGTCCGGTGTGAGGATCACCTCGCCGATGATCGCGCGTTGGTCGGGGCTGTTGGACAACTGGCTCAGTGTCGACGAGATGGGTGGCTGCCTCGGCGAAACACTGGTTGAGGATCCGGCAATGCTTGCGGAGCTTGATTTTCTGGCGCAGTCCGACTCGCCGTGGCAGCGAAGGCTGTACGTCGTGGGATTGATCAGGCCAGTTCGTGACGGGTTGGATCCGGCGGATGCCGGCCTTCTGGTGCAGGTGATGCAGGACGACGCGAAGATGGTCCGCAAGGCCAGCGTTTGGCTGCTCAGCAACGTGTTGAAGGCCCGCCCTTCAGCCGCCGCGCTCTTCCTCGCCGTCTGGCCGCCGACCGCGCCGAAGCCGTTGACCCGACTGCTGCAGCGCGTGCCCGCCGCGTGAACTGATCTACCCGGCATCATCTCGACCTGCCGCTCAGGACACCCACCGTTGGCCGCCTTGCACCCTCATTCGCAGCACCGGAAGTCGGTCGCTGAACGCCGAGGGCAGTCAGCAACGGCCCGGTGAGCGCGGTGGTCGCCAACGCCATGACGACGAAGCAGGCGAACACCCGGGCGTCGATGATGCCAGCGGACAGACCGACGTTGAGGATCAGCAGTTCGGTCAACCCTCGGCAGTTCATCATCACGCCGATGGCCGCACTGTCACGCCAGGTCAGGCCGACAGCCCGCGCGGCGCCACCCGCCGCAGCGAACTTGCTGACGATCGCGATGACGAGCACAACGAGGCACAGCACAATCCACCTGGCCCCACCGATCAGGTCGAGATGGGTTCGACTACCGATGGCTGTGAAGAACAGCGGTAGCAGCAGCCACTCGGTGATTCCCTCGGCCATCACCGACACCCGCTGCGCCGCGATGGACGTCCGCGGCACCACCAGACCGAGAAGGAATGCACCGAAGATCGCATGCAGGCCGAGGGACTCGGTCAACTGCGCGCACAGCAGCAGGGCAGCGAGCAGCATCACCGGCAGGCCGGGGCCGGCTACGATGCCCGGTTGCACCCTGCGACGAAGCACCGGCCGCACGCCCCACCACATGATCGCGGCGAAGATAAGAGCCGCCGCCGCTCGCAGCAGCGTGCTGGTCATTGAGCCGCCGTGGACCAGGCACATGGTCACGGCCAACAGGCACCACACGGTGGCGTCGCCGATCGCGGCGGCCGTGGTGGCGAGGGCGCCGATCCGGCTGGTCAGCAGTCCCCGCTCGGCGAGTATGTGGGCGAGCACAGGCAAGGCGGTGGCGCTCATGGCAAGGCCGAGAAATAGGGCGTACGGCAGCGGTCCAACCGATGGGGGCCGGTAGTCGCCGACGAGGAAGATGGCCACGATAACGCCGCAAAGGAACGGCACGGCGATCATCGCATGACCGACCACGAGCGCGGTGCCGGTGTTGCGTTCGCCTCTGCCGGCCAGTTCCCTGCCGATCAGGAACACGAACAGCACGACGCCCAGGTTGGAGAGCAGGTCTATGGCTTGCGAGCTGCCGCCGCCATGAAGCCAGCTGTACAGATCTGGCGTCGTGCTCCCCAGAATGGAAGGACCCAGTAGGAGCCCGACGACGGCTTGTCCGACTACGCGCGGCTGGCGCAGCAGGCCGCTGAGGGTACCCCCCGCATGTGCGGCCATGACCACGATGGCGACCGTGAGTAGCACGCGACCGACATCAAACGCGGGGGACGTTGCCGCAGCGGCCGGCACCCCTTGACCAGTCCCGGACACGGCGACCAGTACCAGGACCGCCACGATGGCCGGCACAGCGGCGATGGCGGTATACGCGAGGACCAGGCGACGGCGCAGGGTTGGGATGCTCACAGTGCCCCCACTACCTTCGCGGCGGCGGCGATGACGTCGGCGGGTTGCGCCGTGCACAGCCGAACGCACGGAACTGGCGAGTTGAACACAGCACCCGGCAGACCGACGACGCCAGCGTCCTTGAGGATCCGCCAGGCGTCGCCGTTGTTGGCGTGGACCAGCAGGTGCGTGCCACCCTGCGCACCGACGGCGACGAGCCGTTTGGAGGCGTGGACTGCGTCTTGGAGTTGTCTACGCAGATCCGCGAGGACGGTGTGGCGGACTGCGAGTTGCTTGCGGAGGCTGGGATTTGTCAGCACACGTGCGGCCAGGTGCTGGCTGAGCCGACTGGTGGACATGGACAGGTGCGTCTTCGCCGTGGTCGCGGTCGCGATGAGATCGGCGGATCCGGCTACAAGACAGCCCACGCGGGCGCCCGGGAGCCGCAGCAGCTTTGACAGGCTGAACACCACCACCTCGTTGGGGGCCATGCCGGTACGGAACTCATCGACTCCGGTGCCGGCGAGCGGCATGTGGCACAGGTCCCAGACGGTCCAGGTCGCGAGGTCGTGGTTCATTGCCCCGCGTCGGGCGAGGACTCCGCTCGGGTTATGGGGGCTACACACCACCCGCACCTTCACGCCGGAGGTCGCACCTGGAGGCGGGCCAGGGACTTCGTAGTGCAGGGGCCGCAGCCCGAGCAGGTGAGCGAGTTGGTCGTAGCCCGGGAACGCTGGCCTCGGTAGGTGAACGGCGTCGCCGGGGTCGGTCAGGCAGGTCAGCGCAAGGTGCAGTGCCTCGCTCGCGCCGGCGGTGACGATGACCTGGTCCGCGCAGGCGCCGAAGAGGTCGGCGAGCGCCTGCCGCAGCGAAGCCTCGCCGGAAACCGGCCCGTAGGCTGCCGTGTCCTCTTCCGTGACCGACTCGCGAAGGATTGTGTCGATGCTCAGCGGTGGAGAGTTGTCACCGCGCAGGTCGAGATCGCCGATCTCGACCGGGAAGTCCTCGTAGCTGTAGGCGACAAGGCCGGCGGTCCGCCGGCTCAATGCGGGCGTCATTTCAGGACCGCCGCCTCCGCGCGCAGGGTCTGGGCCAGGTCGGCGGCCCGCAGCGACGGGACTCGGCCGGCGGCGGTGGCCAGCCATAGCGCCGCCCAACTCGGGTCCAGGTGCTCGCCCTGCGCGAATTCAAGCAGGGCTTGCTCCTCGATGGGCGTGAGGTTCAGCGCCCCACATACGGCCGCGACCAGCGATGTAGCGGGGCGCCTGGTAAGTGCGGCGAGGCTGTCGCGGCAAGCCAGCAGGCCGTCAAGCGCCGCCGCGACGTGCCGGCCGGGTAGACGATGACGGATCAGAACCAGTTCAGCGGGCAGGTTTCCGCCACCCCGGCCGAGTCCCAGCAGCGAACAGTCGAGGTAGGTGGCGCCAGCGGCAGCGGCGGCGAGGGCGTTGGCGTAGCCGAGGCTGAGGAAGTCGTGGGCGTGGAACCCGATGTCGACGCCGATCTCCACCATCAACGCGGTCACCAGCTGAGTGACCTGGTCGGGTGTGAGCGCACCGCATGTGTCGGCCACGTACAGGACATTCGGAGCAATCGCCGCAGCGACTCGGCTTGCGTGATTCACCAGTTCGCCGCGTTCGTAGCGGGAAGCCAACGCAAGGTTGACGCTCACCACCAGGCCGTTGTCCTTGGCGTGCCGAGCGATGTTGGCGATGTCGTCGAACCAGCCGGGGTGGTAGACAAGCCGGATCATCGCCAGGCCCGCCGCCGCGTACTCCTTCAAGTCGATCGGTGCTAGCAGGGCGGTGGGATGGACCATCGCAGCCAACTGCACGTCGGGGTGGTGGGCTGCCGCGACATGATCGGGTGTGAGGTGCGCGCCGACACCCGGAGTCGTGACGGCGTGCTCCAGTGGTACACCACCGAGGTAGCCCAGTTCGACGATCTCCACGCCGAAGGGGGCGAGGACGGTGGGGATGCGGGGGAAGAGAACCTCTGGCCAGTGGAAGTCGACCTCGAAACCGCCATCGCGCATCGTCACGTCAACGAGTCGGGCCAGAGGGTTCGCGGGCGCAAGGGGCGGCGGCGCGAAGTGGTCGAACATTAGCACTCCCGCAGGGTGGCTATGACTGCCGCCGCAGCCTGGTCGGGGTCAATGCCGTCGCGCGCCGTGCACAACCGGAAGTGGTTCGGCGAGCCGAGCCCATCGCCCGGTGTGAGGCGTACCCGGTCGCTGACGCCCGGGTCGCTGAGCTTGCTCGGATCTGGAGTACGGCACCAGATGTAGAGGCACCCCTGCGACACGACAGGCACACCCAGCTCCTCAAGCCGAGCGGCGACCGCCTGCCGATTGGCAGTGGCATCGGCGCGTGTGGCGGCGAGCCAATCGGCGGCAGCGGGACTGTCCAACAGAGACGCTGCAACATGCTGCGCGAGGACGCTGGTGAGTGAGGCGTACGACGCGCGGAACGCGGTAATCTCCCGCACCGTGTTCGCACCAGCGAGGAGGAAACCCACTCGCAGTCCGGCCACGCCGAGCCACTTGGAGCAGGAGTCGACGACGGCATCGCGTGCCGGGTCGAACGCCGGGGCGAACGCCGCCGACGCACGGTCTTCGGCGAACGCGCGGTACACCTCATCGGAGACGACCGCCAGACCGTGTTCGGCAGCGGCGGCCATGATCTGGTTCATGCCTGCCTGATCGACGCTGGTCCCGGTCGGGTTGTTGGGGTAGTTGAGAATCAGCAGGCCCGGCCGGCTCGGTGCGCCGCTCACGAGGGCCGCCAGCAGGGTGGGATCCCCGGCCACGGCTGCGGGGTCGTAGGGCACCACCGTGCAGCCGGCTGCTTCGAGCCACAGCGAGTACGGCTCCCAGCCGGGACGGGGTGCCAGCACAGTGCCGCCGCGGTTGCGGTGCAGCAGGTAGCGGATGGCCAACCACGCCGCCTCCTTCCCACCGGCAGTTACCAGGACATCCGTGTCGCCGGGCGCGCTGCGGGAGCCGTCCTCGGTCACGAGCTTGCGCAGATAGGCCGCGCGCAGCGCTGGCTCACCCTCCGGCGTGGAGTACCACAGCCGCTCGATCAGCCTCGTCGCGTCCCCGATCTCGGCGCGTACCGCTGCCGGCAACGGGTAGCGGGCCTCCCCGATGCTGAGATCCAGCATCAATGAAGCGTCGAACGTCCGCGCGTACGTTGAGCCCGGATCGGCAAGTATTTCCAGCGTTCGCCGGAAGGAGTCGGTCATCGCGGTGAGACCAGCGACGGCCGCTTGGCCGAGGCGGCGGGCAGGGCATTGAAGGCGCCCATTGCGCGGACCCGGTCTTCTCCAGCGACCCACTCCTGGGCGTCGATCACGCCGACCTCGCTGCCGAGTCGGGCGACGATCCGCTGATAGAGGCGACGTTGGGCGTCGGAGAAGAAGTGCGCCATCAGTTCGCTGTAGACCAGCTTGCCGTCCTGGGTCAGTCGCAATGTGTCACCGTCGATGGCGGCAAGGCCCCGGTCGACGACGGAGGCGATCCGGTCGGCGTAGACCTCGCCCAGCGACAGGACCTCCAGGTCGCGCATGTCGAAGGTGAGCCTCTTGGGGAAGAAGACCAGGCCCTTTTCGTAGGCGTGCCCTGGCGACGAGCACGCGATCGGCTGAACGCCAGTCGATGCCTGCTTGACGTATGTACGTTCGTCGGCCTCGTTGTAGTAGGCCAGGCCACGGATGAACGAGTACGCACCGGAACCCACCCCGATGCACTCATCGTGGTAGCCGCCGTACAGCGTCGAGAACATGTACCGCGTTGGCGGGGCGTCGGCGGAGCCGAAGCAGTACATGTTCTGTTCGGCCATGTGCTCCTGCAGCTCGCCGCGAGCGGCGTGGAACATCGCCGACCGCTCATCCAAAGCGGCAGGCCGGGGAAGCCGACCGCTGCGGATGCGGTCCTGCCACGCGGGCAGCGTCATCACGTAGTCGACGGGGTAGACCGAGACGCTGCCGATGCCCGACGTGCCGGCGATCATCGCGTCATGCTGGGCGGCGTCGTGGCTCTGCCCGGGGAAGCCGACCATCATGTCCAGGTTCGTGTTCGCGAAGTACTTCGTGGACCAGGCGATGCACGCCCGGACCTGCTCCAGCGAGGCCGTGATGTGGACCATCTCGCGGGTGGTCGGATCGAAGGTCTGCACACCGAAGCTGACCCGGGTCACGCCCAACTCGGCGAGCAGCCGGAACTTGGACTCGTCCATGCTCTTGGCTTCGAACTCGAACGAGATCTCCGCGTCGGGCTTGACACGGAAACTCGCGCGGACCATCGCGAACAGTTCCGCCAGCTGATCCTCCGACAGCACCGAGGGTGTACCGCCTCCGATGTAGACCGAGTCGAGTTCCCAGCCTGCGATGCGCGCCGTCGCGCCCACCGTCTTCATTTCTGCGTAGAGCGCCTGGAGGTAGGCGGTGATTCGTTCCGCTGTGCCGACAGACTTCGCGAACGGGCAGAAGGTGCAGATCGTGTCGCAGAACGGAATGTGAACGTACAGCGCCTTCAGGCCCGTCGCCGCGTCGTCAGCGGTAGACAGCAGCGAGGAGACGAGCGCCCGGTGATCGGCTCTGTAGTTCAAGTCGAAGAAGGGGTAGGAGAAGGACTCGAACGGAAGCATCCGGCACCTCGGGGCAGGGATCGGTTCTCGGGCGGGTGGCGTTCAACAGGAGCATTGGGGTGCGGTCCGCCGGCCCCGACAACGGGCCGGCAGACCGCTCATCGGCTCACGCGCCGCCCACGACCCACTTCTTCATTGGTCATCACCCCCAGACGTGTCGGTGGAAGTCCTTCGCCCACACCGGGTCGAGCCGTTGTGTAGAACTGGCGACTGCTGTCCTTCCCGGCCACCCCGCGGTGGCGGAGTGCGGCGAAGTGGTTTCGCACAGGTGAATGGAGTGCCTGGGTCGACGAGCGGGCGCGGGCCTGGGAACGTCCCCCGCGCCCACTCGTCGATCCGGACGACGCCAACCGCCACGGACCCTGTGCGCGGGACGGCCGGCGCCTTGCCTCTCGTTCGACCTGTCGGTTGTGTTGATCTGGCGGGGGCGCGGGGCGGGCCGAGAAGCGCGTCAACACCCGGCGCTATTCCCGCCAAGCCGTCGCCGCCCGTGCCGAACTCCGCTGTGGGGCCGGCCGGCAGATCGCGTACCACAAGAGCCGCAGACCCTCCGCTAGACTGCAAGCACAGCGCCACCCATGATCGATTGGCTACCGTCGTCAGCCTTTTGCGTCGTAACGTCCGGACATCGGCGGCCGTCACCGAGATTGCGCGCCCGACCATCCGGCACGGCGCCGGCGGGAGCGTCAGGTCGTAGCACATGCCTGCAATGCAACCGACCAAACGCGGAGCGTTCCCGTGACGAAACCCGGAAGATTCCCGGAGTCGCATGGACCGGCCGCAGACCTCCACGATCTCGGCACGGAACTCAGACGGCTGCGCCGATCAGGACTCGCCGACATGGCGGTCCGCCCGAGGCGATACCCCGCATTGACGGCACTGTTCGCCACCATGCGTGATCACGTGCCGTCTGACATGCTTGGACGGATCAGCTTCAATGCCGAGTTGTTCCAGGCGGCGCTGAGCCTTTTGCCATCCGACCAGCTTCGCAGGGCGGCATCGATACTCTTCCACGCCGATAGCGCAGGCACCCCGCCATCACTGGACGACCGTCGGCGAGCCGCCGACCGGTTCTACACAGGCAAGGGATACGCCCGGGAACCAGATACGATTCAGCGTTTTCTGGAGCGCGATCTCCTGGATCCGCTTCTGATTGACGCCCTGTGGGCTTTGCCAATGAAACCGCTGGCCGGGCCGGCGTCCGATGACCCGCCCAGAACCCACAATTCTGCGTACAACGGCCTTGTACCTACGTCAACGGGCGCCCTCTCCGGTCGCATGGACGCAGTTGGCGGGTCGGACGACGTCGCAGCAAGCAGCCAGGTCATGCGCGACGCGCTGGACCAATCGAGTGGCACGCTCACCGACCCGCATGGCCTCATCGACGTAGCACGGACCGAGTCCGCGATCCTTTCGTTGTGCGCCCAGATGGTGCTGGACGCACTCAACTCGACCTCAGGCTCTCTCGGTGTGCATCGCGATGTCATGCCGAAGGTTGTCCGGCTCGACGGCCATACACTTCTGCTGAAGATCCGACCGGATCTACACACGGACAGATTGCTCCGTATCGCGCTCCAAGACGCCAGGTTGCCGAACCTGGAGTCACCGGCCGTCTATTGCCACACGGACATAAGCCTGGGCGACTCAATCGGTCGCTTCGCCGGGATACGCATCACCGTCCCAAACCTTCTGGGTCCGGTACGCCGCGACCTGATCACAAGTCGAGTAGGCATTTCCTTGGCGACCGGCTATTCGTGGTTGCGTGAGCAGTTCCGTACGACCGCAACTGCCCATCTGGCCGGGGGCTTGGAGCGCGAGTGCCTCCAGCTTCTTCGCGAGGTCTGCAGCGCACTCGGACGTCCCCAGCTGCCCCAACAGATCTGGCTGGTCAAGGTCGTCGACGGACGAGTGACCTATGTCGTTGACGAGGAGATCACGAACACAGCACTGCACGCTGGTCGAGCGTATCACGCTATCCAACAGGCTCCCGCGTCCATCGCCTTGGCACTTCTCGCAAACTCCATACCACTCGAGAACAGCTTTTCTCGACGAGCGATTGGCGCACGCAGCACGGTTGGCATGACCTTGACGGCAACGCCGTACGAGGAAGTCAACGCTGACTTCCTGGTAGCTCAAGGGGCGATCTACGCCGACCGCATGCTGCTGTCCCCACTCGCGGGAGACCGCCGTGGATGGCTGCTCGCGGCGTACCCAGCGTCCGCTGACCAACACGTTCACACCGTGTTGGCGGCGTTGAAAGCGAGGTTTGAGCACTACCTGCGGCATTCACCAGACCGACCCCGAGCCCCGATTGTCAGACAGCACGGAGGAGAGCTACTAACCTATGACATCAGATGATCTTCGCAAGTTGTTTGCTGCTGTCGATACCACCGCACTCTGCGACGCCGACAAGACGATCAGAGTTATGGATAGCGGCATCAAATTGCGTTCCGCGAACCCACGGCTTCTTGGGCCGGCATTCACGGTGCGCTGCAGAGAGGACTTCCTAGGCGTCCTACGCGCCGTCGAGATGGCTGCGCCCGGCGACGTGGTTGTGGTCGACGGCGGAGGACGCGAGACCGCACTTGGCGGAGAACTGTTCGCCCGCGGCGCTTTGGTGCGTGACCTCGGCGGCATCGTTGTCGACGGCGGCTACCGCGACATCGGATATGTCTCAACCTGCAACCTCCCTATCTACAGCCGCTTCATCACACCGATGGCTGGCACGACGACGCGACCAGGCGAGCTGCAGGTGCCAATCACGTGTGGGGGGGTCACGGTGAACCCGGGCGACATGATCCTCGCTGACCACGAGGGCATCATTGTCGTCGCGCCAGATCGGGTCCTCCCGCTATTGGAGGCTGGCGCACGGGTCAAGGAGATCGAGGCCAGGCTTGTTGACGCCCTCAACGCCGGGTCCACCTTGAGTGACGGCCTCAACCTGGAAGACCATGTTCGTGCCCTCCAGCGTGGCGAACCATCCTCCCTTCAGTTTCTGGTCTGACCGCGGCAGGTGGCAGTGGCAGCGCGCACCTACCTCGACGCCGAGGGCCAGCAGCGCCCGATCGTCATGGGCTCGTACGGCATCGGGGTGGGGCGCACGCTCGCCTGCGCCCGCGGAGGAGCACCGCGACCAGTACGGTCTGCGCCTGCCTATCACCATCGCCCCGTACCAGGTCCACCTATGCCGGCTTGCCGGCAACGAGGTCCAGGGGATCGCCGACAAGCTGTACGACGAGATGCAGCGTCGCGGCGTCGAGGTGCTCTACGACGATCGGGCCGAGCGTCCCGGCGTGCAGTACGCCGACGCCGACCTCATCGGCCTGCCGCTGCGCGTCACCGTGGGCGAGAAGGCTCTGGCCAAGGGAGGCGTCGAGCTCAAGCGCCGCGACTCGGACAACGCGGAGGTCGTTGCCGTCGACAAGGCCCTGGAGCACATCCTGGGGCAGATCGAAACGCTGTTTGAGGAGGTTAGTGCGCGCGTCGTCCCGGTCGAGCTGGCTTAAGGGGAACCCCACCGCCTACAACGAGGACGATCGCGCCGTACCGCACCCGGCTCACCCGGCCGCTGCCCGCCACGCGTCCGCAAGGTCGGCGTGGGCCGCCGGCCCACCTGCGTCCAGTGGGTCCGCGAGCAGCGACGAACACCCGGAGGTGTCCAGTGCGACCAGTGCCAGTGCATCGAGTTGGCTGACGGCACATCGCCTGACCGGGGTTGGCCTGATGGCTCGCGCGGTGGGCGCTAGGGGTGTCAAGCTGGTCCGGTGAGTGATCGTCCGGCCGACGACGAGTCCGCCCCCACGGAGTGTGAGACGGGCTGGGCGGAGCCAGATCCGCTGGCCGGGGACCCGTTGGACGATCCTGAGTTTTCGGCGTGGGTGGCGCGGGTACGCACCGCCGAGCGTGAGGCGGCCGAGCGCGGGGAGCCGGTCCCGTATGTGCCCGGCCCACCCGGGTTGATCTTCCTGAACGTGGATGATCCGCTGTTGGACACCGCACCGGTGGTCGTGGCGGAGCCGGAGGGCATGTCGTGGGCGGCGAAAAGGCGGCGGGCGTTGGCCGACCGGCTGGCCGAGGTGATCGTGGCCTACCCGCCCGACGATGAGCGGGGGGCGGCCATGGTGGGGTCGTTGTCGCTGCCGGCGAAGGTGCGTTACGCCCGCGTGGTGCAGCAGGCGTTGACCGAGGCCCCGGCGGTGGCCGAGGCGTCCGAGCCGGACGCGGTGAAGGTCTCCAGCGGGTGGGGCAACGTGGCGGTGCGGTTGCACGGCCCGGCGTGGAGCCTGGTGTTTCGGTTGTCGCCGTTCCCGGAGCCGGTGCTGTTCGTCACCGACGAGATGCCCGAGCAGGCGCGGCGGGTGGACACCGACCTGGACTGGCTGCCCGAGATCGGCGTGGCGATTGCCGCGGTGGTGCGGGAGTTGTCGCGCTACTCGTTGGGTGGGGACAAGTACGTCGCGCCGCGCCTGCCCCGATAGGCGCAGGCGCCACCGGGTGCCGCGGTCGGTGCCGGTCCGGGCCGGCGCCGGGTGGGTGGCGGCGAACACCCGGTCCGCGGGTTCTCGTGGAGGATCTCGCGGAGGTTCTCGTGCACAGTCCGCGGGCGGTGAACCACCGACCGAAGACCCGGCCTTGGACAGCCCGAATCCCCAGGTGGGCGGCGGTGTCCATGGCCGGCACGGCGTACGCGACTAGAAGAGTCTTCTACTCCCTTGGCGGGTGGCATGGCGGGCGCCCGCTCCTGGGGCGCGGACGATACCTCGCCGATCTGTCAGTCGCCGAGGGCGGGCGCCTGTGGTGCGGTAAGGGGACGGCCGGGCCGGGAAATCGTGCAAGATCAAGCCGAGGTGGTCGGGTGGTTTGGGGCACCCTTCGGCCGTGCGCGCCGATAGGAGCTGGTAACGGGCGTGGGTGGTGGGGCGGGTAGATGACGTGGCGGCACAGCGGCGGCCGGGCCGGCGACGCCTTCGGCGGCGTTGGTCCGGTGCTGGTTGGTGCCGTGGGTCGGGTCGAGGTACGCCGCGGTGCGTCGGCGGTGCCGCTCGGTGACACCGGGCCGGAGGCGCCCACGGCGGCGCGCCCGGCGGACGAGGCCGGGGACGTCGAGGCGGCTCGGGGCGGTAGGAAGCCCCGGCCCCGCCGCGATGAGACGCCACTGGGTCGGGTTGAGGCGCACGCCCCGGGCCTATTCTGGCTGGGTGTGCCCCGCGAACTGCTCGGCGGCGGCGACGCCGCTGCACTGGTGGAGCTGGAGGAGCTGCGCGAGTACCTGCTCGACCGCGAGACCCTACCGGCGGTGCGGGACCGGGTCTGGCGTTGGCTGGTCGCCAAGGTGCGTACCGAGGGCGGCGACTGGTACACCGCGGCGGTGTTCTTGGCCATGCCGGCGCTGCGCAGCAGGGCGTGGGCTTTGGCGCCGATCCCGGCGGCCTGCTTCGACGACGTGTTCGATGCGCACGGGGCGTTGATCTGCGAGCTGCTCACCGCGCTGCACCGCCTCGACGTGGGCCGGGGCTATGTCGCGGCCCGTGCGGTGGCCCAGGCGTACTACCACGCCCGCGGGGGCCGGGCCGAGGTGCCGCCGCCGGTGGGTGACGTCGACGAGCTGTGGCCAGCGATGATCGAGCCGGGTACGACGTTCCCGCCGGCCTGGGGCAACCCCGACACCGTGCTGGAGCGCCTGGTCCGCGACACCGCCACCGCCAAAGAGGCCCGCCGCATCGACCGTACCGACGCCGAACTGATCGGCCGGACCTACCTGGAGGTCGCCGAGCATGGCGGCGCGCGCACCGGTGAGGAGATCGCCGCGGAGCTGGGCTTCGCCGGGGAGGCCGGCGTGCGGATGGCCCGCGACCGGGCCATCGGCCGGCTGGCCGTGCTGCTCGACGCCCGCGACCGGTACGGCACCCGGCTGATTGGCGCCGACGCCTGCACCCCCAGGCGGGCGGTGCTCTGGCCCACCCCGGCCGAGCCGCCCCCGGCCAGCCCCGACCAGACTGGCTCCGAGCAATCCAGCTCCGACGGGTAGCCGGTCACGCGAAGCAGCCGGCCCTCCTGTCGGCCGGGCGGCCCCGGCGCGGTGCTGGTGACAGATCGAAAACGGCCCGTGACAGATCGACTCCCCTTCCCGCCGTGGCGGCTGCGGAGGTATCGTCCGCGCCCCGCGCCCCGCGTTTCGGCGCCCGGTCACGGGGGGCCAACCGGTTCTTGGTGTAGCTGCCCGCTGGGTTGTTGGAAACCGTTGCCAACGCACGGGGGGCGAAATCTAACGAGGGTTCTAACGAGGAATCTAACGAGAGTCCTCGATGTGGACAACGCTCGGCTGAACGTGCCCCCCGTCGGGGATGACCCGCCCGG
>Ga0209515_10002981_pt1 | contig 24869 bp, 30 predicted proteins | sample Subgroupgradi54m_FD_187454 | JGI IMG/M metagenome (GOLD analysis project Ga0209515, IMG submission 187454) | Subsurface groundwater microbial communities from S. Glens Falls, New York, USA - GMW60B uncontaminated upgradient, 5.4 m (SPAdes)... ... | reverse complement strand
GTTTCATTTGAGATGTTTTCAATGAAGTCTTTTATGCGTTTCATATCCATTTTTATTAATTCAATGTCTTTTTTCACTTGTATTATGTCTTCAAAAGTTCTTTCCTTGAAATCTATGAGGTTTTGTCCTACAAGTAAGATCCTGTCTTTCATTATTTTCTGTCTTTCTTCTATGTCTCTGAGCCTTACTCCTACTTCTCCATAGAAATCAGACTCATAACTTGGATTTTGTTCTTGGGCTGCCATCTTTTGTATTTTTAGAATGGAAAAGGGATTTAAATTGTTTTGGATTAGCAACTTTTATTAATATGTTTTTGTTCCTAAAGAAATGCAATTCAAAAAAGAGACGCCTTTGTATAGTTTTGAGGTTATGAAGGAAGGAGGAGAGGATGTTTTGTACTTGAATTATCTTGGAGCACCTTATGTTCCCTCTTTGGCTGATTCAGGTGAAATTATGTCTAGAACTGTTGATGCTTTAATTGAAAATTCTAATATCTCAAGAGTTGTTTTTGTTCAACAAAGGAATTATAATTATGATGTAGCAGAAACCTCTTATTTGATTGAACTTGCGCAGGTTTACACTTATCTTGTTAAGCAGGAAAGAGTCCTTTCGCCTGAAAAGTTGGTTTTAAATTTACAAGATCAAATGGGCAGAAGGCACAATGCTCTGTCATATCTTTTACTTGTCATGAAACAAGATCCTATTTTGGCTTATCATGAACTGAAAAGGTTATTGATGGAAGAACGTATTATTTTGGAGAGGGCCCCGTTAAATTATAAGGCTGATGAGATGCATTATATTAGGCTTTTAGAGAAGATTAGTTCTCTATTGCAAGGAACGAGGATTATGCAATTGGCAATGCCTTATTTAGAGGATTATAAACGTGGTGATAGAGAAATTTATAATCGATTTTTCAAAGTAGATGTAATTCCTAATTTTACTTTCACAAGGCTTGTTTCTGATTTGCCGGAAGGAGCTGAGATCGTAGATCAGTATACTATTGCACAAGGAACTTATGATGAGAGTACTGTAACTGTTATGAGGAGGAAAGATGATACAAAACTTGTCTATCATCTAATGCCCCCTGAGTATAATTTGACAGAAGATTTCCATATGCTTCTGAATTTGGCAAGGAGTGTTTTAATTGAACACCAACCTAAAGCTGAGGAATTTGTTGATACTGACAGAACAAGACAGGTTTTTTTCAATATTTCCAGAGATTTAGTGCAAGATTTAGCGTCGAGTAAAAATATTAAGATAAAATACAATGACCTGAATAAATTAGCAACTATTTTAGTGAGACACACTATTGGTTTTGGTTTGATTGAAGTTTTATTGCAGGACAAATATTTGCAGGATATTGTTTTGAATGCGCCAATATCTCTGAATCCCGTTTTTATAATGCATGAAAGATTTGAAGAATGTGTTACAAATATTTTGCCATCACAAGAAGATGCTAATTCTTGGGCTGCTAAATTTAGATTAATTTCTGGAAGACCTTTGGATGAAGCAAATCCTATTTTAGATACACAAATAACTATTGGAAAATTATCTGCAAGAGTTGCAATTATTCAAGAGCCTTTATCTCCTACAGGACTTGCTTATGCTTTGAGAAGGCATAGAGAAAATCCTTGGACATTGAGTTTATTTGTTAAGAATAAAATGATTAATTCTTTGTCTGCGGGATTATTGAGCTTTTTGATTGATGGTTCAAGAACCTTGTTAATTGCTGGTACAAGATCTAGTGGAAAAACTTCACTACTTGGTAGCCTGATGTTAGAGATTATGCCTAGATATAGAATAATTGTTGTGGAAGATACTTTAGAGTTGCCAGTTGATTCTATGAGAGAATTGAAGTATAATATTTTAAGAATGAAAGTTCGATCTGCTTTATTGAAAACCTCTACAGAGGTTGAAGCTTCGGAGGGAATTAGAACTAGCTTGAGATTAGGAGATTCGTCTTTGATTGTTGGAGAGGTTAGAAGTGGTGAAGCGCAGGCTTTGTATGAAGCTATGCGTATTGGGGCTTTGGCAAATGTTGTTGCAGGAACAATTCATGGTGCTTCTCCTTATGCTGTTTTTGATAGAGTTGTAAATGATTTGAAAGTTCCTGTTACTAGTTTTAAAGCAACTGATTTAATTGTAGTTGCTAATCCAATTAAAAGTCCTGATGGATTACATAATAGAAAAAGAGTTTTACAATTAACAGAAGTTAGAAAACATTGGACGCAAGATCCTGAATTAGAAAAGGGATTTATTGATTTAATGAGATATAATGTTGAAAAGGATGAATTAGAACCTACACCAGAGTTAATTAATGGTGAATCGGAGATTATTAAAGATATTGCATCTAAAGTTCGTGGCTGGGCTGGAAATTGGGATGCTATTTATGATAATATTTTATTAAGAGCTAAAATAAAACAAGAAATTGTTGATATGTCCGAAAAACTAAAAATGCCTGAACTTTTAGAAGCTAAATTTAATGTTTTATCTAATAATGCTTTTCATATTATTTCAGATGTTGTTTCTAGAGAAATTGGGTTGCCAATGAGTGATAGAGTTTTTCCTTTGTGGCAGAAATGGTTGAAGGAAAAGATAAAGGCTAAGGCGATTTAATATGAAAAAGAAATATATTTTATTTTTAATTTTGATTATAGCGGTTCTCCTTATTCTGGGACTTTATTTATTTAGCAATAACGATAGATTAGGTTTTAAAATTGATAGGTGTGTTAGTGATGAGTGTCAAGGCAATGGCAATTTTAATATCGATTCAATAGGGAATAGCATTAATTATACTAATAGTACTGTTCTATTTAAAATTCGGAGCAATAGTGGTATTGAAATTTATGATGATATCGTTGAGTGTGGAGACTATCGATTTGTATGTAACAGATGGACGGAATCATTTGCTAAAAGTAGAGGACTAAATATAGACAATTTAAAGGTTCTTAATGAGGATCAAATCGGGTTTTACACCCAATGGGGTCTCTCAAGCTTTTTTATTTCTCCAGATCATAACTTAATTAATTTTCGTACCTTTATAAAAAATAAAAATGGGTCTGAAAAGACCACAATTTTAGATCCAGAGACTAATGGAACTGTGAGGGGAGATTTTGTTTATAGAATATTATACTTAAACAATTGGAGCACGTCTGATGTAAGAACTTCAAAAGATACTTTTCGATGGATTACTAATGATATCATTTATTCTGATAAGGGAGATGCACCTTTATTCAACTTTCCTTCTGGCGAAAAGATCACTGTTTTGAAAGATTTTTATTATCAGGGCTATTGCATTTATAATGAAACGACTATTGGTGCTTTTTCTACTATTGCCAGCGAGTTCATACCTAATAATTTTAAATTTACCTTAATATCTGGCAATAAAGTTTATCCCAACATTTTAAATGTTAAGAATACGGGTGGACCGATAGTCAGCTCCTGCGCTTTTGATAGATCTGGGAAAAAAATTCTTATTGTTTCTAGAGATGGCACATTAAAATGGCTTATTTCATATTAATTATCTTTAGCAATATTTATTAACGAAATTTAGCTATTTCTACTGATATAAAGATGGTGTTTTATGGATACAAAAGACGTTCTGGAGAAATATAGAAGAAAGATTGAGGATGAGGTTAAAAATGAGGGGAATCAAATCAGAGATTTCAGTAGAGAATATTCTGAATTTAGAAAAGAAACTATTCCGGACTTCACAAGATATGAAAGATGGTGTAATACTTTAGGGAATATTATTTCTTTAAGAGCCTCGGAGAAGGATAGGGCAAAAATAAGTAGACATTTGGAGATAGCTCATTTGAATGTAACTCCTTCACAGGCTTTGTCTTTAGCGGTGTTTACTTTTTTAGGAATCTTTTTCTTTACATTTTTGCTTTCAGCGGCTATATACTTGCTTTTTCCTAATTTTCCTTTAACACAGCTTGGCCTAATCTTTTTTCTGGGTGTTGTCGTAGGAGTTTTTGTTTATTATTATGTTATGGGCATGCCTGAGAGACTTGCGATGAGATGGAGATTGAAAGCATCATCACAAATGGTTCCTGCAATACTTTATGTTGTTGTTTATATGCGGCATACTTCAAATTTAGAGCGTGCCATTGGATTTGCTGCAGAGCATTTACATCCTCCTTTATCTTTGGACCTTAGAAAGGTATTCTATGATGTTCAAGTTGGTAAGTATTCAACTATCAAAGAAAGTTTAGATCACTACTTAGAAACTTGGAGAGACTTTAGCCCTGAATTTGTTGAATCTTTTCATCTAATTGAATCAAGTTTATTTGAGCCTTCAGAAGAATTAAGAGTCCAGATTTTGGAAAAATCATTACAAACTGTTTTAGATGGAGTTTATGATAGGATGCTGAAGTTCACACATGATGTTCGATCTCCTTTGACTAATGTTTACATGTTGGGAGTTGTTTTACCAACTTTGGGTTTGGCATTATTGCCTTTAGCATCAACGTTATTGAAAGGATTATTACAGTGGTATCATGTCTTTATAATCTTCAATTTGATTATTCCCTTCTTTGTTTTTTATATGACTAATAAGATTATGTTGCAAAGACCTGGAGGATATGGTGAGACTGAATTATTAGAATTGAATCCTCTATATGCTCGATATAAAGACAATTCCGTTTACTGGATTGCTCTTATTTTAGTACTGCCTTTGTTAATTATTGGATTGATTCCATTGATATTCGGGTTTACGCCTGTTCCTCAATGGCTGGGTTTAGCTAAAGATTTTAAAATGTCTGATATTGGCTTGGGAATATTTGGACAGGGAGATTTCTTCAGATTTTTTGAGAATGGCGCTGGTCCATTTGGAGTTGGAGCTTTGGTTTTAAGTTTGTTTATTCCACTAGGGATAGCAATGTTCTTTGTTTATTCTTACAGGCATAAAACTAAAGAAATAATTAAAAATAGAGAATATACTAAAAGTTTAGAGTATGAGTTTAATAATTCTTTATTTCAATTAGGAAATAGATTAGGATCTGGAATTCCGGCTGAAATTGTTTTTGCTAAAGTCGCTGAGAGTTCTAAAGGTATGAGGACTGAGGATTTCTTTAGAAGAGTGAATTATAACATTCAACAAAACGGAATGAGTGTTGAAAATGCTCTTTTTGATAGAAAAAGAGGCGCGATTATCTATTATCCTTCTCAGTTAATTGCAACAAGTATGAGGATTTTGGTTGAGAGTGTTAAAAAGGGATTGAGAATTGCTGCAAGAAGTTTGATGTCAATTTCAGAATATGTTAAGAATATACAGAAAATTAATGAGAGACTAAGAGACTTACTTGCTGAAGTTGTTTCTGATATGAAAAGCAATATCACTTTCCTTGCTCCGATACTGTCTGGGGTGGTGGTTGCTTTAGCTGCGATGATCACCACTATTCTTGATCAATTGAAAGCTTTAGATGTTGCTGGCGCAGATGTGGGTAATTTGAAGAATTTGTTAAATATATTTGATGTTTCTCAGATGATCCCCCCTTATTTCTTGCAGATCAGTGTTGGAATTTATTTGATACAGATTATATTTATTCTAACTAATACTTTAGTTACAATTGATTCTGGCGAAGACAAATTAGAGAGAACGAATAAGACTGCTAGTCATTTGATGATTGGAATGACCTTATACTTTATTGTAGCTTTGGTTGGAGCTTTGGTTTTATCATTACTTGCTTCAATTGTTCTTGGTGGGTTTGGGGGATAAATTTAATCTAGAAAGATTTATGCAGAGATATTGAAGAAAATACTTTTTGTTTTTTCTTCTGCATTGAAGGATGTTTTTATGAAAAATTTATATCTTCCAATTTCAACATCATCTGGGATTTTCCAAGATACATTCAAATCATTGTCAGGAATATTGTAAGTTCCTTTAGGGTCTATGTTAATAGAATATCTTTGATAATCAAATATTTCATATCTCTCGCCTGAATTACTTGGCCAATATTGTAAATTTATTTCAAATCTGCCATTTTCAATTTTTGCATCTTCATTAGTTATTGATCCATTTAAAATAGCATACTGGTCGGATGACTTTCTAAAAATCAGATTATTTGTAAAGTCCAATGAATAGTCATTACTTGCTAATTGAATTGGATCTCCTTTACTTGTTTGATTATTGTATTCTATGAAAATATCGTATTTTCTATTTGAATTAATTTCTGGAAAATAAATACAATATCTTCCTTTTGAATCTGTGGTGCTTTTGTTCACCGAATTGTTTTTATAATAAGCATTAATATTGACTCCTTGAAGAGCTTCTCCAGAATTTGTTTCCGCTTTTCCACATATTACAGAGAATTTAGATTTTCCGAAAAAAGGAATGTTGACTGTATAATTCTCTCCTGGGCTTAATGTAACAGAACCATATTGTAAGAAGAAGTAGGCTCCAATTAATGTAATATTGATTAGAAAAAGTGCCAAAAAAGACAATACCAAGAAACTATGCACCTTCTCCATCTTTTAATTGAGTGAATTTAATTTAAAAATATTCCTATGTAAAGAAATGGATTTAACAGGTAAATTTATAATCTATTTTCTCTACTTTTTAACATGACTAACAAAAGAGGAATTGTTTCAGACTATCTTCCGTGGATTTTGATTGCTGTGGCTGTGCTGGTGATATTGACACTGGCTATTTTTATTATGAAAAATAAGGGGATTTCTCTGATAGATCAAATTAAAAATTTGTTTTCTGGGAGATAGCTATGGAATTAACTATTGAGAATTTAATTAAGATTATTCTTGGTTTAATTGTCGCTGTCGCAGTAATTGCTGCTGTGGGCTTTCTTTTTAAGGATTATGTTTTGGAATTTTTTAGAACTGGGGATAAAACTAAGGATGTTCTTTTTTTATTAAAATGATAATGAATAAACACAACTCGGGGTTTTCAAAAACTAAAGTTTTTTCAAACAAGAGAGGATTTTTACTTGCTGAAGAAACGTTGAAGATAATTATTGCTGTAATTGCAATAATTCTTCTTATTGGGTTTCTTACTACGTTATATATGAGTTTTAAGTCTGGACAAGAAGAAAAACAAGCTCAGGCTACGGTAGAAAAATTAAAGCAGGCTATTGATTCACAACAAGAGAGTTTTACAATTTACAATCCGGCGGGTTGGTTTATTGATTCGTGGAACGTTAAAATGGATGCTGTTCCAAATATTTGTAGGCTAAATGGATGGGAAAATTGTATTTGCATGACTGATTTATCATTTTACCAAAGATCGACGACTGAAAATTTATTAAAAGAAAGTAAGATTTGTTTAGAGGTTTCGCAAAAGGTCAATTTTTTATCTGATGATGCTCCTGGAAGCATTCAAATTAGACCTGTTCCAGTGGGTTTATCAATTGAAAAATTAAATGATGAAATAAAGATAACTAAAAAATGAATAAAAAGGGCATGGGCTTGGAAGAATTAATCAAATACATAATTTGGATAGCTTTTTTTATATTGGCTGCTGCGGGGCTATATTTTATGTTTAAACGAGTAGGAGTTTTCCCATGAAAAACTTGACTAACAGTAAAGGTGAATTGACAACATCTCAAATAGTTACAATTGTAATCTTGATTATGAGTTTTGTTGTTATTTTATTTTTTATATACCAATTAGGATTTAAGGAGACTTCTCAAAAAGAAATATGCAAAAATTCTGTTGAACTAAAGGCTAAAGACATTCTTGGAGTTTCTTCTTTGAATTGCCATTCTGAATATTTCTGTTTAACAAGAGGTGAAAAATGTTCTGAAGATACTAGTGTTAAAGTGATTAAAACAAATAAAGATGAGGAAACTGCTAAGGATATAGGAAATGCTATGTCTGATTGTTGGTGGCAATACGGTGGAGGGAGATTAAACTTTGTTGATTGGGGATTTCTTAACCGTGTAACTCCAAGTGATCATAAACAATGTGGAATCTGTAGCCAGGTTTATATGAATGGTGTTAAAGTTGACAAGACAGATGTTATTAAACAAATTTCTTCACAGCAAGATTTAACTTCATTGAAAAATTCTTTGGTTATTCCAAATGACTTTAATTTTGATAAATCTTTTGTCATAATTTATAGTGTTGAACAAGAAAGAAAAGAACAAATGGTAGAAATTAATTATCTGGATAATATAAAGGATTTGAAATGTGAAAGGTTTTTCAATTTAGCTTAAAATGTTAAAAAATAAAAAAGCAAATATTCTAACTGAAAACGTTATATTTATTATTTTAAATTTACTTTTTATAAGCATTCTAATTGGGTTTTTGTTTTTGAATAGTGGTGGAAAAGCTATTTTAGAAGACAATTATGCTAAACAGATTGCTTTACTTATTGATTCTTCATATGTGCACAGTACTTCTGATAAGATAGAAATTACTGTTAATATGGAAACGGCTTTGGGAGAAAAGGCAAAGAATTTTCCTTTTGAAAAAGTTGTTACAATTAGTGGAAATACTGTTACTGTGAAATTAGATGAGAATTCTGCAGGCCAGTACTACTTTTTTAATGATGTTCAAGTTGTTGCTAGGCCAATAAATGAAAAAGAATATGTTATTGTTGTAGCTCAAAAAACTGGGGAGGTTAAAAATGAATAGAAGAGGAACGGACAAAGTATTGTCTGTTTATTGGTTCACCATTTTGATAATAACGACTGTAGCAATTGTTGCTGCAGTAAGCATCTTTTACAGCTCTAAATATGATGTTCGAGGAGTTGAGGGTGGGTTTTTGGGAGACAAAGTTTCTGACTGTATTTCTAAGGGTGGAAAATTAAACTATGCCTTGGATGGAAAACAATTAACTTCTGATAACTTTATGTCTGTATGTGGTTTGAATTTTGAAAATCAACAACATGACTTATTTGTTGAGGTTTCCTTTTACGATTTTAACTCCTGTAATTTGGAAGATAGAAAATGTTCTACACTTTTGAATAATGGTGCTACAGTCAAAACTTTAGACGTCTCTTGGATTTCGCAATGTAATTTAGATTCTAAAAGTCCTGTTTGTAAGGAAAAATGGTTTTATGTTTTACAGGATAATCCTGGAAAAGAACAAACAAAAATTATGGTGAAGATCTTTACTGGTGTAAACAAGGCGGTGGAAAATGTTAATTAGGAATAAGAGGGCGCAGATTGGAGAATCAATGACTTGGTTAGTTGCCACAATAATTATAATTGTAATTTTGACAGCTTTTATTTTTGCAACTTCTGCCATTGCTAAAGGGGCTTCTATTTTTAGTGGTGGGAAATTGTCTTCTCAAAGGATAAGTATTGTAAACCCTTCTTTTGTTGATTATAAGGCAAGTGATCTTTCAATAGAGAAATCTTTTTCTGCTTATTTACTGACAGTTAGCAAAGATAAAATTAAGATTTACGATAGTATTGTGGCTGAAGGAAATTTAAACAGTGATTCCGGTGGCTTAGCAAAAAGAATATTCTGGTTTATCTATGTCTCTAGGGATGTCAAAACACTTTTTTTTATTCCTTCTGGAACTCATGGTGTGGGAATTTTTAGTTTAGATTATAATCCTTCTGACGAATCAAAATCTTCCCTTGATGGAATTGGAGGTACTTATAGAGTTTTGAAAAATGATTTTTTTAATCCTGAAGATACTAATTTGGGTGAAAAGACTGGGTTTGGGGATGTGGAGCATCTATACAGCCGTATGCCAAGCATATATGCTCAATATGATATTTCTAATAATAAAAAAATAATCTTTAGGGGGGTAACTAAATTTATTGCTGAAAATTAAAATGAATAAAAAAGGAGATATACCCATAACCATTCTTGTGATTGGCATTTTCTTGGTTTGCACAATTGCATATGTTACATTTGTTGTAGAAAATGATAAGTTTAAGAATTCTTTTTTTGGTTTAAATTTGCAAGAAAATATGAACTCTAATATAGAACATTTTTACACTTATTTGGCTTTGGGTAAGACTAAACAAGAGGCAGTCGACTTAATTCAAAAGGATTCTCAAGCTGATGCGGTAATAAGCTACGATTCTTCTAGTGGTGTGGTAGTAATAACTCAGGCCTTAGAAGATTATCACTTTAAAGAATGGCTATTGCATGACAAATCCTATGTTCCAGTCAACATAACTAAAACATTTAAACCTTAAATTGAAAAGAAACATTTAAAAACAAAATTACATGATATATAATATGGATAATAAAAGGGGACAAGGACTTAGTATTAATGCTATAATTCTGATTGTCCTTGGAGTAATAGTTCTTGTTGTATTGATCGCTGGTTTTGCTTTTGGGTGGAGTAATCTGAAAGATCAATTATTTTCTAGCAACAATGTGGATAAAATTTCTCAGGCTTGTGATACTGCTTGTAATCTTAATAGTCAGTATGATTATTGTACTTTAACAAGAGATTTGAAAGCAAATGATTTGCCTAATAAGAAAGTAACTGATACTTGTGATAATTTTGTTAAGAATTATGGAGACAAATATGGATTTAAGTCATGTCAAACTTTTAGTTGTCCTTCACAGCAAGCATTGAAGACTTGTGGAGAAAGTCATGCTGCTGGTTCCACTAGTGAATGGGCTGTTGCAACAACTGATAAGAAATGTCCTGATAAGACTGGGGGAATCAAGGGAGTTATACTTCCTGGGTCTTTTAGTGATAATGATGCAGCAAAGATTTGTTGTTCTTATACCAACCCTGCGCCATAAAGAAATCTTATAAACTCTTTTTCTTTTAACTGTTATATTAAAGAGGTTGAATGTATATGATATTTCCAGAATTATTCTTGATTGGTTTAGCTTTGATATGGCTTGTTTTTGCTGTAATACAGGATATTAAAACTAGAGAGGTTGCAGATTGGTTAAACTTCTCTTTGATTATGTTTGCTTTAGGATTTAGGTTTTTTTATTCACTTTTTAATTCTCAATGGTGGTTTTTGATTCAGGGGATAATTGGATTAGGAGTATTTATTGTACTTGGAAATTTGCTTTATTACTGTAGAATTTTTGCAGGGGGAGATGCAAAATTGCTTATTGCTTTGGGAACTGTTTTACCTTTAAGCAATTCATTTAAGGGGGATTTATTGATTTTCGGTTTATTCTTGTTTTTATTCTTGCTTTGTGGCGCTTTATATGGGATATTTTACAGTTTTGTGTTGATTTCTTCTGATGTGGGTAAATTTAAGAAGAATTTCAAAGGAATGTTTAAGAAAAATAAAAAATATATTTATTTGAGTTTGGTTTTGGCTATTGTTATTGCTATTCTTGGGATGTGGATTAAGCTTTTCATTGCTTTGGCTTTGATTATTTTTATTCTTCCATATTTGTTTATTATGGCTAAAACTGTTGAAGAGATCTTTATGATAAAAAGTTTGAGTGTTAAAGATTTAAGAGAGGGGGACTGGCTTTATGAGGACTTGAAGATTGGTAAAAGAATTATCAAGAAGGATTTTGAGGGGTTGTCAAAGAAGGATATAGATTTTATTAGAAAGAATTATCGGAAAAATGTTGTTATAAAAGAAGGAATACCATTTGTTCCTGTATTTTTTATTGCCTTTGTTTTGTTTTTGTTATTAAGGAACTCTTCTTGGCATTTTATAGTGAATTTCTTTGGAGGGTGATTTTTTACTAGCCTTTGATTTGGCGACTTTCTTTACTTTTTCTTTCATTAATAACTTTTCTTGTAATTTTTGTAAATCTTCTGGAGAAGGTTTTTCTTTTAATCTAGTTCCATTATCATAAACTGGAATTACATTGATTAAAGCATTATTTAGAACAACCGCGGAAACGATTTTTACTTCTTTAGCTCTAAGTTTTGTTTTTATATGTTTAGAAACTTCTTTTGCTAAGTCGTGAACTAGGCCTTTCATCTCATCAATTTTCATGACATGGTATTTGGGAATAATTATCACATGGCCTAAAGATTGGGGATTTATTTCAAGAACTGCGATTGCTTCTTCATTTTCTGCTATTTTATAAGATGGAATCTTACCTTCTACGATCATTCTGAATATGTTTTGTTCTCCATCTTGTTCTGCAGTTAATTTATTTCTTTTTAAGAATTCTTCCAATTGGTCAGAATCTAGGGATTCAATATAAGAAATTGTTTCTTCTTTTTTATCTTGTGGGAGAGTTGATTCTAACTGACTTATTATTTTCTTTTTTATTTCTCTTGATTGTTCTTGAGTTAGCATTTTATTCATTTAGTCTTAGCCGAAAGCACGCCTCATATCTACAACTTGAACAGAATTAACGTTAGTTATTTGACCTAGAGCTTCTTCTAAAGGTTCTAGTTCTTGTGACTCTGGAATAGAGAAGCCAATTACTAGTGCGACTAGGCCAAATGCTATTGGTTCTTTATCTACTTGAGACATTTTTCCATTATGTTTGCTTACTATCTCTTCTGCTTCCTTCCTCATTTCATCTAAGTCTGCGTCAGGAGAGTCTGGCATTAGCCTTATTTTTACAAGTGCAATTCCCATTAAAATAGAGAAGAAATATGGTTTATAAACTTTAGTTTGTATTTGGTTGACAATAATCCTTTTAAAGGACTGTTATTTTCTACTTTTGCTTATTAAAAAAGAGTGTATAAAATGATTCAAGGAAATTATGAAAATATTATTAAGAAGATAGCTCAATCTTCTGGACTGAGTGAGGAGGAGTTAGATCGTAGAGTCGAGGCTAAGAGATCTAAATTATCTGGATTAATTAGTAAGGAGGGGGCCGCCCAAATTATTGCGGCCGAATTGGGTATTTCTTTTGATAAAGAAAAATTAAAGATTTCTGAGTTATTAACTGGGATGAAAAGGGTTAATGTGACTTCTAAGATATTGCAGATTTTTCCTGTTAGAACTTTTACTAGAAACGGAAACTTGAACAAGGTTGTAAATATGCTTGTTGCAGATGAAACTGGAAATACTAAATTAGTTTTATGGGATACTCATCATATTGAGTTAGTGGAGAAGGGTGAAATTAAAGCTGGAGATATTATTGAGGTTGCAAATGCATCTGTAAGAGAAGGAGAAGTCCATTTAGGAAGTTTCTCTGAATTTAAAAAATCTCAAGAAGTCCTTGGAAATGTTAAGACGGAGAAAGTTATGAGAGATAAGAAACTAGTTGAAATGAAAAATGGAGATTCTGTAAAAGTTAGAGCATTTATATTACAGGTTTTTGACCCTAGATTTTTTGAAGTTTGCCCCGAGTGTAAGAAAAAAGTTATTCTTGAAAATGGTTTTGGAATGTGTAATGAACATGGGAAAGTTGCTCCTTTAAGAAGAGCTTTGTTAAATTTAGTGATTGATGATGGCTCAGAGAATATTAGAACGGTGTTGTTTAACGATCAACTTATGCAAATGGGTTTAAATCCAGATGATATTAATGTTTTTATTAATCAGAAACAGGACATGATTGGAAAAGAGTTTATTTTTTATGGAAATGCTAGACAAAATAAGATGTTTAATAATTTAGAGTTTGTTGCGGACAAGATTGAGGAAGTTGATCTTGATGTGTTGATTAAGGAACTGGAGAAGAGATAATTTCTAATATATATCTAATAGTCAAGTAATCTTTATAAATTGCCTACTTCTTGTGAGGGGATGGCTAAAGAGAGTGACGAAATAAAAGATGCTGTATCTGGTAAAAAAGAGGAGACTAAGCTTACTGATCTTCCTGGAGTGGGACCGGCTGTAGCTGTTAAACTAGAGGCTGCTGGAATTTATGATTTAATGGCTTTGGCTGTAACTTCCCCTGCTGAACTTGCTGAGATTGCTGGTGTTGGTCCCGCTGTAGCTAGGAAAATAATACAGGCTGCAAGAAAGCATTTAGATCTAGGATTGCAAACGGCTGAAGAATATTCTAAGAAAAGGAAAGATATTGCTTACATAACTACTGGGAGCAAGAATTTAGATACTTTATTGGGGGGCAAGGGTGTTGAGACTAAGTCTATAACTGAAGCATTTGGGGCTTACGGTTCTGGAAAGACACAGTTGGGCTTGACATTGGCTGTTAATTGTCAACTTCCTTTAGAAAAAGGAGGGGCTAACGGGAAGGTTGTTTTTATTGATACAGAAGGAACGTTTAGACCCGAGAGAATAAGACAAATTTCTGAAGCTATTGGGGCCATGCCCGAGAAAGTTTTAAAGAATATTTTTGTTGCTCGTGCTTTTAATTCAGATCATCAAATGTTGCTATTGGATAAAATCTCGGAGATGATTAAGAATGGAGAGCCTATTAAACTGCTGATTATAGACTCTTTAACTGCCCACTTTAGGGCTGAATTTTCTGGAAGGGGACAGTTAGCGGATAGACAGCAGAGACTGAATAAATATTTACATAATTTAATGAAAATAGCTGAGCAGCATAATTTAGCAATATATGTTACAAATCAAGTAATGTCTAATCCTGCTCAGATGTTTGGTGATCCTACACAGGCTGTTGGTGGGAATATAGTTGGACACGCTTCAACTTATAGAATGTATTTAAGAAGAGGTAAGAAAGACTCAAGAGTTGCTAAATTGATTGATAGCCCTAATTTACCAGATAATGAAACTGTGTTCTTTTTGACAAAGTCTGGAATACGCGATGGTGTTGTTGGTGAGGATGACGAGTAAAGATGTATATTACATAAGATATCTTTTTGAATAATTTTCTTTAAAAACTAGTTGAGTCATTTGGGTTAATGAAAAAGAGTTTGTATGTTTTAATGTTTTTTATGTTAGTTTTTATTCTATCTTTGAATATTGTTTCTTCTTTGAAAAATGAAGAACTATATCAGTGTAAGGCTATATGTAGTGTTAATTTTAAATTGAATAGTCAAGCTTGCACCTCGGATTATAATTTTTGTAAAGCATATTGCACTAATTTAGAATGTAAAAAGAGATGTACTGAAGATAGAGTTCTTTGCAAGAAGGAATTTAGAGAGTATTATGGGTTGTGCAAGAATTCTTGTATGCTTGGGAGCTTTAGTGTTGCTGAATATATTTGTGAGTCTAATGGTGGAAGCTATCAGCAATTGTGTAACGGAAATTATTTTGATTTAAGATGTAGTACTGCTGACTATTGTGTTTGTAGTGGTGATTTAAACTATTCATGTCCTTTGAATTATAGTTGTGTTAAGAACTTTTCTGTGAAGAATATTCCGACAATTGAGACTTCTTGGAAAAGTTCTACTGGCGTTCCGATGGGAGATATTGGAATTTGTAGAAGGGATTAAATTTGACCTGTTTGATTAAACTTAGCCATTAGTTTTTCTACTATCACTTGTGGTGCAAAACCTTTTCTAGAACAAGCTTTCACAAAGTCGTCGTAGGTTTTTCCATCGATAGTGTAATCGATTCTTGCCTTTTTCGGTCCTGGGGGATATGATGCCATGACTGATATAAATAAAAGAGGTTTATAAATTTATTTTTTCATATCTCCTCTTATTTAAATAAGCGAAGTCATGTTTTAAAAGATTACTAGTTAAATAAACTAAAGTAGGCTATTAAGAAAATAAAGGATATGAGAGTTATGAGGCCCAGTATTACAAGAGTGTAGCCTAATAATGAAACTGCTTCCCTCTTTTTCCCATCTATATACAACATTATTGGCTTTCCAAAAACCAAAAATCCTGTTATGGCTGCCGAGCATACAAAGAGCAAAAGCATGGAAATTGGAATGAGTACTGTCTTTTCTGGCTGTGAGGAAAACATTTGAAGAGAAAATATAAATGATACCACTAGAATTATGTAGGCAGCGGTTCCAATTGCATCAATAAAAGCCCTTGTTATTATTTTTGCCATGATTATTTATGTTACTTGTTGTTATATAAATATATCTGGGATTTAAAACGCCCCCACGAAAACTCGGGCTTTAAGGTCAAAAAAGTCATTTTCTCATATATTTTTTACCGACGACAGATTGGAAATATTTTAACTTACAAAATGCAAGGTCAATACCACTCAGGGGCAGTTGGTAATCTTATAGAATTAAATATTTCGGGTAGAGCTAATAATTCAAAAGATAATTCTACTAATGAAAGTGGAAATATTACAAAACCGGCACTTCTTATTTCTACTCCGTTGTTGTTAGGATTACTTCTCTTTGTTCTTAAAAAATGCAAAACAAAAAAGAAAGTTGAAATTGAATAGATTTTTTAAGTTAAGAATATTATTTTTTGTATGAAAATAAACTTTGGAACAAATTTTATTATATTTATTTTATTTTTTGGCCTTGCTGTTATGGAATCTATTCAAACTAAAAATTGGCTGAAAGTTGGATTTTGGATAGCTATCTCTTTGGTTTTTCTTTTTGCTGATAATTTTGAGAAGAAGTAAAAGATTGAAATTAAATAAAATAAACAATATTTATAAGAGGTTATTCTCTTAAGTTATATGGATAAAAAGGATAAAATTATTTTAAGCATTTATTTTGTTTTTACAATTCTTATTGTTATTTTTGTATCGTTAGGAGGAATAAATAGTGAAATTGTTACAAGATGGTTAGTTGTGTTCTTTCTTCTTATTCAGATTTTACTCTTCCCTTTTTTTAAGTATCTTACTTCAAGACTTTCTCCGAAATGGAAATTTGTTATTCTTGCAACTATATTTGCTATGATTGTAGAAGGTTTTCATATGATTTCAAAACCTCTTGATCAATCACTTTTAATTACAATCGGTATGCCTTTTTCACAAATGATGAAATATTATCTCATTGATCTTATATTTACTACACCAGCATATGTTATTATCTTTCTTGTTATGTGGTGGTTCATTAAAACATATGAATATTCTTTCTGGCAGTTTGTTTTAGTTATGGGAATAGGACAAGCGCTCGGAGATGGATCTTTCTTCTTTTTATTTAATCCAGGACTTTTGCTTTTGATTCCTTATGTTGCTTTGAATTATAATGCTATGAATATAATTCCTTATACTCTTGTAAAAGATAATCTTGGGAAAAAAAGAAATTCATGGAAAAAATATTTGGCACTTATTGTAATCCCTATTGTTTATATTATATGTGGAGCGACTATCAAGGCAGTTGCAGGTTTGCTACATTTATGGTAATTTTTTTAATTAAAATAACTAAAGTAGGCTATTAAGAAAATGAAAGCTACGAGAGTTATTCAGCTTCATCCACAATTTTGGCCTTATTTGGTCCGATTATTCCTATTTTCATGGTTTATACTCTTCCTTTAACAAACCATAAATATACTCATCTTTAATTTTATTGTCTGCTTTGCACCTGCAAGCTTTTCTTTTCATTCCTTCTTTTTTTGCTCCAAACTTTTCAAGTAATCTTCCTGAAGAAGGATTTCCTACAAAAACTCCTGCTTCTATTCTTCTTAGTTTTAGTTTTTTAAATGCAAATTCTAATATTGTTTTGAGAGCTTCGCTTCCATAACCTTTATTCCAATATTTTTCATTTAACCAATATCCTACTGATGCTTTTCCTTGAAACTTATCTACTTTATCTAAGCTTATTCCTCCAATTACTTTCTTTTCAGATTTCAAATAAATAGCAAAAGGATATTCTTCTCTCTTTTTCTTTTTTCGTTTTTCTTTGCAACGATTAATCCACCAAGTTGCATCCTTTAACTTATAAGGAAAAGGAACTGCTAGAAGCCATTTAGAAACATTAATATTATTAATCCCTTCAATTGAATCTTTTTTGTATTTATCTTCCCACTCTCTTAAGATTAATCTTTTTGTTGTTAGTTTCATATTTATTTTAGTTAGATGTGCCTTTTAGAGTTTACTTATCTTTCTCATCAATAATATCATCCATTTGGTTTATGGATTCTTCGATATCTTTCTTTAAGCCTGAGAAGATCTCATCCTTAACCCTAAGGATTAACTCCTCTACTTTTTCCTCGTGATAAGGATAATATTCTTACATCTCACTCAACATAACTTCTATTTTTTCCACAATAGCTTTAGATTTTTGTAGCAGTTCAGTAAGAAGAACCTTATTCACATCTGTTTTTGTGCCATACTGAAATTCTTCTCTCAATGATTTGGCATCTTTAGTTGTCATTTGTTCAGTTGTTCTGATAAAAGACATATCTTCCATACTCAGATTAACTTCCTTAGCCTCAATCAAAAATTCTACTGCGTTTATTGTGCATTCGTGATTCTTTGATTCAAAACCCTTCTTAAACAGAATTGCTAAAAGTGAGTGATACATCGCATAATAAGATTGAGATACTGCCCAATCATCAAAGTGTCCTTGAACATTATAATCTGCTGCCTTTAAATTATGTTTTGCCTTTTCAATATGTTCTTTAGAAAGCTTATCGTTTGGTTTAATCTTCCTCATTCTCTTTTCGCTTGCAAGACACCAACTTAACCTATATTTGCTGTTTGACATTTTTCAACACCTCCGAAAATACTGATTCTCCTTTTAATACAATCCCTGCTTTTAGTATATTTAAAACTACTTCTTTGTTATTTTTTATCTCTTTAATAAAATCTTCTTTCTTCAGTATCAAAGGAACAACTGGCTTTGTTCTTACTTTTGATAGATTTAAACAAAACTTTGTAACTTCTTTGGGCTTGTTTGTTATAAATAAAACATCTACATCATTAAAGTCTTTATTACCCAGTACAGAGCCAAATAATATAATCAGCTCAGCGCGTTCAAATTTTTGTATCTCTTCTGCATAGATTTTAGAGTATCCCTTTAAGTTTCTTCTTTCTTCTAACAAAAGAATTTCACACCACTTTATTGTTTCTTCATTCTTTAAATTGATTTGATAAAACTTAGCGTTTCCTAAATTTGAAGACATAGCAATATTATTCTTTTCCAAATCCTTTAAAATTTTAAAACCACTGCCTACACTTATATTAAGCTTCTTAGAAATCTGATTAATATTAACTAGCTCTAAATTTCTCAGTAGGTAGAGTATTATCTTCTTTGTATTTTTAGGTATCATTGTTCATTTAAAGTGAATAATTATTCATTATTAATGAATGTTTATAAATCTTTCTATAATTTAACTTTCAAGATTAAGGATTAACTCTCTGACATTTTCCTCAATTATAAATAATTATCTTCTATTAATTTAGGAATAACTTCATTTGCAAATCCTTCAGAGACAGATATATCTTTATCCAAGAAGTTTTGTCTTGAATACCAAATTGTTTTTGTTATTTCTTGTTTAGGCTTAATCTTGCCATTATATTGAACTAAATAATAATGATTTTTCTGCATTCCACCATTTATTGGATTATGAAGATGGATAGTTAAATAATGTTTAAATGAAGTTACTTTAATATTAAGTTCGGAATAAAGTTCTCTTTTTAGACAAGCCTCCTGAGACTCTTCTCCATCAATTTTTCCACCAGGAGTCCAATAAAATTTTTCATCATAGTTTGTTACAAGTAATAATTTCTTATCTTTCACAATCAATGCGGCAACTCTATCTGGCAACATAAATATAAAGAAGATTTGTTATATTTAAATTTGATTAAAAATATCAAATTCAGAAGTTATGCTTTTAAGTCATACGCCTCGAAGAAGCGTTGCACCATTTTACTCGTTAGTTATTCGGGTTATGTAGCTAAATTAATCCTAAGGATAAACGCCCCCACGACACTGGCTCCCATCTCGGTATTCTCTTGGGATTGATTTAGTTTAGTTTTATACTATTAATTTATCGATGCTGTTAGAGTTTTTAAGTATTGTCGCGATTGAATTGATCTTTAATGAAAGATATATTTTAATAGTTACTTTTTTTAGTTTATTTATGAAAAGGGGAGTGAAAAAATCTAGGTCTAAATTAATTGTAATTTTATTTATTGGGTTGGTTATTTCTGTTGCTGTTTTGGGGTATTTTTTAGTTAATGAAAAAATTAATAAAACTGAGAATAAAAATGTAGGGTTGAGTCCTGTTTCTAATATATGTAGCGGATTAGATAATCAATTAAAACAAACTTCTTCTTGGACTTTATTAGGTCCTTCTGATGGGAGAGTTAATACTATTGAATTTGGAAATTCTGGAGAAATTTTAATTGGAACTTCTTCTGGTGGAATTTTTAGAAGTTTAGATGGAGGTAATAATTGGGAACATTTTAGTAATGGGCTTGTATCTAAAGAGATTAATTATTTGAAAAATATTAATGGAAAAATATATGCTGCAACAGATGATGGAATTTATTTGCTTGAAAGTAGTTCTTGGAAAAATATTTTTAGAAATAATTCAGATTTTCCTCCTCAGTTAGATAATTTTTTATTGATTGATTACGACCAAGATGGTAAAATATGGGCAATTACAACTCGTCATTTATTTTTTTCACCAGATGGATTAAAATGGAGTTCAGTTACAACTCCTTCTCTTTTAACAAATAATGAAATGATTAAACCCCTTTTAGTCTCTAAAAAAGGAGCTATTTACGTTGGTGGGCAACAAGATTTACTTATGAGTCTGGATAATGGAAATTCTTGGAAAAGAATTTTTGGAGGAGTGATATCCATTACTGAAGATGAGTTAGGTACAATTTATTTTATTTCTTTAGATCGTCATGTTTATAAAAAATTATGGAACCAAGATAATATTGAAGAATTGACAGCTTATTATCCATCAAATGGAGATGCGGTAATTACTTATTTTAATGGCTCTCTTTTTACAGAAGGGTTTAATTTTTTAAGAGTTTCATTGGATAAAGGGAAAACTTTTGAAGATATTATTACATCTAAAAATGAATTTTGGGATATCCGACAAATTTATCCATTAAAAGATAAAAGGATTATTTTAGCAAACGACAATGGTATAAGTGAAATAAATCTTAATACGAAAATTATAAAAAGATATTCTCCTGTATCTAATTATTCTGAAATAAATTCTTTAGCTTTAATTCCCACTCAAGATATAATTTTAACTTCTTACTGGGATCATAATAGTATTGCTTCAAAAGATTGTTTAAACTGGAATATTGGCCTAGTTGGTGGAGAAGGGTCATTTTATTTTGCTGAAACTAAAGCTGGCCAAACTTTCGTTAAAGTGGAAAATGGTTTACATTTATTTGATACTAACAAATTATCATTCAATTCTCTACTACTCCCATTATGGTCAAGCTCGACGGAAAATACTGAATTAATTGAAGGTCGTTATAGTACCTCTTTTGATATTACAAAAAATCCTCCTAGAGTCTATAGCATTTATGAAGAAAATGGTAAAACTGTTTTGTTAAGCTTTGATATGATTAATGATTCATCAAGATTAAATTTAAATAAACAAACACTTCCTTTTTCTTTTTCTAAATTAATTACTGTTGATTCCAATAATGGAAATAGAATTCTTATCTTTGCTTATGGAGGAATTTATGAAAGTCTAGATAAAGGTCTAATATGGAAAAAAATGGTAGATATAAGAACAAGTGTTGATGACATTTCAATAAATCCTTTTAATGGAAGTGAAATTATTCTTGGAGGAGGTAATGGCGATATTCTGTTTATAAAAAATAATCAAGTTAGTTCAGTATATTTTTCAACTGATGAGTCAAAAAGATTCAACAATCCTGTATATTCAGTTTCTTATGATGATAAATATCCTAATACAATTTATGTCGGCTCGCAAAAAGGTTTTTTCTTTAGTAATGATAATGGCTTAACTTGGAAAGAATTCAATAATGGGTTATATTCTGCGTATATTAGAGAAGTAATTCCTTTCGGGGATAAAATATTTATTGGAACTTGGGGTTCAGGTAATGCAGTAATCTTAAAAGAAAAACTTTTATCATTTTGCACTGACAGTGATGGAAATAATATTAATATAAAAGGAACAACAACTGGCTGGTATAGAAATCCTCTATGGACTGCAGATCAATACGTAACTTATACAGATTCCTGCATTGGTAATCTTGGAACAACAAATCAATATGTAAGAGAGTGGATTTGTCAATCTGCTGGAAGTACTCCTGAAGGTAGAACTCCTTATCTTGTTCCTGGGGATTATGTTTGTCCTTCTGGATGTTTGAATGGGGCTTGTATTGCTTCTCCGAAACCAAAAGCATATTATAAATTTGATGAAGTTTCTGGGAATTTATTAACTACTATTTTAGATAGTTCTGGAAATAATAAAGTTGGAACGCTTTTTGGAAATGTTGTTCGTGTTCCTGGAAAAAATGGAACTGCTTTAAAGTTTGCTGGAAATATTAGTAGTTATGCCAAAGTAGTTGGATTATATTCATCGACGCAGAGTTATAGTTTATCAGTTTGGTTAAAACCAGAGCAAGTCGGAAGAAGACAATTATTCTTAACTTATGGAGGAAATGTCTGTACTCAATATATGACTATGAATCAAGATGGACAGTTTTATTATTCACATGGAAATGCTACTTCATACATCCAATCTAATTTTGTTGGAACTAATACTAAAGCTGTTAATGGGACTTGGATTAATTTAGCTACTAGTTATAATGGAACAACACTTAAGACTTATATTAATGGAGTTTTAATTAAAACTGTTATAACAAATGTTCCTTATACTATGAATGGAGATACTTATTTTGGAGGGACTTGTGGAATTCCTTGGTATGGTGCTATGGATGAGATTAAAATTTATGATCAGACATTGAGTGATCAACAAGTTAAAGATATTTATGATGGGAAGCTTTAATCGATAACTAATTTATATAAACATATTAAAGGCCTTCCAATACTCCCCCATATAATAAAGAGCCTGTCTTTGTAGTTAAAATAGCAAAACTAACGTCGGAAAACGACAAAAATATCCCTTTAAGAAAGGGGTGCCAATTTTAGCAGTTTTTTAAGTTTTTTTGGCACTTCTGATCTGGAAGAAACCTTTCCAAACTTGCTGTATTTCGGAACTAAATTCTTTTTAGAAACAATAATCATCCAACAGTCTTTGTATTTGCTATTAAGATAATCTATTTTTTCTCTTAACTGACTTTTCTTTTTTAACAATGTTCCAGTTTCTATCTCTAAAGCAAATTTCTTACTATTGTACTTAAATATAATATCTGCTTCTTTTGTATCCCAATCTAGAACGTCTCGAACACCACTAATTTTATTTAACATTTTCATAGCACTCCAAACAAGAAAAGTATGTGTGACAGAATGTTTCATTGTTGGTTTTACTAAGACATGAATAAATTCTTGTTTGTCTAAACAATACTCATAAGCTCTCTTGTAGTTATATTTTAAAAGTAAAGCTTTCTCTTTTTCTGTTAAATCTTCTTCAATGAAAACTGGATTTTCATCAGCATTTAATTTTCTTAATGAGGTGTCTTCAAGATTTCTTATATCTAATAGCTTTCTTTTTTCTTGTTCTTCTAATTCTCTAATTGAATCCTTTAAATTATCTCTTTCGATACGTATCTCTCTCACTTTTTCCTTTTTAATAATCATAGGCAATTTTAGTTCTATTTCATTTATTTTATTGAAGATTTTATCAACTAGCCAATGGTCTTTCTTACTATTCTCTATTACCTCAAGCTTTGCCTTTAAAATTTTTATATAATTTTTTAGTTTATCTGAATCGACATACTCAGTCTCTTTATTTAAAAGTTCTTTGGTTTCTTTTATATTCTCTAGAACAGATTTTCTTTTAGCTTTGATTTTTTCTCTTTTTTTAATAAACCAATAGTGAAATTTATAATTCAAATAAATAATAATTAATAGAAAAATTATTGCATAGAAAATAAAAGCGGACTTAGAAGAAAGTAGACTTATAATATCCAATCTAATTTTATTGAAATCATTAGTAACTTGCGTTGCTATTGAGCTAACTATAAAAATACCTGTAATTACAAAGATAATAATTTCATCTGTTTCCACTTCGTCCAAAAAGAAGGTCTAATTTAGTTGTTAATTCAGATATCTTCACCATTTGCATTTGCAAATTGTCAATTTTGTCTTTCAATAGGTCATTTTCATTCCTAGTTCTTTGCATTTCTTTTTCAATTTCTGTTTTAGTTACATCAACCAACATATCATCTTCAGAAATTGTGTCTTTCATTCCTAATAATTCAGAATAGTAATGAATTTTATCTGATTGCTTCCAACCAAATCTATATTTCAAAGCAGATTCTGATTTATATCTAGGTAACCAATAACAACAAGAATTGTGTCTGAAATCATACATAGTTAATTCTGAATATTTTTGTCCTGCTGGACTTTTTTTGTCTCCAAAAAGTCTTGATGCTAATCTTTTCAAATATCTGTTAACAACAGTTGGGCAAATCTGAAATAAGTAATCATCAGGAGAAAGATTATTGTTTTTTACAAATTCTTTTATTAATTCTGAAGAAATCATAAGTTTTATTCTTCTACCAAAAGTTTTACTTGTTTCTTCTCTTATATTAAGTTCTTTAAAATCATGATATAAATCAGAAACTTTAACATTCATTAATTCTGTAGGTGATCTAATTCCAGTATCAAATAAAAACATTATCAAAACTTTGTAGTTGTATTTTGCATTATCACACATTTTTTTTACTTCTGCTTCGGTTAAATATACCCAGTCTGGCTTTTCACGGCTTATGTCTAAATCAATTGTTATATCTTTTATCTCAATATCTTGTTTTCTATTAACTTTCATCCACCAATGCCAAAATGCCTTGAAAATTCTTGAAAGTGTATCAATTGATTTGTAGTCTGTTCCATCCTTTCTTTTTATTACTCCAATTTTTATATTGTAAAAAAATTCTATAAGTTGTTCTTCACTTATTTGGGTTATATTATCTAAATCGTAAAACTGCTTAAATTTCTTTGATAAGATAATCATCCTGTCTTTTATTGTATTAAGCCTGTTAAAGCTACGTGGCCCTCTTACGCTACCTGAAGCGATATTTATGCCCCGTTCCATATCAAATACATATCTTAAAATTAAATCAGAGTTTTCTTTACTTATTTCTGGAATTCCTTCTTTTATTTTTTCTTTCCAGTTTAGATATCATTAACC
>Ga0209515_10002980_pt1 | contig 24873 bp, 28 predicted proteins | sample Subgroupgradi54m_FD_187454 | JGI IMG/M metagenome (GOLD analysis project Ga0209515, IMG submission 187454) | Subsurface groundwater microbial communities from S. Glens Falls, New York, USA - GMW60B uncontaminated upgradient, 5.4 m (SPAdes)... ... | reverse complement strand
GTCTCCTGCATACCTTGCAGTTCCAAGATAAAAACCCACTGGCCTTTCTCAAAAAGGCTTATCTCGAACACCGCCAAGGCAATCCTCTTCCTATCCTCGAAATCGCTTCAATCGGCTAAACAATTACAACGAATGGATACACGATCAGTCACGAGACGCTGGAAGAGATGCGAATGATGGGAGTACGCATGATCCAGCAGGGGCATCGTGCGGAAGACATCGCAGCGTGGATGCGGTTGAATCGGTCGTGTGTTTTTCGTTGGGTCCAGCGATATCGCCAAGGAGGCGTCGAAGCGCTGCGCTCGACGAAGACAACGGGGGCGCCTGGAAAGCTCAAAGAAAGTCAGATTTTGAAACTGATGGAAATGCTTCGACGGCCAGCGATGGATTACGGCTTCGATTCGGATCTGTGGACAGGACCCCGAGTACGGAGATTGATCAAAAAGAAATTTGGCGTTCGGTTTCATCCTCGCCACATGCCCCGCTTTTTGAGAAAGCTGGGACTGATTCGCAAAAGTCCCGAGCGTCGGGCGCTGGAGCAAGATCCTCAAAAGATTCGCCAATGGCAAAAACAGGTCCTGCCCAGAATCCAAAGGCAGGCAAGGCGATCCAGGGGTTTGATCCTTTACGGAGACGAGGCTTCTTTCTTTTTGATCCCTCATGTGGGCAAGACCTGGACGTTTCCCGAAGTTCGTCCGATTGCCCGCGTTTCGGGACAAAAGGGCATTTGGGTGGGAGTCACCTCGGCCGTCAGTCCTCGGGGCCATCTGGTGTTTAAATTTGCCCAAGGCAATTTTAATTCCGCTACCTTGATTGATTTTATGAAATCCTTACGTCAGCATTTTCGAGGCCGAAAACTATTCTTTATCATTGACGGTGCTCCTTCTCACAGGGCGAAAGCCGTCCAAAGGTTTGTTCAGGATAATTCCTCGTGGCTGTCGCTGTTCCGCTTACCCGCGTACTCGCCGGAGTTGAATCCGGACGAAGAAGTCTGGAACTTCACAAAAACCAAACAGCTTGATGCAAAACCGATGAAAGATAAAAAAGAGCTTCGTTCGAAAGTGCTCAGGGCCCTACGCTCTCTGCAAAAAAATCCTGAAAAGATAAAATCATTCTTTGAAAAATAGTCTCCTTAATTTGGTGAGGCACTATATATCAGTCTCTTTGACCGCATTGTCCGGCCGGTATATGCACGACGCTTGTGGAAAGCGCTGGGCAAACCGCGGGCTCTTTTTGTGCCCTTCGGGCATTACACTTCGATGTATCTCCTTCCCTTTTGCGCGGCGGATGGCTTACCGGTTCTTCCGGGAAAAATTTGCCGCTTGAAACCAATGATCCATGCTCAGGGCTTTGGGGCCTGATACAAGAATGGAAAAAGCCATGGCGAGCAATCCGAGATCCCTCACCATCACCTCATTGAATCCTGAAAAATAGATAATAGCGGCCAGAATAAGCGCGCAGAGGAGACTTGAAAAGCGGGTGAGGAATCCCACCACAAGGAGCAATCCGAGAATCGCTTCCGCGGCTCCTTGCCCGACGAGAAAAAGATTCATGGAAACGGGAAGCCGGTTCTGGATAAAAACCGGCACCCATCCCTTCCAGGATTCGGGATGCAGGCATTTGTCCACGCCAAACCAGAAAAAAACACCGCCCAATCCCAGTCTGAGGAGAAAAACAGCCACTGCGTCTTTGATCATTTGCGAAGCGAAGACCCATCAAGGTCTTCGCGGAGTGCCGGAAGCAAGAGCTTCCGGCCTCGCCGCGCCCAAATCACGGCCACCGAGGCAATGGCGCCCAGGACAAAAAGCACCACGCCCAAAAGGAAAAAAACTCCCATCATGGCGCCCTTGGTCATGCTGGAGTTGGGATCGCCGAAACATACGGAGCACGCCAAAGGAATAATACTTTTCATAGGGATTCGATCTTTCTCATTTTGGAGAAAAACCAGGCCAGATAAGCGGTCAGAATAATCCCTCCGGCAAGAGCGCCGAGGCCCATGCCCCGGTTCAAAACATTTCCAGTCACAGAGTAATCCCTGATGCCCCAGAAACCAAACCCGAAAGCCAGCGCAATGGAGAGAAGAATAAAAAATATGTGAAAGGTCTTAAGCGACATGGAGATGACCGCTCGTAAACACCGGAAGGAGCAGGAGGGCTGTAAAAAAAACCACGGTGAGCAAAAGCACGGAAAAAATAATCTGCTTTTCGGAAATAAGATGCATGAAAAAGCAAGCCACCAGCGAGCCCTTGATGGTGGCAATCACGAGCGCCACTAAAACGGCCTGAAAAACCGGGAGGTGAAGATAGGAAATCGTCACGGTAACGACGGTAAGAAAAGCAAGTGCCGCAAACACCGCGATATAAACCTTCACATGCTTTTTAATTTCTTCCGTTGAATGCTCCATGATATTTCCCCCTACAAAAGATAAAGAACCGGGAAAAGAAAGATCCACACCAAATCCACAAAATGCCAGTAAAGCCCGGCGCATTCGATCCGGCCCATGAATTGCTCGGGCTCGTGTTCCCACATGCGGCTGCCGGGAAAAAGAAAATACGTATTCACCACCACGCCGCCCAGCACGTGAAGCCCGTGCAAGCCGGTGAGCGTGAAATAAATCGCATAAAAAGTATCGGTGGCGGGAAAATGATGATGCTCAAATTTGTGGCCGTATTCAAAACTTTTCACCACCAGAAAAGCAAGCGCCAGCAGAATGGTCGCTCCCATATAGCGCTTGTACTTTGAAAACTCCTTCATGGCCAGCGATGCCCAAGCCATCACCATGGTGACACTCGAGGTGATAAGAATAATAGTATTCAAAGTGGCCAGCGGCACATTCAGAATCTCAGAACCGCGCGGCCAGGAAGACGCGCCCGTACGCAGCAGGATATAGGCCGAAAAAAGGGCGCCAAAAAGCATCACTTCCGATGCCAGAAAGCACCAGATGCCGAGCTTGGCGTTCGTGACGCCGGTGACAGGATGCGGCTTGGAAATGTAACGAATCAAATTGTCCGACATATCAGTTCTCTTGCGCCATGTCCTGGGGCCAGAAGTCATGCTTCTGCCCCGGCACGCTATATTCATAAGGACCGCGGTAAACCTGCGGCACGTGGTCAAAATTCCCGTGCGGCGGAGGCGAAGGCGCGGACCATTCCAGCGTGGTAGATTCCCATGGATTGCGGTCCACTTTCTTGCCCCAGATTAAACTTCCGAAAAAATTGAGGATAAAGGGAATCTGCGCCAATCCCAGCGACCAGGCGCAAATGGAAATAAAAACATTGAGCGGCTGCGTGGGCTGGGCGTGCGCGTATTGCATCGGATCATAAAGCCGCCTCGACACGCCGGCCAGCCCCATGATGAACATGGGCATAAACACTCCGTTGATAAAAATCAGAGAAAAGAAGAAATGAATTTTCCCCAGGATTTCCGACATTTTCCGGCCCGTCACTTTGGGATACCAGTGATAAATGCCGGCAAAAAGCGCAAAAATAGTGCCGGGTGCCACCACATAATGAAAATGCCCGATCACATAGTAGGTGTCGTGGAGAGGGATGTCAGAAGCGGTGAGGCCGAGCGGCAGGCCGGTTAATCCCCCGATGCCGAACATGGGAAGAAACGCCGTGGCAAACAACATGGGGGTTGTAAACCGTATCGATCCGCCCCAAAGACTCAGCGCAAGCGCCGTCAAAATAATGACCGATGGAATGGAAATAATCATGGTCGTGATCTGGAAAAACGCGCTCATCTTGCTGCCCATTCCCGTGAGAAACATGTGATGGGCCCACACGATAAAGGACATAAAACCGAGAAAAACAATGGAATAAACCATGGACTTATACCCATAAATCGGCTTGCGTGTATTGCAGGCCACAATCTCCGCCACAATGCCCATGGCCGGAAGAATCAGGACGTAAACTTCCGGATGCGCCAAGAACCAGAACAAATGCTGCCACAAAAGAGGGTTTCCTCCCCCGCTCACCGTCAGTGGTTTACCGGCCACCACCAATCCGCTGGGCAAAAAGAAGCTGGTGCCCGCGACCCGGTCCATCAACTGTAAAACGCCGGCCGCTTCAAGCGGAGGAAAAGCAAGGAGAAGAAGAAAACTGGTCACGAACTGGGCCCAGACAAAAAACGGAAGACGGAAAAAGGAAAGCCCGTCCGCTCTTAGCTGGACAATGGTCACAATAAAATTAACCGAACCAAGCAAAGAAGACGTGATTAGAAAAACCATGCCAATGAGCCACATGGTTTGCCCGACCGTGGCAATGTCGGCCAGCGGAGGATAGGAAGTCCAACCCGATTGCGCGGTTCCCTGGGGCACAAAGAAGCTGGCGATCATGGTCACGCCGCCCATGAAGTAGACCCAGTAACTTGTCATGTTAAGCTTGGGAAATGCCATATCCGGCGCACCGATCTGAAGAGGGACAAAATAATTTCCAAAACCGCCGACCGCAAGAGGAACCACGCCGAGAAACACCATGATAGTTCCGTGCATAGCGCCAAGTTGATTGTAAAACTCGGGGAGCATGATCCCGCCCACCATGAATTTTTCACTAAAAAGATTTCCCAGGACCGGAAGCGGCTGGCCCGGATAGGCCAGCTGCCAGCGCATGAGCATCATCAGGCAGAATCCGAAAAGAAGAAAGAGAAGCCCGCTGATTCCGTATTGAATCCCGATCACCTTATGGTCCACTGAAAAAATGTATTTCCGCCAAAACGGAAGATCGTGAGAGTGATGTTGCTCGCTCATCAATTCAATCCTTTATTTAGACAGCCGGAACCACCGGAGCTGCCGCTGTTGCGGGTGCAGGCGCCGCGACCTTGGGAGCAAACTTGGCCAGCCAGGCCGAAAACTTGTCGGGTTCATCCACGATAAAAAATCCCCGCATGCGGTAATGCCCCAGGCCGCAAAGCTGGGCGCAGGCAATTTCAAAATTACCGCTCGCCTTGGCCTGAAACCAGACGGGAATATTCTGCCCCGGAATCACATCCTGCTTCACTCTCATCACGGGCAAAAAGAAACTATGAATCACATCCTTGGAGGAAAGGCGCACGATCACCGGCTTATTCACAGGCACATGAAGCTGGTTAATGGCCGTGATGTCATCCTTGGCCGCAGGATCGCTCCTGTCCAACCCCAGCGGATTGGCCGGCCCTATCAATTTGATATCCGTTTTTCCAAAAACGCCGTCCGGACCGGGATAATGGACATTCCAGGCAAATTGCTCGGCCACAATCCTCACTTCCATCGCCTCCCCCTTGGGAGGCAGGGCGCGAACATGACGCGCAATCGGAAAAGAAAATCCCAGCAGCAAAACGGCCTCAAACAAAGCCACACCGACCTCAAGATAGGTAGGCGCCTTGAAATGGTTATGTTTGTACTCCGCTTTATGCCCGGGCCGGCTGCGGAATTTAAAGAGAGTGAACAAGAGGAAAGCGAACCATCCCACAAAAAGCAGGATCATGAAAACATGGAGGACATAAATCAAGCGGTCAATCTCGGCGCCATAAGCCGAAGCGTTATAAGGAAGGCCCCAACCGTAATATTTTGTCATGAATAATTTTTTGAGAGTTCCTAAAAATTATGGCTTGATGCTAATTGCTAAGTTTTAAAAGAATTACAGCCAAAAGTCAAGATAGTTTTCAGATAGTTTTCAAAGATTCATTTTTACGACGCCAGCTTTCCACTCTTTTTCAGACGGCGGATCCAAAAATAACAAAATCCCACGGGCAAAATCAGCAAAAACCGGATGAAAATTTCAGTTTTTCTTGCATTGAATCCGTGAATGTACCAGGTTTTCCACAACGGGATAAAATTCAGCGCAAACAGCAGGCCGAAAAAGGTCCCGTATTCTTTCCGGATCACCTTTTTCCAATCGTAACTGAACTTTTCAAGCGATTGGCGCAGACCGCGGAAATCAGGGATAAACCGGTTCACTGCCCGGCAATATTCTTCGTAGGCCGCGCCAAACTTTCCGCGGAGAAAATTTTCCTCGGCCGTGACAATCGATAAGTAAACATACGTGAAAAAAGGAATCACCAAAAAATACACCCACGGCGAACCGTACATTAGCCCCAATCCCACGGTCATCAGGTAATTGGCCACATACATGGGATTGCGCGTATGCGCGTAAAATCCTTCTATCACTAAATCATCGGCATAAACACGGCCTTCTTTGCCTCCTCTTTTGATATACGCAAATCCAATCACAGCGAGGCGGAAGCATTGCCCGGCCAAAGCGGTCACCAAGCCCGCTAAAACCACAACCCGGTCCAAGGACTCATGGCCGAGAAAAAGAACGGGCCGCGTGAAGAGAAAAAGAAATATAAAAATCGTCGGAAAAAGGGCGTCGCGTACGCGGAAAAACAGGTTGCCGCTCGCGAGCAAGATTCGCTGAATCATAGGAAGGATTCCTCGCTGCCCTATTTCAGCGCCACGATACCGCAAAAGTTGTACCACCGGAAAAAAATATCGCAGCCCTTGAAACCGCTCGAGAGAAGAAGCTCGCGGTTTTCATCAAAATGATAAGGCACCAGGACATTTTCCAGCGCTTCCCTTTTCTGGGCAATCTCCATCCGGCTGTATCCCTGGCGCTTTTTGAATTCGTAGTAGTATTTAATGAAAAGCCGGTTGATGGTGGAATTGGGGCTGAGGACTTTTTCTACCAAAATAAGGCAGCCGCCTTCATTCAGCCCAGCCGCAATACTTTCGATCACGCGCTTGCGGTAAAGGGGACGGACAAATTGAAGCGTCAGGTTCAAGATCACCACCGAGGCATTCACGATAGGAACCGCCTTGTTCAAATCCATGCACACAAGCTCGCATTTTTGCGCAACTCCCCGCTGTTTAAGCTTCTGCCTGGCGATATCCAGCATTTCCTTGGAAGAATCCACGCCGACAAACACCACATCCTTGGACACATGCCTGTTGATACTCAAAAAGGTGTTGCCGGTCGAGCATCCCAAATCATAAAGATTGGTCCCCGGCACGGCAAAATCCGCCGCAATCTCCGCCATCATGCGCTGAATCTCGGTGTAAAAAGGAACCGAGCGGTCCAGCATATCGTCAAAAACCTTGGCCGTCTTTTTCCCAAAATTAAAATTCTCGATCAGGGCCCTCTTTTTTCTGAAAATCTTATCCTTAGGCATTTTCTTTTAGCTCTGTTTGGGAAACAAGACGCACTTCCCGCTGGGGAAACGGGATTTTAATGCCGGCCTGATTCAATGCCTTATAGACGGCTAGATTCACGGCAAAAACATTTTGAAAATATTTCGCCACAGGAACCCAGTAGCGGTAGGCGATATCCACGGACGAATCCGAAAACTTTTGAATCCCGACCTCGGGGCCGGGCTCCTTGGCAATTTCCGGAAACTTGGCCAACGTTTCCCGGATTACCTTGACGGCCGTTTCCGGGTCGCTGTCATAGCTGATACCGATCAAGCCCGGCGAAACTTTGAAGCTCTGGGAATTGTGAATGATCTGCCCCACGATGTCTTTGTTGGGAATGGTAATCTTCACGCCATCCTCATCCGCGAGAATCGTGCAGGCCAGTTTCACTTCGCGCACCACGCCGTTCACCTCACCGATGGTGATCGTGTCGCCGACCACAAAAGGCCGGGAGAGAATAATGCTCAAGCCCGCGCCATAATTGGAAAGCGGACCCTGAATGGCAAAACTGGCGCCAAAAGTCGCCGCGCCCAGCGCAGCGACAAAGGGAGCAATCGTGATGCCGAATTTGCCCAGAGCGATCAGAATGGCAAACCCCACAATCAGGCCCCTGGCGCAGCCGGTAAGAAACCTGGAAAGGGTGATATCCATCTTCTGCTTTTCAAAAAGCTGCGAAAGAAGCCGGCACGCCCAATTAGCGATAATAAATCCGACCGCGAGCACGATCAGCGCGCCCAGCACCTGAAAGCCGTAATTCACGGCATATTCAATCACGGTATTGATTAATTTTTGCACCGCGGTGATCTCTTCTTTCATTGAGGATGCATTATAACCAGGACAGCAAAAATCTTACACTAAAAAATACTTATCGGGACTATTCCAAATAAGCTCTCAGCATCCACGCCATTTTCTCATGCTGCTCCATAAGGCCGGTGAGAAAATCGCTGGTGCCCATGTCCGCGTACTTTTCAGCACAGACGGCAAGGCCCTGCCTCAATTGTTGAATGACGGCTTCATGATCGGCCAAGAGATAGGCAATCATCTTTTTGGCCTCGGGGTATTCTCTCGGAAACTCTTTTAATTGTGTCTCCTGCAGGAACTCCTTCAGGGTTCCCAAAGCCCGGCCGCCCAGAGACCGCGAGCGTTCCGCAATCTCGTCAATCATGCCATCCACTTCCTCATACTGCGACTCAAATAACTTGTGGAACTCCATAAAATCATCACCGGTCACATTCCAATGATAATTGCGCAGTTTCGTGTACAGCACGTATTCATCCGCGAGCAGATGATTTAAAACTTCCACGGAACCTTGACGATTTTTATCCGAAATACCAAGATTGGGTTTCATGCCAGCATACCTCCATTCTAATTTGCCCTACAAAAGCGTGCCCCGTAAAATAATCGCTGAAACAGTGAAATAAATCACAATTCCTGAAACATCCACCAGGGTCGCAACGAAAGGCGCCGACGCACTCGCCGGGTCAAAACCAAGCCGCCGCAAAATAAAAGGCAGCATGGAACCCGCGAGAGTGCCCCACATCACAACGCCGACCAAACTCAAAGCTACGGCCAGAGCGATAAGCGCGTAATGCTCCCCATAGCAATGAAATAGGGCCTGCCAGACAAGAATTCTTCCCAGACCGATCGTTGCAAGAATCATTCCCAAACCGAACCCTACCATGACTTCACGCTGAATGATTAACCACCAGTCACGCAGGCGCACTTCCCCCAGGGCCATGGCACGAATCACCAGCGTGGTAGCCTGGGAGCCGGAATTGCCGCCGCTCGAAATAATAAGCGGTATAAAAAGCGCCAGAACAACCGCTCGCGAAATTTCTGTTTGATAATTAGTCATTGCGCTTGCGGTAAGCATTTCGCCCAGAAAAAGCGCGGCAAGCCATACAACGCGTTTCTTAAGCATCGAAAAAAGGCCTATCTTGAGATAGGGATAATCTAAAGCCTCCATGCCTCCCAACTTTTGGATATCCTCGGTCGCCTCTTTTTGCACGGCATGAAGGATATCATCCGCCGTGATGATTCCTTTGATGCGGTTCCCCGTATCAATCACGGGGAGAACAAGGAATTTGTACTGGACAAAGAGGCGGGCAATGCTTTCCTGGTCCTGATCCTCGCGGACCGTAACAATATCTGCCTTCATAATTTCCCGGACGCTTTTTTCCGAAGGCGCCCTGAAAAGATCTTGAAACGAAACCACCCCCAGCAACTGCTGTTCGTTATCCAGGACATAAACATAGAAGGTATTTTTTAATGCTTCCTTAGTCTGGAGGCGCAAGTAACTGATGGCTTCGTCCACGGTGAGTTCGGGACGAAGGCGGGCAAAGCGGGGATTCATAAGCCCTCCGGCCACGTCCTGCCGATAGGACAGAAGCGCTTTCACTTCTTTACGCGTCTGTTCATCCAAAAATTGAAGAAGGCCTGCGCATGCCTCCTCAGGAGCTTCTTGAATCACATCCGCGACATCATCCGGAGCGAGAAGGCGTATCCATAGCCTTTGCTCCCCTTCAGGAAGAGTTTTTAAAATCATAGCCCGTTCATGATGGGACATGGTCAGGAAAAATTCCTGGGCGGTGTTGCGATCCATAAATGAGAAGGCTTCCACCTGCTCATCCTGAGAAAGGACAGGCCATGCCTCCCGAAGCTCGTCGATGGTTAATTGATTTTCGTTGGGTGTAGGTACCATGATTTTAATGACCGATGCTGCAATAAGTTACCAAAAAATCAATCCCTCAGCGAGTGAAAAATGTTGCGCGGTCCAAATCAGAAGGGGTTAAAAAAATGACCGGATTTTTTATGCGGTCACGATGGCCCGGAGCGTGGGGACATCTCAATGCGGGGGGCTCGACTGGAATCTTTATGGCTTTTCTCAAAGGGAAAATCGAATTTATAGGTGAACGTTATAAAGGCTCCGTGCAAAATACTGGTATACCTCCCATCGATACTTTCAGCCGTCTTGGCAAAAACTCCCGGATTTGAAATATTTCGCCTGGCAAACAGCATAAACATATAGGAAAAATCGATTCTTGTTCTATCCGTAATATTATAACTCGTTCCCATGGTCCAAGCATAGCGATTAGCATCCGGCAAAAAATTATCGACATGGTTTTTAGGAGAGGCGGCCTCATAGAATGCAAAACCGCCATAAAGATCCGTGCGCTTGCTCAATGAATAATGGCCTCCCGAATGAAAACTAAACGTCGCGCCATAATCCCTGGGAATGGTTCCCAGAGCATTCAAAGTCGCGTTGGGCCGGTCAAAAGTAAAATTTTGATCCGCAAAAACATTCCACCCCGTGATCCCAAAATCAGTCTCCACGGCCCATTTTTTGGAAGGTTCATAGGCGTAACCCAACGTGAGATTCCACGGAAGAGGAACGTCTGAATGAGCGCCGGATTCGAAGTGAGGAAAAGTATCATAGCCCTGAGCCCCGCCTAACACTAAATCATCAATAACGACACGGCCGTCTACTTTCACATCGGCCCGGCTTCGATAAGACATAGCCAGTTTATGGTGAGCAAGCGGCTTCAATAAAATTCCGAAATTCCATCCCCATCCGCCTCCCGAAGTGTCCGTCAGCGCACGCCCGTCCCGAGAACCAGCCCCGACGATAGCGGCATTCGGATAATTAAAAATCTGCCCATAGTCGTAAATATAATAATTAATCGCGCCGCCTCCGACATCGAACCAATCCGTAACCCGAGCAGACCCTGCGATCGTCGTTGCCACCATTCTTAATGAATTTTTATAGCCGGTGTAATGAGCCATGCCTATGGAAGGAAATTTGCTGGATAAACCGAACGGCGAGTTCACACCGACCCCCAGAGCAAAACGATCATCGAGTAATTTGCCGGGGTTGGCTGTCAAATAGAAAGAGGGCAGCAATACAAGTTTACCGGCATTTTGATTTTCATCACCACTCACTTTGTTATGATGAATGATCCTGAAATCCAAATTTTGGAGTCCAACACTTGACTGGATGCCGTCAAGTTCGATGATGCCGGCGGGATTCGACAAAACAGTTGAAGGATCCTGGGGCCGCGCAATGGTTGCGTTGGCCTGTCCTAGAGTTTTGGCACTGTAAGAAGCATTTTCAAAACCAGAAGAACCCACCGCATAAGCAGCCGGATTTTTGCATAGGAGGATTAATGACAGAACTAAAAGACCAGAAATAAGCCTCTTCATAATAGATACCTCCTGGTTAAAATGAGATCCATAAAGAATATCGGCACCCTCGGTTTAAACTCAACCTTTAAAATTTGCGCCAAAATATATTGAGAAATAGTCGCTCGGCAGGAGGGACTGCTACGCTGCACCGAATCCAACCGATTCGGTGCGACCAGCTTTTTTCCGCAACCCGGAAAAAAGCTGGTCGGGGCGAGAGGATTCGAACCTCCGACATCTTGCTCCCAAAGCAAGCGCTCTAGCCAGGCTGAGCTACGCCCCGTAATTCATTGATAAATAAGGAGTGAAACTTAAATTTTTCGGTGCTTTTGTGTCAGAATTGAGCCACGAGGGCATCACTTTTTTGAGCCGAGCTCAAATGATTTTCCGAAATTATACGTCTTTCCGTCTTGATTGCAAAAGATATATTTGCAAGGGAAGGTCACCTGAAAGCCGATTATGAGAGAGGCCTTTGCAAATATATAGTGGACCCGGCTTGTCTGCGCGTGAATGATCAGTTCTTTGAAAAATTCCAGTACTCATTGAAAATGCCGCTCACTGTCCTGTTTCCTTTCAGAACTTGAGCCCCTGTATGAAAAAACCAAGAAGAGCCCCAGATGATCGCAAACAAGTGTAAGATCAGTTTCCAAGAGTCATATGGGATTCTTCCCTGCAAAATTTCTAACAAGGGGTAAGTGACGTAATAGGCAGCGGACAAACATCCGATATTAAACCAGAGACCCCGTGTCCCCTTTTTGATCCCTATGTTCATGGTCCACCCTTTCGGATCCTTCGGGTGCAAAAAGCCAGTCCTTTTCTCCCAGGATCCTGTTTTTCTTTCTAAAAAGTTAAGCCGATCCTCTTACCAACTCGTTTTGCTGCTTTCGACTATCTAACCTCCAAAATCGCATTCTTGGCGCCAAACTCATTGGGTACTATTTTTTTCGCATTGGGGTCATCGGCCCATTTCCCATCTACGAAAAAGCGGTACTCGTAGCGGCCGGGCTTGAAAGGAAACGAACCTCTCCAGACTCCCTGACTATCCGTCGTGAGCCTGTATCGCACGGTGGTTGTATCCCACCGGTTGAAAGTCCCAACGAGCCGGACGTTTTGTGCCTGAGGCGCGTTCAATTTAAACTCGATCCACTTCTCGTCTCCAACTCCACTTTGCGACGAGGCCGGTTTCTCGGCAGGCTGAGACGGCCAGAAACCGGTTTTCTTCTTTTGGTCTAGAATATTTTTTTCTTCCATGTTTTTCCTCCTATGGTTTTAAAACCCACTCCTTTACTGCTGGTCAATCACTCTGAAGCGAAGATCCTTCGCCCAAGATTGATAGAATCCTTTCTCCGTACGAATGATCAAAATGATCTCACTCGCGTCGCCGTCAAAAGATGAAAGGAAGCGATTCTGAGAAACCAATTTAATCTTTTCAATCGTTCCCTCTCTCTTTCGTCCATCCCTCTGGATGAATTCGACCTTTTGACCTGCTTTAACCGATACCGCATCCGACACTGGATTCTTCTGCACCTCCCCCCGTAGATTCCCTTGCTACCTTTACTTCGACAACGGATTTTGAGGCCCCTGAGGTTTCGCCTGTTGAGCTTGCCCTGGCTGTTGCGACGGCTGCGCGACCGGCTGTGCCTGCTGCTGCTTCTTCGCCTGAACCTTCTTCTTTACCTCCTCCTTTGGGGACCCGAGTAATGGACCGTCCAACTGGAATCACCCCCTTTCTTGATTTTTGACTAACAACATTTTCGAAGCTTATGCGACCTCAACTTTGCTTGCCTTTAGCTTTCCATCTCAAATTCATTACAGGCAGAGCCAAGAGCATGAAAATCCTTCACAAATTCGACAGGCTCGATCGCTTCGGCACCTTCCTTGCTTTTTGTGTTTACTTCTTTCATTTTTGATCCTTGCTCACTTTATCCAGAGCCAGAAAGATTCCGAAAAGGATTGCTTCCGGCCTGGGAGGGCATCCCGGAATATAAACATCCACTGGGATGCTTTGATCCACTCCTCCGACAACCGCATAGCTTCCCCTGTAAATGCCGCCCGAAATGGCGCATCCGCCGCAGGCCACAACAAGCTTCGGAGAGGGCGTCGCAGCATAGGTTTTCACGAGTGCAAGTTCCATTTGGCGAGTCACGGGCCCTGTCACAAGGAGCATGTCCGCATGTCGGGGAGAAGCCACAAAATGAATGCCGAAGCGTTCTGCATCGTAGATGGGGTTTGACAAATTCGTGATCTCCACCTCACATCCGTTACAGGATCCCGCATCGACTTCCCGGATATGAAGGGAACGCCCAAAAATAGATTTGATTTTTCCCTTGAGGTGATGACTCAGTTCGTCGAAGGTAAACCTCGATGAAAAATCTCCGTGGCTGAAGCTTTGATTAACGTTCGGCTTTTCCTTGCTTGGAATCGCCTCCTCGGGAACAAATTCGGGATCCTTTTCACACTTCGATAAAGTAAAGGGAAAATCGAGGATAAGCTCTTTCTTCGTTTTCCGAGCAAGCTCAAACTTCCCCTTGAAAGAGATCGCCTGATAAGGGCAGGCTGGTTCACACAGCCCGCAAAAGATGCAATCCCCGTAATTCAGGAATAAGGTTCTTTGATCCTCTTGCCTGGAATCAAAAATCGACAATGCATCCGTGGGGCATGCGGCGATGCATTTGCCACAGCCCGTGCATTTTTCAGGATCAATCTCAGGCGATCCCTTAAAACCTTCGGGGGCCTGAGTCTGTCCCGGGCAATAGGGAAGAGTGGGTTTTCCAACCTGAAAATTTTTTTTAAGAATTCGGAGCATCGATTAATTCCTCATAAAACATTCAGCGATCATTTCCTGAATAAGAAAGATTCATACTCTTGTTGATCACAGGAAAATCCGGCACGATATTCTCAAGTACCGCATATTCAATCAGGGGCCAGTTGGCAAAGGAGGGAGAGTGGATTTTCCAGCGGCTGATTTTCCCTTCCCGATCGGTTGCAATCCAGTGGAAACACTCTCCCCGAGGAGACTCGGTGTAGCCCAATGTACTTTTCATGGGTTTGAGAGGCTTAGGCTCCATTGAACAGGGACCCTGGGGCATTGCTTCCACCGCTTCATGAATCAACTTGAGTGACTCATAGATCTCCTGGATCTTCACCTTCAATCGGCTTTCGACATCTCCTTCGTCAAAGACAGGAACTAAAAACAAAAGCTCTGGATAAACCGCATAGCAATGATCCCTTCTGAGATCCCGGTCCACGCCTGAGGCTTTGGCAACCGGACCTGTTCCGCCAAGTGCTTCGGCAATTTCCTTCTTAATCATTCCCGTTCCCTCAACGCGGTCAAGAAATGAGCTTGAATTCCAGATGATCTGGATCGTTTGATCAAAGTCCTGCTTGATTTTTTTCGTTTCCCTGAGCAAAAATTTTTTTTCCTGATCCGAAAGATCCTTTCGAACGCCCCCCAAGGTGATGATCGATCGCAGAAGGCGAGTGCCTGTAAGACGCTCGTTGAGGCGAATAAACCGCTCCTTGATCCTCATAAGCTGGGCGGCTCCAAAACCAAAAGCAACGTCAAGGACAACCCCCGCAATGTCCGAAACGTGATTATGAAGACGTTCCATTTCAAGAAAAATAACTCTTAAAAATTGCGCTCTTCTTGGAACCTCAATCCCGCTTAAGGACTCAAGCGCCTGAGCGCAGGCCATAGCGTGTGCTGCGGAATTGTCACCGGAAATCCGTTCGGCAAGACAAATGAGATGCCGAGGGTCCTTCCCCTCTCCTAATTTCTCAATCCCTTTGTGGGTATAAAAATGGCGGATCTCAAGTTTGAGAATACTCTCTCCCGCTGAAGAGAATCGAAAATGCCCGGGTTCGATAATGCCCGCATGAACAGGCCCGACGGGAACTTCAAAAACGCCATCCCCTTCCACCTTCTCGAATGGATACTCCCCCTTATCCCGGGGGATTTTTCCTGAGGACTTGAAATCTTTTCTTAAGGGGTGACATCCTTTGGGCCAGTCTTCATGAAAAACAAGCCTCCTTGGATCAGGATGCCCCTGAGCCGTAAGGCCAAACATGTCCTGAACCTCTCGTTCATACCAGCTCGCTTGGGGCATCCAGGGCGTGATAGAGGGAAAGACAGGCTCCTTTTCATCAACCTTGACCACCAGGATGAGAAACTGATCCTCGTGAGGATAGGAAAAAACGTAGCGAATGCGGTAACAGCCCGCCTCTTTTCGCTCATCCGAGGCGAAAAGGAAAAGAAAATGCATCTCGAGATTTTGAATCAGGAAACCCACCGCCTTGACGATAGAATCCTTACGAATGGCGGCGTAGGTTTGCCGCTCCATTTCCTGCCAAATGCCTCCGACCGCCGCTCCGAATTTCTCCTTTAAGGCTTCAATCACGCGATTCATGACACCACTCCTTGCACAATGCGGCTTGCGCTTTCAAGCAAACTCTGTAAGGGGGCAGGAATGTAAAATCCCATCACGAACACCAAGACAATTCCCAGCCCAAGGACGCTGTCCATGAGAAGACTCTTTTCGGAACGGGGCTCCTGTTCCCTCGTGCCCAGCGTCATGTTGCTTGCGTGTCTTAGGAAACCAGCAAAAATTAGGATCAGAAGGAAAAGTAGAACTGCACAAGCCATGAATCTTTTGGCTGCAAATCCTCCGCTTAAAATCGAAAACTCGCTCACGAAAATGCTGAAAGGCGGGAGGCCCGAAATCGCAAGGATCCCCAGGAAGAAGATCCCTCCCAGAAAGGGATTGGTTTTAAGAAGGCCCCTGACTCCTTTGATTTCTTTTGTTTGAAACTGGTGAAGGAGGTGTCCCGAGCTGAAAAAAAGAAGCGATTTGGTAAAAGCGTGATTGACAATATGAAGAAGGGCTCCGTAAATGCCAAGGGGGCCTCCAAAACCGATACCCGCGGCGGCAAGTCCCATGTGCTCAACGCTGGAATAAGCCAAAAGCCGCTTGTAATCAGCTTGTACAAGAATAAAGGGACAGGCCACCGCAACCGAAAGGATTCCGAAAAAGACAAGAAGCCCATTCGAAAATCCCGAACCGGTAGCAATCCTTGTCAGAATATGAAACCGGACGATCCCGAAAACCGAGCAGCTTAAAAGGACGCCTGAAAGAAGGGCGCTCACGGGGCTGGGCGCCTGGCTGTGAGCATCTGGTAACCACGAATGAAAAGGGGCAAGACCCGCTTTGGTGCCGTAGCCCACCAATACAAAGATGAAAGCAAGCTTCATCACCTGAGGATCGAGCGCTTTCGCCTTCTTAAGAAGCAAGGACCAATGCAGTAGGTTTTCTTGCTCTCCCAAAGCACCCGCAATCGCGGAATAATAAACCAGGATGATCCCAAAAAGAGCCAGAGCAATACCTACCGTGCAGAGAATCAAATATTTCCACGCTGCTTCTATCGAACTTTTCTTATCGTCCACGTTGACCAGAAAGGCTGAAGCCAGGGTTGTTCCCTCAATCGCAATCCACATGATTCCGAGATTGTTCGAAAGAACCGCAAGGAGCATCGTGAAAAGGAAGAGATGAAAGAAAAAGACATACCGGCGCAATTTAATGACGGGGATGGCCAGATCTCCATCCTTGAAGAGGTACCCTGCCGCATAAAGGGAAGAAAGAAGCCCCACCGTTGTGATCAGGAGAACAAAAATGGCGGCAAGGGCGTCCATCATAAGGTTCTCACCGAACATGAAAATGGGAGTTTGAGCGCCTGTCCGAAACACAAAATACCAGCTGTATCCTGCAAGAATCAGAGTGCCCAACACAAAGAACAGTCGAACAAGCTTCTTCGTTGGAGAAATCACCGCGAGAAATCCGGAAACAAGCGGAATTGAAAGCAAATGAACGAGTGTCATCCTCTTACCCTTTCAACATCGTCAGTTTATCCACATCTATTCCCTCAAAAGCACCGCGAATTTTGAAGACAAAAACTCCCATGATGATGGCTCCAACCAGCACATCAAAAAAGATCCCGATTTCCACAAGAAGGGGCATCCCGAAAGTCGTGGTTACGCCCATCAAAAAAAGGCCGTTTTCAATCAGAAGAAGTCCAAGGACCTGAGTGAGAGCCTTTTTGCGTGTTGTCATCATGAACATTCCCAAAAAAAGGGTCGAAACCGAAATGGAGACGAACTCCTTTGAGAGAGGGGGATCGAGCGCCTTCATATTCCCCACTCCGTAAAAAGAGATGAACACAAGGAGGGTTGAGAAAAGGAGTGAAAGGGGAATATTGATGTAGGTTTCGACCTCCTTGCGCATCCCAAGCCGGCGAATCATCCGGAAAAAGATTTGCGGGATCACGATGGTTTTTAAAACCAACGTGAGGACAGCTGAAATGATGAGGTGGTAAACGTGATTGTAAAAGGCGGTTGACAAGGTGATGACGGCCAAGAAAAACGAATGGATCGCGTAAAACCGAATGCAGGAGAAAAGCTGGGGCGATACAAGCAAGGCAAAAGAAGTCACGAGAAACGCCATCGATGTTAAGTGTATGATCGAAAGAATCCATTCCTGTTCCATCACATCCACCTTCCCATCATGAGTTGACCAAGAAGCGAAAGAACCGCCAAGACATAAGCAACACCAAGCAGATCCGGAACCCGGAAAAGCCTGAGTTTTGCCGAAAGGATTTCGATCCAGCCAATGACAAATGCGAGTGAAAAAATCTTTAATAAGTAGACTGCCGGCGAAAAAAGAAGCCCTGCTATGCCCTCGGCATTCGAAAGCCCCCACGGAAAGAAAACATTGGCGAGCAGGCTTAAGAAAATAAGCTGCTTGATCTCGTGACTCCATTCAATGAGCGCAAGGTAGGGTCCTGAATATTCGAGGATCATGGCTTCATGAATCATCGTGAGCTCCAAATGGGTTGCGGGATTATCCACAGGAATCCGTCCGCTTTCAGCAATAGCCACAATGAGTAAAGCTCCCAATGCCGGGAGGGTGAAGAAAAGAATGCGAAAAGACGCCTGTCGGTTGAAATGAGCGGCGAGTCCCTCCAGGGAGAGAGTTTTCGCGTGATAGGCAAGCGCAAAAAGAGCCAGGAGGAGAGCAGGTTCCGCAAGCGAAGAGAGCGTCATCTCCCGGCTGGAACCCATCCCCCCAAAGGAAGTTCCCGTATCCAGAGCCGCAAGCGCAAGGAAAAATTTCCCCAACGCCAGAAGATAGACAAAGACAATCAGGTCCCCCATGAATCCTAAAAGGGAGCCTTCGAAGAAAACAGGAACCATGGATGCAGCCACAAGGGTCACGGAAAAAAGGACGTAAGGCATACAATGGAAAATCCATGAGGCTCGTTCGGAAATCACCATCCCCTTCCGAAATAACTTTCTAAGATCCGCATAGACTTGCAGAAGTGTCGGACCCACCCGATTCTGAGAGGCGGCTTTCATCTTCTTGATAAACCAGCTCACTGCCGGAGCCAAGCCCAGAATCAGTAAAACCTGAGCTAAAGATAAAATGAAGCGCGAGTAATTCATGATTTCCATCCTCTCACGTCAGCCTCACTAAAAGAAGCAAGACTATCAGTGTCACAAAAATATAACTTAGATAAAGCTGGATATGCCCCGTCTGAATCTGCTTCGCTTTCTCTGAGATCCAGAAAACGAGTTTAGCGACGGGTCGATAAAAAACTTCCTCAAACAAGGGCCTTATTTTCGATTCGAATCGCTGGGCCGTCCTGAGAAGTTCATGTCCCTCGTCTTCCACTTCCACCCGGCGCGTGGGCTGGTAAAGAAACGAAAAAATCCTCCGGAGAGGTTTGGAATAACCCGTCGCCGAATATTGCATCCGGGGGGAAAGATTCGGAACTCCGCAGTCCCAGGTCGAGCCGATCTGAATGGGTCTCTCTTTAAGCCCTAGACGACCCAGCACGAGTAAACTCATAAGGATTGCCACGAAGACACCCAATGCGAACCAGGGGGAAAATTGACCGAGGCCCGAAGGTTCCAGAAGAAAGCTTCCTCTTCCGAAATAAGAAGAAGGTACTTCTGAACCAATTAATGCGGCGGAGAGTTTTCCCAAACGAGAAACGATGGAAGGCGCAGCGACGGCAAAGAAAAAGCAGCTCAATGCAAGGATCATCATCCCCATCTTCATGGAGAAGCTTACTTCCTGAGCATGCTCACTATGTGAAGAGCGAGGCGCACCCAAGAAGGTGACCCCGAACGCTTTCACAAAGCACATGGCGGCCAATGCCCCGGCAAGCCCAAGGAGGGAAGCAAGGATCGGTGAAAAAAAGCGGATTCCCAACCCTTCACATTGAAATCCCGATAGAAGCGCAATAAAAGTCATCCATTCGCTGACAAATCCATTCAGAGGAGGAAGGGCCGAGATGGCCACTGAACCGACAAGAAAACAAGCCGCCGTCCAAGGCATATTCTTGATCAAGCCGCCGAGGCTTTCCATATCTCGCGTATGAGTTGCAGAAAGAACTGAACCTGCTCCCAAGAAAAGAAGCCCCTTGAACACGGCGTGATTGAGCACATGGTAAAGACTCGCGATCAAAGCGAAGCTAGCAAAGGGAAGATGATGGGACGCCGCAAGAAACGTAGCCGCACCAATTCCTAACAAAATGATTCCTATGTTTTCGATACTGCTAAATGCAAGAAGTCTCTTAAGGTCATGTTCCATGAGAGCGTAAAGGATGCCGAGAAGCGTGGAAGCAATCCCCAACACAAGGATTAAACTTCCCCACCAAGACGGTATGGATCCCAAGAAATTAAAAATAAAACGCAACAAGGCATAGATTGCGGTCTTGATCATCACCCCTGACATGAGTGCCGAGACATGGCTCGGTGCCTGGGGATGAGCTTCGGGAAGCCAGATGTGAAGAGGAATCATGCCGGCCTTCGTTCCAAAACCAATGAGAGCACAGATAAAGATCGTGTTTTTCCACACCGAACTGAGTGAAGGAGCGTTTTTCACGAAATCGTCAAAGGAAAAGGAGCCGGAGTTTGCAAAAAGCGCGAGGAAGGCAATCGAGATGAACGCCGTTCCCGCATGGGTCATGACCAAATAAAGGATACCGGCCCGCCGTGCTTCCGGCTTTTCATGTTCAGAAACCACCAAAAAATAGGACACAAGCGACATCAATTCCCAGAAGATAAGAAAATAGAAAGCGTTTCGAACCGCCACGACAAGAATCATGGTCAAGATAAAAAAATTGTAGAGAAAACCAAGGAAGCCAACGCTTTTTTCCTTGAATTCCTTTGAGTAGCCTATCGCAAAGATGGAAGTTGCGATCGAAAGAAAAGAAATAACAAAGATGAAAAACGCCGATAGAGGATCAACTTCAAGCCTGAGATTTCCGAAAAGGGCAAAACCCGGCAAGTTCAAAACAAGAAGGTTTTGGCCACGGAGCGCAACCAGTGAGTAAAGAACTCCGACTCCCCCGCCTGCGGCGGCAAGGAGATGCGTCAAAACGCTGGTTCTTGTTTTGTTCCGTTCAAAAGAAAGTCCGGCGACTCCCCCTAAAATATAAAGAATGATCTGCAATACGAATAATGATTTCATGCCTATTTGAAGGCCCTTTCTGCCTTCCGATCATAGCCTCATGAGGCTAAACATCATTTCACGACCATCACAGGACAATTTGCCTCCTCCGCAATCACATCGGAAAGTGCCCGAAACCGGTGATCGCGCCAATCGCTGGTTTCACTTGAGCCTATGATCAGCAAATGAACTCCTTCCCGATCGCAAGTCTTCAAAATCGTCTCCTTCGCGTCACCGCACAGGATTCGATATTTTGCTTTCACCTTGAAGAGACTAAAAAAATATTCGGCCTGGGAATGGCTTACGCGCAGAGAAGGTGAAGAAACCGAGCCAACGGTCAGGACCTCCACATGCCGGCGACCATGCTTTCCCAGGAAAGCTGCGATTCCAAGCGCCTTTTCACTAAATCTTCCGCCGATATAAGCAAGCATCACGCTACGGAAGTCCTGGTTAAAGTCGCTCGGGATAACAAGGACAGGACAAGAAGCCTCCCGCAACGCTACTTTCATGATGGGGACCGAGTCATGGTTCTTTAAAATTGCAAGAAGATCATCCTGAGTTGAAAGGGATTGAAAGACTCTCGACAGGGAATCTTCATATACCTTCTTATCCCAAGAAAGCGAGCTACGGAGGGCTTCCTCTTCGAGAAACTCTGTGTAAAAACCTTCTTTGTGCGGCCTGTCTTTTAAAAATGCCGGTGAAACCAAAAGTCTGACCGAAATCCCAAGCGCTTTCGCGAGTTGCACCGCGGATCGCAGAAAGTAAGGATGAGAACCGTTGGGCGGCAGCAAAACTGCAATTCTTTCACTGAATTTTCGGCCTTTTTCTTTCTTTTTCATCCTACTCGACACGTTCGAGCGCTTTCCCGCAACTTCATTCAAACAGAGTGCGCAATAGAGATGTTGAATTTTGATTCGTCAGATAGGGGCAATTGTTTCCCATCCTCGCCGTATTTCTGAATAAATCTCTTGGTCTCTTCCCGCGCCTCGTCGTCGCTCATCTGGCGCGGAGGATGTTTCATGTAATAAGCCGAAACGCCTTCAAGCGGGCCACCCAGCTTGTGATCACGAGCGAGCTTTAAACAACGAATAGCGTCGATCACAACACCCGCTGAGTTGGGAGAGTCCTCCACCGAAAGCCTGAGCTCGACATTCACAGGCGCTCCGGCAAAACCACGTCCTTCAATTCGAATGAAACAGACTTTGTTGTCCTTTTGCCAGGGTACGTAGTCAGACGGTCCGATATGGATATTTTCATCGGGCAATCTCTCTTCCATTTGAGACTGGACAGCTTCCGTTTTGGAGATCTTTTTACTCTGGAGCCGCTTCCGGTTCAGCATGTTAAGAAAATCCGTGTTACCGCCTGTGTTGAGCTGGTAGGTCCGGTCGATCTTCACCCCTCGATCACTGAAAAGTCTCGTAAGAACCCGGTGAACGATGGTTGCTCCAAGCTGTGACTTCACATCGTCTCCAATAATCGGGATGCCCTTCCGCCTGAACCGGCGCGCCCACGAAGGATCGCTCGCAATAAAAACAGGGATGCAATTCACGAGGCTTACACCGGCCCCGAGACATGCCTCGGCATAAAATTGCGTCGCCTTCTCAGAACCTACCGGCAAATAATTCAAAAGGATTTCTGCGCCGCTTTCTTTTAGCCTCTGGACGAGTTTGGAAAGTTCGATGGGCCTTTCGTCAGCCACAATACAGCGATCGCTTTCTGGAAAATCCTTCATGTGCTCTGAAAATCCGTCCAAAGGATTCCCCATCTCCACGACCACTTCACTGTTTGGAATCTCTGAAACAAGCCTCATGGTGCAATTGGGAGGCGAAAAGATGGCTTCATAAAGCGGCCTTTCCACCTTCCGACGGTCAATATCAAATGCAAGCACTGGTTCAATATCGTCAGAATAAAACCCACCCATAGCCGTATTCATTAAGCCTGGAATCGAAAAATAATCATTCCTTCCTAAAACCCGTTGATAGAGGGCGATGCCCTGAATCAAGGAACTTGCGCAGTTTCCAACCCCTACAATCGCGATTCTGATTTTGGACATACGTTTTTCTCCATGGTCTGGATGTCACCCCTTACCCTTCTTTGGGCAACTCCCGTCTTATAAGCCGCGTTGGCAACCGCATCGGCGACCGCTTTGACAACGCGCTGGTCGAAGATACTGGGAATGATGTATTCTTCGCTCACCTGATCCCGCGAAATCAGCCCCGCTATGGCATTGGCTGCGGCAAGTTTCATTTCTTCATTGATCGCCTTTGCTCGGACGTTTAAAGCCCCGCGGAAAATTCCAGGAAAAGCAAGGGCATTGTTGATCTGGTTTGGGAAATCGGACCGGCCGGTTGCAAAAATGCGGCAAACCTTCACCGCCGCATGCGGATCCACCTCCGGATCCGGATTGGCCATCGCAAAAACAATTCGGTCTTTTCTCATGCGCTCAAGATCCCGCGCCTCTAAGACATTTCCTCCAGAAAGGCCAATGAAAACATCAGTGCCTTTCAGCGCCTCACGCAAAGTCATGATGGGCTCCCCGGTATATTGGTGCAAAAGCAAGTGACTCCGAAGTTCTAATTCATCACCCGCTAGGACGACGCCCCTTCGGTTACAACCCAGCAAATGCTTTACGCCAGCAGCAAGGAGAATCTGGCAACACGCGGTACCCGCCGCTCCCAAACCGTTGATCACGATACGCACTTTGGAGATATCCTTTTTGACGATTTTGAGCGCATTCTTTAAAGCGGCCAACACCACGACCGCGGTTCCATGCTGATCATCGTGCATCACGGGAATATCCAAAAGCTTCTTAAGCCTCTCTTCGATCTCAAAACAACGAGGTGCGCTGATATCCTCAAGATTTATTCCGCCAAAGGCCGGGGCGATGTTCTGAACCGTTTTCACAATTTCTTCGATGTCTTGTGTAGCAAGGCAAATCGGCCAGGCGTCGATCCCCGCAAATTCTTTGAAAATCATCGCCTTCCCTTCCATCACAGGTAGCGCAGCGCAGGGGCCAAGATTCCCAAGTCCCAAAATGGCCGATCCATCGGTGATAACAGCCACACTGTTACCTTTGACGGTAAGCGCATAAACCTTGCTCGGGTCCTCGGCAATCGCTTTAGAAACACGCGCGACGCCCGGGGTGTAGGCCATGGAAAGCTGATTACGAGTATTTAGAGGAAACTTGCTTTGAACCTGGATTTTTCCACCTAGATGGAGGAGAAAGATCCGGTCGGATACGGAGATGATTTTGATGCCTCGAAGTTTCCGAAGCTCGGCGATGACCCGATTGCTGTGCTCTTCGCTTGCGACGTCAAACGTAATGTCGCGTACCATTTTGGCACGCGTGACTTCCACGATATCGACAGCGCCAAGATTAGCCTTTTCGTTGGCAAGAGAAACGGCGACTGACGCAAAGACACCTGGCTTGTTGTCAAGCTCCAAGCGTATCGTCAACCGGTAGTTTGAATATGGACCGTCATCATGTATCATTTAGTTTTCCAACATAACACCTACGATTCGCTTCCGGCAGAGCGGACATTCACGGCTTTGATTCCTCTATGCGTCTTCTTAAGTTCAAATTCAACTTCCTCACCAATTCGCACGTAATAAAAAGGCCCCTCAATCCCGCTGTAGTGAACAAAACAATCGCTGCTTCCATCGTCACGACTTATAAATCCATAACCTTTGTTGACACTGAACCACTTAACGCGTCCGCGGTGCGTTACCTGCTTCCTTTGAGGTTTAAGAGCCTCGGGCCCCATCTCCTTTGTACTCCGTCATACAAGTTCAACTGGCTCAAATTTTCACTTTGTCCCATCTATTCGAATATGCTAATATGATAATACAGTCATATATAGAACAAAAAAAATAGGCTGTCAATCCAAATCTTTGACGTAATTGTTTAGCCTTCTGAAGTAATCTGCTCAAAATATCCAACAAATTGCCGTCATTACAGATGTGAAAGACGGCATCCTACAATTCAGCGAAAAATCCCGCGAAGAACTCATCGACACCATCCTC
>Ga0209515_10002978_pt1 | contig 24876 bp, 39 predicted proteins | sample Subgroupgradi54m_FD_187454 | JGI IMG/M metagenome (GOLD analysis project Ga0209515, IMG submission 187454) | Subsurface groundwater microbial communities from S. Glens Falls, New York, USA - GMW60B uncontaminated upgradient, 5.4 m (SPAdes)... ... | reverse complement strand
ATTCATTGGCAAAAATGGCTTTAATATCTGCTTCCATAAACATACCCTTATTACGTCCACTTCCTCTAACAATAAACTTAGCCACATGGCTAAAATCAAATGTCTACTTAAATAGATTATTGTGGTCGACTAGAATTAATAAAAAATTAATAAGAATAAATAAAATAAAAAAAATACTAAGAAGATTTAAGCTCTTTTCTTTTTCTTCTTCTTTCCGCCTCTAGACATCTTTGCCTCACAAACGTTTCCCTTTCCGTCTATGTAATAAAGAAATCCTGGCTTTCTCTTAACAACGTTTTTTACGATTATTGATCCCATTCTTACCTCCTTTTTTCATATTATAGAATGATATTTTGTTTTTAAACCTTTGGAAAGTACAATTCTCGTCTATGGCTTTGAATTATTTAGAATCGCATTGGAGAGTGACATATATTTATCATTGAGTGGAATCTCTATAAGTTTGTTGTAAGGCCTTTTTGGAGAGAAAGAAAAGCCAAATGGAGAGATCTTTCTTTGTTCAATAATCTGGTTTTTATCGTCGAGCCATAGTGCAATGAAAGGGAAAAAAACAAAGAACGAATGAATTTTCATTTTAGTAGGTTTTTCAAATTGGAAAAGCAGGGCATTCGCTTTATTTTTAGATTTAAACATTAAGCCGAGTACTTTATCTGTGTTAGAACAGGTATGTACTTGATTTATTATGAATTTTTTAGTATCTGAAGAGATTGTTATTTGTTTTAAGTTCTGTTTCATTGTTTTGTTTCCATTGTTTGTAGAATTGGTTTATGTTTTTAGTGCAAACATAATCATGATGCTTGAAACCACCGCCAAAAGTCTTTGGAATATGCATTAGTTCATGGATTATTACTTTTGTTTTTTCTTGTTCTGGAAGGTTCTCGAAATTTTCAGTTATGAACTCTATAGCGTAATGTGCTTGAACACCAATTGCTTTTTGCATTAATTTTCCAATTGTATGACATCTTGCAACGGTATTTCTTGATGATGTTCCATAAGATCTGAAACATTTCATTCTATCCAGTTTTACATGTGGAAAAAGGCTTTTAGCTATCTTTTCTGTTTGTTCTTGCAAGTCTGGAGCAGGATCATACCTCATGATTATTATTTCTTATATTTATCAATAAGATTAGATATTTTTTTAGCATTTGGAGAATTTATCTTTATTTGTGAAGATTTCTTATTTCCTGGACCATACTTTATATAAAAATTATCTCCTTCTACCCAATATTTTTTTATAGTATAATTTGTACAAAAAAACCATTTGTCGCATCTTTTATTTGCTGGTTTTTTATAATAGAAATTTTGTGCGTCTTTCCACATCAAATATTCTCCTCTTGATTCTTCATTCAGAAAGATTATTATTTTTTTATTAGTTACCACCACTTGACTGTTTAGTCTTATATCGAATGCTAGTAAAGCGTTAGCTCTTATTTCTTTAGGATTAGTCTTTAAAAGTATCTTTTCTCCTTTGTCTAACTTATACATGTTTCTTGATAGCCAAATTGATTTATATATTTGATCTAAAAATTACTAAACAATTCTATAATTTTTTATATTTTCATCTATTCCATTAACTAATTGGAATCGTTGTGGCGGAAGGCCCATTTTTGTTGAAAGTATCTTTGGAATTTCTAAATTGATTTGATCGTGACTTGTTAAAGTAGTTCTTATTAAAAATCTGTTATCTCCGAATGGTTCTATTGAAGTTTTTAAGCTTCCTGGTTTAACCATAATATTTATGTCTCTCATATCAGTCATGTTATTTCAATAAGTTTATTTCGGGATTTTAATCCTGATTTTATTTTGATGTTTGAATGCTTAAAATATCTTTGTAACAACTTTACAGTCTCAAGATTAGCCTTATTGTCCTCAGCTCTTTCCTTTAATTGGACTGTATAAGAACCGTCAGATTGCTTGATTACTTCTTGTTTGCCTGAATGGGGTTTAACTTTAACGCTTATAATCATACTAAATCACTAAGAGAGTTTAGTACGATGTAGCAGCCTGCACCGTTAAAATCTTCTTTTGAGTTTACTCCTGTTGTTAATGCTATGAAACCAAAACCTCTTTCTTCTGCAATTTTCATTTCTTCTAGACTTTCTCCAACATAAACTATAACTGATGGGTTTTTGTTGAAATATTCTAACACTTTAGTGAAGTCTGGATTATTTTGAACAGTCGAGTGATTAAATTCGAAATAATCACATATGTTCTTTTCAGCTAGGTATGACTCAATTTCGCCCATGTTTTTCTTTGAGAATGCCACAAGATGATACCCTTTGTTGAACAAAAGGGGTACAACTTCTTTGAATTCTTCTGAATTTGCAACCTTTCCATCGATATTAAATAAGATTATTTCTGGGGCCATGTTAACTTATATTTTTTAATATTTATAATTTTATCGCAAGCTTACTATCTGTTCCAAGGTTCTTTGTACGGTCTTCCCAAGGCTTTGTAAATTTCCTTTTCTGTTTTTCCTGCAATTCTTTTTCCTGTTCTTCTATTGAATAAACCATGTGAACTTAACCTGAATCCTTTATTTTTTGAGATAATTCTTAAACCAATCTCTGAGCCTTTGGGAGAAGAATAAGATAACAATGTAGCCCCCCATTCCTCTTCATTTGTATAGTATAATTCAACTTGAACGTTTTTTATTTTCCATGATGATTCGTTTTTTCCTCCTTGAACAAAATTGGCTTTTTTTGACATGAACTTGTGAAGTTTTTCCCTATCTTTAGGAATTAAAACAATATCTATATCTCCAGGGGATAAAGAATGGCGACGAATACTCCCTGCAATACTTATTTTCTTAGAATGTGGTTTTAATTGTTTGATTAATTGAGAAGCTAATTTTAGAACTTTATCACCCCTAGTTGTCATTTTATTTCGCCACTATTTCTAAAGCATCTCTGTTTTTTAATTTGTACTCTTTCCCTAGAGCTTTTTTTGATCTTGCATCTATTGCTTTAACAAAGTTTTTTGCGAAATCTGCATGAATTTTCCCCGCGAAATCTAAAGCTGTTGAGCCTTCTGGCATAAGGAAACAGTCTGGGAGGATATTTCCTTTAGAATCTGCTAATTTATTTGCTCCTGCTGGAAAGATTGCAAGATATTTCAATAAGTCGAACACGACGGTGTTTAAGATTTGCTGAACTCCTGTGTTTCCGTATTTATCTAAAACATTTTCTTTTATTTTTTTTAAAGCTTGTTTTTGTCTTTCATTTACTTCTTTAATAATCTTGAAATTGCTTTCTCCTGGAATGTATTCGATTAAACCTGCTTTTGATGCTTCCCTTAGTGCTAGTTCAGAGTCGGCTGAACAAGGGATTGTTAGAAAATGGGGAAACCTTTCTTTTATTTTCTTTATATTATTCTGCGAATTGGGATGGTCTGCTTTATTTAATGCTAATATCATTGGTTTGCTAGAATGTAGTAATCCTCTAGAGAATTGAAGAATTTGTTCATCGGACCATTGACTTGGTTTTTCTTTAAAATTTAGATTTCTGAGAACTTGTTTCACTTGTTCCTCATCTATCTTCAAACCTGAAAATTGTTTAGCAACTGCTTCTGAAAAATTTATTTCTTCATGCTCTGATTTTCTTGTGAAGACTTTCCAAGCTTTTTTTAACAAGTTATTATACCACAGAGCTAATTCTGTTTCTAGGAATTCAATATCTTGTGAAGGATCGTGGTTCTCCACTATCTTTCCTTCTTTGTCTGTAGTTCCTGAAACATCAATTATATGGATAAATGCATCTGCCTCTCTTAAATTATCTAAAAACTGATTTCCTAAACCTTTTCCTTCTGAAGCTCCTTCTACTAAACCTGCGACGTCCATTAAATCTACTGGAACAAATCTTTGATGATTTATACAGAAGCCGTGTCTAGGGTTACATTGGGTTTTAAATTCTTTATCAATACAATCGACTTTTACATAACCAACTCCATGATTTGGTTTTATAGTTGCAAAAGGATAGTTTGCGATTAAAACTTCGGATAAAGTTGCTGCTTTAAAAAATGTGGACTTCCCTACATTAGGTTTACCAACAAGGCCGATTAACATGAGATAAATTCAACAATATCATATTTAAAACTTCCTTAGTTGGTAAAAGGCAATTTTTAAATAGCGTCTGTTTCTTCAATTCGTGTAGATGAGCCTATAGCTCAGCCAGGTCAGAGCACTGCTCTTATATGGGGTTAATTGATTGCAATTAATTCTCTCTCGATAAAGTAGAGAAACTCGAAGAGAGGCAGGGGTCCTCGGTTCAAATCCGAGTAGGCTCATTTATTATTTGGAATTCTTTTATCTTAGGTAGTTTTAAAAACTAATTTTCTTAAGATTATTTGTGCATGAGTGGATTTAACTCTATTCAATCAAGACAGCCCTCTTAGTCTAGAGGCCAAGGACACGGCCCTTTCACGGCCGGAACCCGGGTTCGAATCCCGGAGGGGGCGTTTGACCTAATAATAAGATATTTAATTGTTGAATTCTTGTTTTTTTAATGAAAGAGGTTGTAATAGATACTAATTTTATCTTAACTTGTGTTAAGGAGAAAATAGATTTTGTCTCTGAGTTAGAATTAATGGGTTTGAAATCTTCAATACCTGAGCAGGTGCTAGCGGAGTTGGTAAAGATAGTAATGTCTAAAAAGAAATTGAAAGATAGAAAACTTGCTGAAAATGCTATTAATCTACTAGAGAAAAGGAAATTTAGGACTGTTGTTTTAAGAGATAAAGATGTTGATAAAGGTTTGATAAAATATGTTAAAGAAAATGATTGTATGATTGCAACATTGGACAGAGAAATAAAGAAAAAACTTAAGGGAAGTGTTGTTTCTATTGTTGGGAAGAAAATGTTGAGAATTGTTTGAGACTCTGAAACCAAACAATAAGCTTTAAAAAGTCATTTTTTGTAGGAGATTTATTAGTTTGGAGACAAATATAAAATATGTTCTATTTAACTGAAGTTGAAGATTATGTAAGAGTAGACCCAAAATTGTTTGGTCTAGATACTATCGACGCTGTTGAAAAGCAATTGAAAGAAACTTACAAAGAGTATTTAGATAAAGAGTTAGGGAGAGTTATAGCGGTTGTTAAAGTAATGGAAGTTAGAGATGGAATTATTATTCCTGGAGACGGAGCTGCCTATTATAACTCTAGATTTGAATTACTTGTATGGAAGCCAGAGTTACAAGAATTATGTTATGGAATAGTTGCTGAAGTTGTTAACTTTGGAGCTTTCATGGATTTAGGAGTTATGAGGGGAATGATCCATATTAGTCAAACAATGGAAGATTTTGTATCTTTCAGCAAGGCTAATTCTTTGTTAGGAAAGACTACCAAAAGAACTTTAAAGAAAGGAGACACTTGCGTAGCTAGAATTGTTGCTATATCATACAAAGCAGATGAACCTAAAATGGGTTTAACAATGAGACAACCTGGTTTAGGAAGATTAGAGTGGATTAAAGAAGAGAAAAAGAGAAAAGAAAGACCTGCTAGACCAGAAGCTAAAGAGAAAAAGGAGAAAAAGAAAAAGTAATTAACAATGGCAAAAGAAAAAGCATGTAGAATATGTTCAAGAATTTATGAAGGAAATGAATGTCCTAATTGTGGCAGTAAAGAGAATACAGATACTTTTAAAGGGAAAATAATTGTGGTGAATGCTGAGAAGTCAGAGATTGCTCCAAAGCTAAAAATTAAAAATCCAGGCATTTACGCTATTAAGACTCGATAAGAATGGAAAAGAAATTAAATCCTTTATTTGGTAGGGAAGAAGTAGAATTTTTTGTTAAGGCTGATAAAACTCCTTCTGAAGTTGAAGTTGAAAAAATGGTTGCTGAGAAATATTCTAGTTCTGTAGAGAATGTTAAAGTTAGAATAATAAAAGGAAAATTTGGATCTAAAGAGTTTTTAGTTAAAGCTGATATTTACAAGAATGCTGAAGACAAAACAAGATTTGGAACGATCAAGAAAAGAAATAAGAAAAAGAAGGAAAAAACTGGGGGGAAGAAGTAAGATGGTTAGACCTGATTCTCATCATAGCTATAAAATGGTTCTTCGAGCAGGTATTGATAATTTAAAGTTGGGGCAAATATTAACTGATAGTGAATTTGAAGAGGAATATACTGCAACTCAAACTAGTTTGTATTTACTTAAAATTCTTAAGGATAATGTAGAAAGGGATAGAATTGATAATGACGATCAAATTAATATGATGAAATCTGAGTTATTATATTTGATTAATGAAAGAAATATGAGAAATATGAGAAATTTGTATGATCGTAAACAAGTGAGATCGGAGGTAGCTGCATAATGGGAAAGAAAAAAAAAGTAGTAAAGCGAGGAAAGAAGAAACATGTTAATAAACCTACAAGTAAAAAGTATACTAAGTATAAAATTGAAGGAGATAAAGTAATAAGAGCTCAAGCATGCCCTCGATGTGGTCCTGGAATATTTTTAATGAAAACACCTGATAGAGTTTATTGTGGAAATTGCCATTACACTGAATTTGTGAGTAAAAAGTAGATTTTTGAATATACATATCCCGAGCAAATAATCCTTTTAAAGTAGATTAAATATTTCTGCCTAATGAAAAGAGATTATGTATTGTTGTTTATTGCTCTTGCTTTAATGAGTTTTTTACTTTTTGCACAAGCTGTGGAATTGAACAATTCTGAACTAAACAATTCTCAAAATAATACTGATAATAGTAGCACCACTAATGCTACTTTAGAGAACCTTAAAGAGTGTAGAGCTGCTTGCGATACTATTCATAAAAATGAGACTAGGACTTGTAATTTAGAGTATAAAAATGCGGCTAAATTATGTGATGATCAAAGAAAAGTAAATATTTTGAGTTGTGGAAATTTAACAGGACAAGATAGATTGCAATGTAGGCGGAATGTTCAGATGCAAAATAAGGTATGTAGAAAAACTGCAACAGATAATAAGAAAGCTTGTTTAGTTAATGATCGTGTGAATAAAAACGTGTGTAGGTTATCTTGTTTAATCTCTGGAAATAGTTCTTCTTGTCAGACTTATGATGATTTCTCTACTGCGTTAAATAATAGTAAATGGAACGAGAGTGGAGATTTGGAAGAGAGAGGTGTTAATGAAACTCTCGGAGTTTATCATACGGCTCAATTAAATGGAGATGATAAAATGAGTATGTTGAAAATTAGTAGAACATTTGCACCTAATGAAACAATTGAATATGATGTTAATTATGTTAGCGGAACTGGAAATAGAAGACATACTGTTGACTTAGATGGATTTAATGATTGGTCTTTGTTTGGATTCTGGAATGCATCAGAAGTTGGAGTTAGTAATGATCTTGGATTGTACCATGTTAAAATAGTGTTCAGTGATCAGGGAGCAATGGATTTAATCACATTGCCTAATGGAACTATCACATCTACTCAGCCTGATGGAAATCTTTCTTCACCTGCTTTAACACATACATTTGGGCTTGTTACAGATACTGGTGAGAATGGAACAGTTGAGATGAATTACGATAACGTAAAGATTTGTACTGCTTGAACCTTCTCTGATTTTTTAAAATATAAAGTGGAACCTGTATCTAAAAAGATAAAAGTCTAAACCACTATTTCTTATTTTTGTATAAAGAATATAATATTAAAACGTGGAGATCAGAATCTAATAAGATAATGATATGAATCCACGAAAAGAATTCTCTTTTTATTTCTTGTTTTTAAAAACTTGAATATGATTCTTTGATAATATTGCTAGGTGACTGGAGATTATAAACCTTTGTAATGGCTGAAGTTTATTGTTTATTTTTTTGAGGAATTTTATTTTGGAAAGCAAATACCTCGCCCTTGTCGGTTAATAGTATAAGATCTATAGCACCATCATTATCTAAATCTGCAACCATCATTTGTGTATAAGAATAATCCAAACCACTTTTTATCTTTCCAAAATCGTCAAAATATGAAGTTGAAGTTATCCGTTGTTCGATTGTTTCAGGTAATGTTTGTTGAGCTTGAGCAGTAGATTCATAAGCATAATTATCACAAGAATTAACTAACAAAGGTAAAGTTAAAGTTGCTAGAATCTTGTTGATTGTCTTCATTTTAATTTGATTATAAACCCTTTGGAGGGGCTCGGAACGAGTCAAGTAGATTTGTTCAAAGCCTCTCCCGGGTAAAAAGAGGTGATAATAATTTGATGAGCGGGAACTATTTAAACCTTTCGGTTATGTTACTCTCATAAAATGACAGCAGTTACTGATCCTAAAGTAACAGTTATTAATTTTGCAATTGAATAATATCCTCGTAGTCTTTATAAACATACCTGTGCTGAAAAGAGCATGTTTGAGGAAAGTTTCCCAGAAGAGGTAAAGCAAATTTCTAAAGTGTCTCAAGAACAGGTTCATGACTTGCTTTTTGGGCAAGAACTTAGCTGGCACACTATCATCTATGACCTGATTAATACCGAGCAATTAGACCCCTGGGACATAGATCTTGTTGTTTTGGCTGATAAGTACCTTAATATGATTAAGAGTCTGGAGGAGGCTAATTATGTTGTTTCTTCAAAGGTTCTATTGGCAGCTGCTTTACTTTTAAGGATTAAGTCTGAAATACTGCTTGAAAAGCATATTAGAAGTGTAGATGAGATCCTTTTTGGTAAAAAAGAGGAAGCTAAATCAAGGCCTTTAGAAAGAATTGAGTTGGATGAAACTATTCCTGAATTAATGCCCAAATCTCCTTTGCCAAGATCTAGGAAGATTTCTCTGGAAGAGTTAATGACTGCACTGAATAAAGCAATTACTACAGAAAATAGAAGGATTCATAAGGAAATTTTGAACAAGAATGCTTTGAGAGAGAGTTCTATTTCTCTTCCAAAAAGAGGCATTAATATTAAGGATAAAATTAAAAATGTTTATTCAAAAGCAATGTCTTATTTAGCAAGTAAGGAAATGAATAAAGTTCCGTATACATCTATTGTTGGATCAACAAAAGAAGAAAAAATCGAGGCTTTTCTTCCGGTGTTGCATTTAGAGACACAGGGAAAACTTTGGTTGGAACAGGAAGCACATTTTGAGGAGATTTACGTCTGGCTTCATGAAAATTACCATAAGAAGAATAATATTTATGATAAATTAATAAAAGAAATGGAAGAAACTGAGATTAAATATAGAACTAAAAAAGAGGATTGGGATAAAGCCGAGAGTATTGAACCGAAGAAATTTGGGGGAAAGAAGAGAGATGTGGTAATTCAAGAAGAAAACATTAAAAATTCAAGAGATGAAGAAAATGTTTTGGAAGAGGAAATTGTTGAAGAGAATTAATCTTTAGCTTCGAGAGAAATTTTTCTTTCTTTCTACACTCATTCTTTTTGCATCAAAATGTATTGGTAATTTTAATGGGTCTTTTCCTTGTTCCCATCTAGCTCCGGAAATAAACCATTGACTTTCATTATCGTTAATGTAAAAATGAGCGCTTCTTTTTCCAAAAATCCAATAGGATCTGTCTACTGTTACTCTGCTTGTTACGAGAGGGATCTTTTTTCCAAGTTCTGGACTATCGTAAATTACTCTTGTATATTTTAAATCTGGCAAGAGATGTTTGCTTTCTAATTCTGAAAGAGGTAATGTATAGGTTGTTTGTGGGGTGTTATTTTGATTAGTTAATTTACCAAAGTAGTGATCTACAGCCCCAAGTGTAACTATAAGAGTTGTCAAGGCGGCAAATCTTTTTATTTTTGTTGAAGTTGGGACTACTTCTGTTGTAATCTGTTCAATATTAGTTTCTTGATTTTCCTTATATTGGGGAATTTTTTCTAATGAAAGTACCATAGGAATAATGAGAAAAAATGCTTTAAAAACCTTTCTTTATGTTGTTATTCTAGAGTGACTAATAGTTCTTTAAATGATTTAGAGAATTAATTAGATAATTTTCCGAGACAATAGCCGGCTATATATCCTACTGTAGTTTTTAGTGCTGTGTTGAAAGCGACATATGGTGCGGTTTGAATTATTGCTGATGCTCTAAATTCTAACGCTCGGCATAAATTACTTCCTTCACTGCCTAATGCAGTATTTGATCTTTCACAATCATCTCTTATTCCCTGAGATTCTAATTTAGAAAATTTAGCAGTGAGCGCATCCTTACTAAGAGTAATTACTGAGGGCATAACAAGCATTGAATATTTGAAGGTAGGATCAAATTGGTGTCCTTGACTTTCTAATAGTCCGAAATAAAAACCAGTTCCAAAATCAAATAGGTGTTTAGTTTCTTTAATATAATCTATAATACTTAGGCTTCCTAATGTTCTAGGTTCTAGTCCTACTTTGCGGTTTAGGGCTTTCTCGTGTACATGCTCTCCAAGTACTACCATTTGCTGTCTGTCCATTAAAAATCTTATTTCACTTCACTTAAAAGTATTATTGTTGTTGAATATATCAATAATTCTTTATCAAATACTCTTTAGATTTTCCAAGAAGATTATTATAACCGCCTGTTTTTCCATCGCTGCGAATTACTTTGTAACAAGGAACTTGCGGATCTTTATTATATTTTAACATCATTGCAATTGCCCTTGGGTGGGAATTGAATTTATCAGCTAGAAATTTATATGTTGTTGTTTCACCTTTTTTTAAAGTCTTTAGATAATTGAAAACTTGTTGTTTTGTGAGGTTCATTTAAATAAGTGTTGCTGATTGTAGAGCTTTAGAGGGCAAATTCTTACTAGCATTTAATATTTCTATTCCAATTGTTTTACCTTGAGAATCTAGATCAATATTCACTGAATCGTTGAGAGAGATTGTTTGTTTAACTTCTCCTTCAGAGATATCTTTAAAGTAAACGTATGCTGCATCAGCTTCTTTATCATATGTCGTTTTCATTGTTTATCTATAACAGTTATGATATTTATAAATTTACCTTCTACAGAGTATATAATTTTTAGCTTTTTATTATTAATCTTTTTATAGACCTCTATTTTCTGGTCTTTAGTTACTTTATAGTCTGGGAGGTTGATAGTCTCCTCAATTTCCTCCATTTTAATTCCCCGCTCGATCATTCTTTGTTTTGCATGTTTTGTTAGAATTAGTTTCATTGCAAGACTCCACTAACTTTTAGTATCAACCAAATTAGTATTAATGTTAAAATTATCCAAGCTAAAATATCCCAGATACTCCATCTCTTTTTCATGTAATGCCAAGGAAGTTTTAGTATAAATAATTTCTTATATCTCTTGCTCTTGTTCTCCTTCTTCCTCTTTATCCTGTTGATCTAAAATAAAAGATTCATAATTTGAATTAAATGCACAGTAATCATCTATAGTTTCCATTTTGTGTCTTTTGGGGATTATATGTTTATATGCTAGTTCCGTTGATTTTTTTAAACTTGATGAATGAACGTTTCTTTGGAATTCTCCTGCACCAATTCCTATAATAAAAATTGGTTGTTTTGTATATAAATAAGATATTAATGAGGCGGCAGTAATTATGTTAGGGATGACTTTTCCCCATACAAAATATTCTCGTGCCATTTTTTATAATTTCTTAAGAGTGAATCATTAGAGTTCTCACAATATTCCCTATAATGATTGATCATAATGCGAAATTCTTTTAGTGAATGTGTACCGAAGAAATAATCTTCCAATGATCTTTTCATAAAGGCTTTAAGAAATGTTTATTTTATAAATTTAGTAGTTGTTTTTCCGCTACTAATTTTTCTTTGCCTGATTTTAAATCTTTTATTTTGAATTTCTTCTTTTTAACTTCATCTTCTCCGATAAAGATAGCTGATCTGTAATTGTAAGCATTTGCAAATTCTAGTGCCTTACTTGGCTTGCCGTAGATTATTGAAACTATTTTTCCTTTTTCTCGGAGTTTTTGTGCTATTTCTATTGACTTTTTATCTTGATTTAAAGAAACGAGTAAGATTTTATTTTTATCTGGTTTTACTTTTGATACTGTTGAAAGTCTCTCAATACTTACACCGAAACCAACTGATTTTGTGTTATTGAACGTGTAACTTCCACCCCCAAGAATTGTTTCTTTAATAACAGATTTTACCTCGAATATATTTCCATCATAATAGGACAATCCACGGGCCAAAGATGGTTGGAAAGTGAATTTAACTCCATAATATGAACAGTATTTTTTTAGTTCTTTGATTTGTTCGTAAGAGGGGTATTTTTCAAAGTATTTTTCATCCTTCTTTAAAATATTTAGGATTTTTTGAGCGTTGTATTTCTTTAAATTGCCTTCAACTTCTTTTTCTGTAAGCTTATCAAGCTTGTCTATTTCTCTTATTACCTCTTCTTTTTTTGTTATTTTTAATTCATCTAGAATTTCATTCATTAATTTCCTATTATTTACATAAATTATGTATTTTATGTTTAGATCTTCCAAAATTTCTTTTGCTAAAGAAAGAATTTCTGCTTCATCTTTAATAGTGGATCCCAAAATATCTGCATCACATGTTGTAAATTGACGGAATCTATTAGCTGAGATGGGTTCATCTCTGAAAACGGGCCCGATTCTATAAGTTTTATACGGCAGTTTCTTGTTTTGCATAATTCTCTTTAATGGAAATGTAAGTTCATACCTTAAGGCTAGTTTCCTTTCACCCTTATCTGTTAATTTGAAAATATCCGAGACAGCTTCGTCGTTTTTGTTATCGCCTGTAACGAAATCTTCGTATTCTACTATTGGAGTTTCAGCTGGTTCGAAGCCATAAGATTCAAAGTTCTTTTGAACTATGGAGCGAATTACTTCTCGTTTTTCAGCTTCTTCAGAGGTATAATCTGTGAAACCTTTTGCTGTGTCTGTGTTTGTCATTTTTCCTCTTTTGTTATATTTAATTCGTCTGAATTTAAGAATGTTTCTTTACTCTTACTATTTCTTCTCTCTGTTTCTTCATATATTTCTTCTAAAGTTATACCTTTCATTGCCATAAAAACTGTGAGGAAATATAGTAAATCAGAACACTCCCAGATTAGTTCTTCTTTATTTTTTGCAGTTATTACTTCTGCAGCTTCTTCTATTAGCTTTCTTTTAAGTACCTCTGGATCATTAACAAGACCTTTAGTATAGGATTGTTTATTATCTCCTTGAATTCTATCGTAAACAATATCGTAAAGTTTTTGTAAATCAGACTTTTCTTTTTCAATAGTTTTTTTGCCAATAACAACAATATCTGATTCTAGAATTTTTTCATAAATTTTTAATCCAGCTTCTCGACTGGCCTTTCCAGAATAGACTATATCTACTACTAAATCAGATATTCCTTCCGTAAAGGCTGATTCTGTTGATCCGGAATAATAAATTTTCTCGAACCTAAATCCTTGTTCTTCTAGTCTCGATAAAAACTTTTTTGAAATCATAGAATATTTTTTATTTATACATACCTTCAGATTTTTTGAGAGTTCATAGAGCTCTTTGTTGTCTGGTCCAAGAAGACACAGTGTGGGTTTACCAAATATGGCTGTTTCATCTTTCCAATTTATTTTCTTCAATATTTTAATCCCGGGGTTTTTTATTTTAAGAGTAAATTCTTTGAACATATCTTCGCCGGTTATTCCAATTGCATCTTTCTTCTGAAGAATCATTTTTTCTACAAATTCTGGAATATCTTCTCCACGCACTTCTATAATTTTAGTATTTTCTTTAGAGAAATCTTTTGCAATCTTTTTGCATCTTTCTAGCCCCGAGTTTTTTGGAACAATGAATATAATCACAGCTTTTAGTTACCATGTTATTCTCCTAGAAGAATTATTAAGAGCGGAAGGAGGGAGTCGAACCCTCGTTTTACGGAATTTGCGAGTGTCTTTACTCACCACAACCGTACATTCTACCGTTAAATTACAACCGCCATATTGCAATACATTTACATTTAGTTTAGTTGGAGAATATATAAAAACATTATCTTGAGAACTAAGGCGACAGCTAGAGTTATCCTTCTTTGGATTAAGTGAAAATGTGGGGATACCCCCAAGTTTTACTTGCTATCATGATTATTACAGATAATTTGGGTTTTTAAAATTAACTATTTGATGGCATTGTTGCGTTGCCGGGTGTTCAAATAATGATTGTGTCTAAAACAAAACTAATATTAGCCTTAGTTTAAAGAAAGAGTCAGGGCGCTTATATTGACTTCTATTAAAAAACTTTTTATATGCATTTATTCTTTAAATAAAATCATATGAAACAAAGAAGATTATTTTTTATCTATAATCAAGAAACAAACAAATTCTTATTACTAACTATAGCAAAACATTCACACCACACTCCAAAAGATAGAATGTTTACTATTACTGAAGAAATAACAAATGAGAGTGACTCTAATATGGGGATTATAAGAAAAATTAAAAAAGAAACTGGCTTGGAGATCATTGAGATATTTAACCTTAATTGGGGTTCAGCTTATAAGGAAGAAAAAGATGAATTTAAAAATATGAATTTTATTGCCTTTGTGAACTCTAATAGGATAAATCTAGATGGAGAGTATTCAAAATATGGCTGGTTGACTCTTGATGATTTTATTAAAAAAATTGACTGGGAAGATAGCAAAGAATTATTAAAAAGAGTCCTAATTAAAGGAATAAATAGAGAGGCCTATTTTGATAAAAAAGAAAGAGGTGAATAGAGTCAAGAAAATAATTATTCTTTAGTTATAATTTAAATGCTTATCACAATTAATCAAGATTACTTCATGATTATTGTCTTCTTTAACCTCAAAGATGCTTATTGAGGTATTACTAGGGTGATCCATTTTTTTAATCTCATCTAATGATTTGTTCAATAGTAAAGCCATTAGAATCTGAATTAAACCACCGTGAGATACAAATAACACCGTTTTTCCCTTGTATTGTTTATATGCCTTGTCCAATATTATTTTAGCTCTCTCGAACATTGCTTCCTTTTTTTCAGTATCTCTAGGCTTGTTCCAATCAATTTCACTAATAAGTTTCCCACTAAGGCTTCCTTGATCTTTTTCTCTTAATTCTGTTACAAAGAATAATTTAGCGTTTGGATGAAATCTCGCAATTTCTTTTGCAGTATCGGATGCTCTTGCCAAATCACTAGAATAAATTGCATTAATTTTTTCATCTTTCAACCTTTTAGCAACTTTTTTTGCCTGCTCCATCCCCAACTCTGTTAATCTTCCAGGCAAATGCCCTTGAAGAATTCCTTTCTTGTTTTCTTCAGTTTCTCCATGTCTAGTTATTATCAATCTCATTGTATTTTTAGCATTTTATTAGTTGATACCTCACCCTTTAGGGCGGGGTTATTCATTTTATAATCCTCCTCTAGATTCGATATTTAATTTTTTTAAAATTTCCACAATAAATGTTTCCGCTTTATTTTCCCATATAAGACTTTGGTTTCTTCCATCCCAATAAATATCTTGGTATATGTTTTCCCAACCATCTCTTTTGGCAAGCAACTCAAGTGCCTTTTTTAACTTTTCTAAAGAAACTTTGGTTCCAGTATTTTGAAGGACATATTCCCTAGGAGAAAAAGAATCATAATTCCCTTCCACTTCTTTTATTGCCTCTGCAAGCCCCTCCGGGGTAGGATCATAAAAAATACCTGTTTTATCATTAATATGTTTCTTTAATGGAATGTTTGCATCTTTTGGAACAAGAACAGGAATATTAGCAGAAAGACACTCTAATTTAAACCTATTAATGCCTTCTACTCTTGAAGTTAAGACTCCCATTTTTGCTTTATTAATTAGAAGATTAATCTCTTTTGCATCATTTGGAAGACCGTTGTTACTTTTTAGATCACCATATGGCAAATCTACATTTATCGAATTTTCTTTTGAAAACAAAATAAATTTATCTCTATAACTTAATTCTTTTTCATCTCCATAAATTAAATGCCCAAACTTTAAAAATTTCTTTTTAGGTAATAGTTTTATTCCTTCAAAAAACAATTCTGGTCTTTTGAAATTTTGCCATGTAGAGATCTGTATCCCATCATATTCTTTTTTAATATTAAGTGGCTTAAAATTTTCTGTGTCTACAAAATCAGCTCCAGCCACATCTAATAGAACGGAGTTAGGGAATCTTTTTTTTGTTTCATCCCAAAAAGATAAGTCTTCAACAAGTTTTATATCAGCATGTTTACTAAGGCTTATACCTTCCCAACCTTTCCTCTCAATGATATAAAAATAATCTTTAAGATTTGGGAACTTACTCAAAGTATCATCAACATCTGACAGTATTATTGCACCTTTAGTTATTTTATTGCCCTCTATTAAAGGTTCTTTAAGCAAAGCTAATGAGAGCATATTAAATCCTCCAATAAACTTTTTGTTAGAGTTTTATTAGCATCAAATGAAGTCTCTACTCTCTCTACCCCATCCAACCAATCTCGTTCAATAATTGAATCATCAGGTCTTTCTATTTCTTTTTGATGCCTAAGATTTCCTAAAGTAGTCTCTTTTGGAAATTCCCTAGCTAAGAGTAAACCATAAGAAGCCTCTACACTTATTGGATTAATTGTGGGTAAATCAGTACAACCAAATTTAGTATGAACAACCCTATCAACTTTTAAAGTTGGTGTTGTCTTAACTCCAATTAACTCAGCAAATTTTCTCCTCGAAATATTTAATCCTGCGTCTAATTCATATTTTTTTCCAGCAATTATTTCTTCAATTGCTTCTTTATCAAAGGGCTGAATTGATTCCGCTTCATAAGGCTTCTTTAAAAGCCCAGATAAGCCTTTAGAAGAATTAATAGAATGGAATCTAACAAATACTGGTCTTGGAAGATAATGTCCCACTATATGCCCATCCTCATAAGAGATTAATACATTCCCATCGGAAACAAAATCTCCCAAAAATTTTTCTAAAAAGCCTAATGTTAATGATGTTTTTCCAGACCAACATTTACCAGTTATTAAAATACCCTTTCCCCCAACACACACTAGAGATCCATGGATCAATGCCTTGTTTTTGGATGAAGAAGTATTGTAATAAATTTTTTTAAAGCAGCTTAAAGCTCCAGTTTCATCTAATGGAAGAAAATTTTGAACTTCATAATGTGGGGGGTTTCTTTGCCATATTGTTCTTACAAGCACACCATATCTTAAGAAATCAACTCCATGATAGCCTCTAGAATCATTCAATTTAGTCGCTAAATAAGGCTTAGACCTATCTCTACTAAATTCAACCATTTCCCCTTCTTCTACTTTTACATCACCCACATTAAAACCATTCTCAATAGGAACCTCTTCAAAATTTCTACCGATCCTTTTTAATAGAACTTTTGGGGCTTCAATCCCAATGTTCTGTTCCCCTAAATAAAAATAACTTTTTTTAACCATCTTTCAAATCATCTGAAATAGCCATATCTACTCCTCCAGACCTCCTTGATCGTTGAATTTCACGATTGGCTTGCCATCTTTCTCTATCAAAATATTCTCTTTCATGGTCTAAATGCAGCACTTCATACTCAGGAAAATTTGGAAACTCAAATAAACTAAATCTATTTCTGAGTTTCCATTGAAGATCTGCATCATGGCAACCCCATGCAACAAACTTTTCACAAAAACCACCCACTGCCCAAAAATGTTCTATTTTCATAAAAGTTGCTCCAGCATGAACACTTAAAGTTGAATATTTTGGTTCACTCCCTTTTAAATTTGGATCTTCATTATATCTTCCAAGATCAGAGCTAGAGTATAAAAAAGTTTTAAGTCTTCCAGATTCTTTTTTCCTAAACGGAAGAATAGACACTGGAGAACCTGGAAGTTTAGCAGCAAAATCATTAGACATATCTAAATTAGCTAATGCTTTTTCTAATCCCAATTCTTCCCACATTCTCCTAAAACCTTCAAAATCCTCTATAGACAATCTCCTCATAGGGGGGCGACATAAAGAAACGCCATCTCCTGTTTTTATTAATTCTAAGATCTCTGCAAAGTAAAATGGATTACAATAAACAATGTCTCCATCAGAGTTATATAAATAATCTCCAGAAGAGCGTCTTGCTGCTTTGTTCCTTATTAAACCAGGAATTGCATATTTCTGCTTTTCTACTTCTCCATTAGGAATAAATACATAAGATATTCCTTCTTGCTCATGAAAAGTTGGTTCATTGGATTGTTCTGCAACTACGATATCTAAATTTACTTTTTGTTGTTGTTTTAATGAGTCTATGCTAATTTGGACTCTAGCAGGATCAAACTGTTTATATAATGGAATTATAACACTTATAATATCATCATATGTCCTTCCCCTGAATTCTTTTAGAGATATCATATTCCTCCATACTCTTTTTCCAATATTTTTTTATCAGTTTCTACTGCTGATTCCACCCCTTCTTTTTTTCTTTTAGAACTCTTTTCTTCATTTTGGGCCCACATTTCTGGAGAAAGATATGCTTTTGGATGATCTAAATGAATTACTTCAAGTTCAGGTGGAAAAAATTCCAAGTCATATATTTCTCTAAACTTCCATTGTAAATCAGAATCTTCACATCCCCAATTAATAAATTCTTCAGAATATCCTCCTACTTTCATAAACTGGAATCTCATAAAGAAATTTGATCCGCAATGCCTATTCTCATTCCAATAAACAGGCCAGAAATTGAAATTATCATCTGATCCGAGTCTTTCTTCAACATATTTATTGTAATCTCTTATTAAGGAAGTAAATGTTTTTTTATAGCCAGCTTCTTTGCTAATCTTTTCAAAAATCTTAAGCTCTCTATAATCGGGAGATGTCTTAACAAGAAAATCTTGATTGATAATTAACTTCTTAAGAGCTTCTTCAATTCCTAAAGAATCATACCATCCACTAAACTCTTCAAAGTTATCAAGAGGCAATCTTCTCATAAATGGGCGAAACAGTACTTTATTTGGATTTTCTTTAAGAAATCCCAATAATTTTCTCAGAAAAAAAGGATCTGGAAGGACAACATCTGCATCAACTGTATAAATATAATCTTTTTTAGAATTCATTATTGCAATGTTTCTAACTCTTCCAGGATTAAAATCACTTAAATTATCTTTTGGTTTGTGATAAGTAAAAATATGCTTTACATCTGCAACCTCTGGAAATCTTTTAACTACCCCCTGTTCAGATACGACTATTTCAATATCTACATCCTCTTGCATCTTTATAGACCCAATACACATAAGAATTCTCTTGATATCAAAATCTCCATATATTGGTATAACGACACTTATCCCTTCATTTCCCCCCATATACATATTCTATAACTCCTATTTATAAATTTTATCATTATTAAGGAGTGATGAAATCAAATTGGAAAAATAGCTCATTAAAATTACCCCTTAAACTAGATAACTCAAAGGCATATAAACAATTAAACAGCAAGTAGTTAATGGTTAACTTATAAAACTATTGAAAACACCCGTAGATGCAACAATGCACTATTTGATCAACTTGCTAACATAATATCCGGCAATGAATGCAAGGGTATGGACTATACCGAAAGCAGCTCCTGTTCCAAATAGACCCATGCCTAAAAATGATAGGCCTTCTAACGAAATACCGAAGGGATAGAAATCAAATAAAGCCGGAAGGACATTATAGTATATTCCCCACAATGAAGACACGGCTATTCCGCCGACTAATACCTTGAGAAATTCATGTCTTTTCGTCTTTATGAATGTTAAAAATAAAAAAGAAAATATGAAGTATAGAACTGCTTTGGTTATAAAATATGGAATTGTTTCCATTGGATCTGAAAAGAATAAGTGAGAAAAGTAGTCTATTACAAATACACCTATGAGGGTTATTATTAACGAAACTAGGGCTGTTCTTACATAACCTCTTTTCATAATTAATTCAATGGTTTATTGTTTTTAAGGCTTTTCCATAGTTTTATATAGCCAATAAAAGTGTGATATAAACGACTTGAATGGTTCAAAAGACCGTTTAATCGTATTAAATACAAGGAGAGAATATGCCAGGAAATTTTAGAGGACCGCCAAGAAGAGATGGTGATTTTGGTGGACCAAGAGAAATGCATAAAACTAAGTGCTCAAATTGCGGAAATGAATGTGAAGTTCCTTTCAAGCCAATAGAAGGCAGAGAAGTTTTTTGCAAAGATTGCTATATGAAGAAAAAAGCAAAGTAAGTTTATTTTAAGCTTAACTAACTTAATTTCATATATATTTTATTTTATTATTTTTTTATTACTTTATTTTCTTAATATTTCTATTAATTGGCTGTAGAAACGAAGATTGTGAATTGTTGCGAGTCTTATTGACAAGGAATCTTTTTGTTTAAACAGATTATAAACATAAGAACGAGAATAATTTTTGCAGGTGTGACAATCACAGAATTTTGATATTGGATTTAAATCTGAAGCATATTTAGAGTTTCTTGCTCTGAAATAATCATAAAACTTATCTCCCTTGAGACCTTTTAGTTTTAATTTCTTTGGATCTTTTTTAAATACATAAAGACGGTTATTTCTTGCTTCTCTTGTTGGTATAACACAATCAAACATATTATATCCTGCTTGAAAACAGAATACTATATCTTCTGGAAAACCAATCCCCATTGCATATTTTGGTTTATTATCTGGCATTAATCTCGCAATATAGTGAAGTAATTGATACATGAATTTTCCCTCTTCTGTTGGCCAACCTCCAAAGGCGTAGCCGTCAAAACCAATTTTTATTAATTGTTCAGCACAGTATTTTCTTAATTCTTTATTTTTACCGCCTTGAATTATTGCAAAAAGTAGGGGTTTCTTGCCTGAATGGTTTTTTGTAAGTCTTTGAAATTCACTTTTGCATTTCTTTGCCCATGTAATTGTTCTTTGAACTGATTTCTTTTGTTCTTCAAATATCTCTTCAGGGTATGTTGGGTCATCTAAACACATTATAATATCTGATTTAATATCTAACTGCAATTGAATGCATTTTTCAGGCGTTAGAATATGCTGTTTTTTATTGTGATAAAATATCACCCCATTATCTTGGAATTTGCCAAATTTAGGGTTTTCTCTTATGAGAGACATAACTTGAAACCCTCCGGAATCAGAGATTATTGGTTTAGAAATATTCATGTATTTATGAATTCCTCCTGCTTTTTTTATTATTGGAATTAGATTATTTGCCAATAAATGGTATGTATTTACAACAAGCCCTGATGTTTTGGTATTATCTAAATCTTGAGAATCAATGCCTCGAATGTATGAAAATGTGGCATCTGGAAAAAATGCCGGCAATTGAAGAGTTCTGTGGTTTGTTTTTAGGGAGTTCATAATCTTTATATAATATGTAAGAGTTTTAAATATATGGTGATAAAAGAAGAGAAAGAAAATTTCCTAGATATACTCGTTAATACTAAACAAGCCATAAAAGATGAAAATGTTGTTTTACTTCGCGAATTAAGTGATAGAACAATCCATACTGCTACAACTGCTCAAGATACTGATTCAATACTAATGGCGGTTATAATTTATTCTTTAAGTAAAATTATTGAAAGAAAACAGTTTAGAGAAATGAAAGGGTGGGATAAATTCATATCTAAATTTGATTTAGAGATTGATAGATCTATAAATTTCTTAAAGAAAGATAATCAGAAAGAATTTGTTAAAAGTTTAGAAGAAATTAGAGCTAGCATGAACAATATTTCTGGAAGTTTAAAAAGTTATATTGATGATGTTTTTAGAAAAGCACAAATCAATAAAGCTTCTAAGATTTATGAGCATGGAATTTCTTTAGAAACTACTGCCAAGCTGTTAGGAATTACAATATGGGAATTATCTGGATATACTGGTCAGAAAGAACCTGAAGAAGGAAAATTCTTTTACACAGAAAGTGCAAAAACACGAATTAAACAGGCTATGGATATGTTTGAATAGCGAAGGAAACTGGGTTTACCTGAGTTGCCGCTCTACCTTCCTTTAAGGATGAACAAATAAAATGACAGAAAAAGTAATTATTTTTGATTCGGGTGTGTTGATAAGTTTAGTTATGGATGGTTTATTGCCTGAGCTGCGAGCTTTGAAGGGAATTTTTAAAGGAAAATTTATCATAACTCAAGAAGTTAAAAAAGAAATTATTGATCATCCTTTAACTATTAAGAAATTTGAGCTTGATGCTTTAAAATTAAAAGAACTTTTAGAGGATAAAACATTGGAAATGCCCGAATCCTTGAATGTGAAAAGCGTAGAGATTACAAAGGAAAAGGAAAACATAATGAAGTATGTTAATTCAATGTTTTATGCTAGGGGGAAACCAATTAGTTTAATTGAGGAAGGTGAAAGTTCTTGCTTAGCTTTGAATAAGATTTTACTGAATAAGGGCTATAAAACAGCTATTGCTGTGGATGAAAGAACAACGAGACTACTGGGAGAGAAGCCTGAAAACTTGAAGAATTTTATGGAATCAAGATTGCATATGAAAATTGAATCTCGTTTAAAATCATTAGAAGGCTTTGAAAGATTTGTTTTCTTAAGATCTACTGAATTGATGTATGTTGCTTACAAGAAGGGGCTTATTAAAATAAAAGACCCTAGAGTTCTTGACGCTTTACTTTACTCTTTAAGATTTAAAGGTGCTGCTATTTCTTACGAAGAGATTGAAGAGATAAAGAAGATAGGTTAAACTGGAACTGCTCTTAGGTTTTCAGCTGCTTTTTCTGGGAGAAGAGGATTGATGTATTCCCCTGTGCCGTGTTCGTACCCACCACGCTTGGTAACTCTTGGAGAGAACTCAATATACCAGTGATAGGTTAAATCTGAAAACCCATTAGATGTTAATGGTGTATCACGAATTGAGAAGTTGTAGTCTGGATTTTTTAATAAATGATTTAGACGAGAAAAGGTTTTTCTTAAGATATTTGCGAGATTATTCGCTTTTTGAGGAGTTAATGAAAAGCTTTTTTCATGATTTAATGGAACAATCCAGGTTTCATACGGAGTACGGGAAGCATGTGGTTCTAAGGCAATGTAATCATTATTTTTATCTACAATTAGGTCTCCTATTTGTAATTGAGCCCCTACAATATCACACAAACCGCATCTACCTGTCTTTAAATGATACTCAAAAGTTTTAGAGAACTCTATTTCCCTCTCTCTTGGAATTGCATCTTGAGCTATTAACTGAATATGAGGATGGTCTAAAGAACCTCCGGCTTCTTCACCACGGTTTTTAAAGAATGTTGCAAAGATCAATGAGGGATCTTGTGAATGGAGTGATAATTTTCTTTCGTGTAAGGCCCATAATAATTCATAAGTTAAATTGTGTTTGTCATCAAAACCTTGTTCCCCAAAATCAACCCCATGTTCTCTTGTAATGCCTATTTCATGGATTCCAATTGCATCTTCTTTTGGAAATAATGGATGTGACTTTGTCCCGTTTTTTTCACGACCTACAGCAGAATATTTGTTTGGTATAAATCTTACCCACCAATGAGGATCATCTCTATTACTTCCATGAGTTCTATAAGCTAAAGTTTCAGAAGTTGTTTCATTTTCATGACCTGGGCAGAACGGACAGTTTTCTGGACTTAAAGAAGATCTCGCTTTGATATATGCATAGGGTCTATGAGCCCTGTCAGGAGAAATAAGTACCCTGTCTCCGTTAAGGATATTTGTCCTTCTTTCAGATCCCATCTTCGTAAGTTATTATACTCAAAAAGGTATATAAATATAGTTGTGGGAAATTAGTTATAGTACAAGGGGTCTGTGTTTCAATGGTAGAATTTCTGCCTCCAGCGTATTAAAATGGAGTAAGCAGACGATGGGGGTTCGATTCCCTCCAGGCCCATTTATAATTATCTTTCATTCTGAATGTAATCTTTAAAAATAAGGGAATGATGAATATGTAAAGAGTGATTTACATGGAAATTGTTGGAGAGGTAAAAGAAGAAGTAAAAGAGAAAGACGAAAAGGAAAAGATTCTTGAAGAGGCTGAAGAAAAGCTGAAGAAGGAAAGGACTTTAGAATTATCTATCAAAGAGGGTAGCGCTTCATCTTTTATGACTGGGGCAGGAGATGCTTACATTGCTCCTTATGCTTTAGCTTTAAATGCAAATAACGCCCAAATAGGATTTCTTTCTAGTTTTGTAAGTTTATTTGGTTCTGGAGCTCAGATTGTTGGAAGTAGATTAATGTATAATTACTCAAGAAAAAAGATACTAGTAATTGGTGTGTTTTTGCAGGCATGTACATGGCTTCTCATATTATCTTTAGGAGTATTATTTTGGAAAGGAATAATTAATGAGTGGGCAGCTATAATTTTAATTTTTTTATATTGCTTGTATTCTATTTGCGGAAATATATCTAATCCTGCTTTTTTTTCTTTAATGGGAGATTTAATTCCAGAAGATAAGAGGGGAGAGTACTTTTCAAAGAGAAATAAAATAGTTGGATTTATTGCTCTGGTTGTTACCTTAGCTGCATCTTTTTGGCTTGATTATACGAAACAACTTGGAATGGTTATAATTGGATTTGTCGCTCTTTTTGCTATTGCTGCCTTGGGGAGGTTTATTTCATTTTATTTTTTCACAAAGCATTATGATCCTAAAACAGAAATGAAGAAGGACTCTTATTTTGGGTTTTGGGCCTTTGTTAAAAAGGCGCCGAGTAATAACTATGGCAAGTTTGTAATTTATGTTGCTTTACTAAACTTGGCAACAAATTTTGCAGCTCCTTTCTTTGCAGTTTATATGCTAAAAAACTTACATTATAGTTATACTTGGTATATTATAGTAATTTTATCTGCTTCTGTTTTTACAATTTGGAGTATGCCCCTATGGGGTAAATTAGGAGACAAGTATGGAAATATAAAAGTGATGCAGATTGGGAGTATTCTTATCCCACTTGGACCATTTTTCTGGCTTTTCTCTGGAAATCCTATTTATTTAATATTTACTGCACAACTCG
>Ga0209515_10002977_pt1 | contig 24888 bp, 22 predicted proteins | sample Subgroupgradi54m_FD_187454 | JGI IMG/M metagenome (GOLD analysis project Ga0209515, IMG submission 187454) | Subsurface groundwater microbial communities from S. Glens Falls, New York, USA - GMW60B uncontaminated upgradient, 5.4 m (SPAdes)... ... | reverse complement strand
CGCTGTGGCCGTCGAGATCGGTGTCGAGCAACAAGAGACGATTTCGCCCGACGTGCACTTCCCACACCTGAGCGAGCAGCGTCTCGTTCGAGAGCGGCACCTGCACCATGACCGGCTGTCCGTCGGGCGTTCGCGCCGGAGCCGCCACCGGTGGCGTCAGACCAGGATTTTCGCCCGACGCCGCGCTGCCGGCGACCGGATCCGTGGCCGTGCTACGCGGCGTGGTGCCCGACTTCCTGCCGCTCCTCATCGCGACGACCGCGACGATCACCGCGAACACCGCCACGCCCGCGATCCACAGGACCGTGGGCGTGCGTCGCGGTCGCAACAGGCTGGCCTCGTACGAGTACGAGCTCTCGCCGGGCGGCTGATGATGGCCGACCAGCGCCGTGCCCGAGGCCATGCTGGGCACGCTGGCCAGGTTGGCTCCGCTGGGTACGCTCGCGGCCATGGGCACGGCCGCGTCGAGGCTGGGCGCGACGCGTGAGACGTCGCGCTCGGGCGCCGGCAGCGGCAGCATCGAGCGCGCGGGGCGCTCGGCCGAGGTCGAGCCGCCCGTGGCCTGGCGGGGCCTGAGGCCGCTCGGGTTCTGCGCCACCGTCGCCGCGGTGATCGGCGCGACGTCGTCGTCGTTGGTGGTGTCGGCGTCGATGGTGCCGGTACGGTGGCCATCGATGGAGCCGGCGCGCTGGTTGGCCATGGAGCTGGCGCGCTGCGGCGTGGCGCCGGCCACGCTGCGGCCGCGCGCCATCGGATCCGAGTACGGCATCTGCGTCGTGGGCAGCTCGGTGAGCGGCGCAGTGTTGGCGCGCAGGTTGACCTTGGAGGTCGATTCCTCGTCGGGAATGCGCGTGGCCTCGGCGACCAGGGCGCGGTGCGCCTCGATCTCCTCCTGGAAGAGCCGTTGCACCTCGGCGCTGAGCGCGGCCTGCGAGAGCGCCCCGCCCAGGCCGTTCACGGCCGCCGAGATGGCCTCGCCGAATGCACGCGCCGACGGGAAGCGATCGTCGCGATTGCGCGACAGCGCGCGTGCGACCGCGGCGTCGAGCGCCGCGGGCACGTCGGGCCGGTAGTCGCGCACGTGCGGAATCGGCTCGTCGGTGATGGCGCGGAAGATGAGGAAATCGGTGTCGCGCCAGAACAGCCGCTTGCCGGTCAGGGCCTCGAACAGCACCACGCCCAGGGCCCAGACGTCGACGCGCCGGTCGAGCGGATCACCGCGCAGCTGCTCGGGCGGCATGTACGCGTACTTGCCCTTGACCGTGCCGGTGCGCGTGCGCGAGGACGCGCCCTGCGCCTTGGCGATGCCGAAGTCGAGCACCTTGGCCAGGCCGTCGACGGTGATGAAGAGGTTCTGCGGCGACACGTCGCGGTGCACGATGCCGAGCGGGCCGTTCAGATCGCGCAGCTCGTGCGCGTAGTGCAGACCTTCGGCGGCCTGCGTCATGAGCCCGACGACGAAGCGGGAATCGGCGGGCTGACGCTCGCGCGCGAGCTTGCGCATCGCCGAATTCAGCGTGATGCCCTCGAGGTACTCCATGGCGAGGAAGTACTGCCCCTCGACCTCGCCGAGCTCGTAGACCTGGCAAACGTTGGCGTGAGTTATGCGAGCAGCGATGCGAGCTTCGTCGAGGAACATCGCGACGAACTGCTCGTCTTCGTCGAGGTGCGGCAGGATCCGCTTGATGACGACGAATTTCTCGAATCCCGCGATCGCTTTCAGTCGGGCGAGAAAAATCTCGGCCATACCGCCAGTCGCAATACGCACGACCAGCTGGTACTTGCCGAAATTGCGGGCATTCGCGGGAACGACCGACCCGCTGGAGACCCCAGCCGCCATTGTCGAAAAGTATATCGTGATTCAGACCGCAGCCAGACCAGGAATCTGTCGGGAAATGCTGGCCAGTTGCGATTTCAGGGGCAATCCAAGGTGCGGCTGCACGAAACAATCTGGTCGGTGAGCGTCATGAGGCCGAGCATCTGGCCTGGATCTGCGGCGTTGTCGCAGGTCATCCCACCCACAGCAGCGAGACACTGGCGTGCTGCGTCAGCGTCGTAGTGGCACTCGCCGCGACGCACGCGCTCGACGGTCTCGTCATCCTGGAGACTCGACGCCATCATCTTGCACATGCCCGCCGTGGCGGCTTCGAACAATCCGCACTGTGTGAGCTTGTCGCAGATCATGTCCACCAGCGCGGGGACGAACAGCTGCACGTCGTTGACGTCGGGAGGCGGCGAGCCGGGTGCGCGCGGCGCGGGCAGGTTGCCGGGTGCACCCGGCAGCATGGGCATCATGCGCTTGAGCATGTCGTAGGGATCCATGAAGTTGCCGCCGCTGCCCTGGCCCTGACCGGGATCCGGGTCGGGCACGAAGCTGGGATCGAGGGGCGCGGGGAACGGATCCTGGAAGTCGCGCGCGCGGTCGCGGTCGGGGGGCTGCGCCGCGATCGGATCGATGGCGTGCCTGACCGCGGGCACCGACGCTGCGGAGCCGCGCGCGTAGACCTTCTGCGCCACCACGCCGCCGGCGACGCCGACGAAGAGCACGGCCGCGGCCAGGAGCATCAGCCGGCGCGACGAGACCGACCGGGCGGCTCCGGCAGAGCCGCTCTTCGCCGCCGCGGGCGGCCTCGCTGCCGGCTCGAGCATGGCCACCCGCAGCGGCGTCGCGGCGGCGGCGCGGGCCTCGGCCGTGGCGCGCTTTCGTGCCGCCATCGCCTCGGCGCGCAGCGCCACCAGGTCAGCGCGGCAGTGCTTGCACCGGCCGGCGACCGGGTGGACGGGTTCTTGGCACGACGGGCAGGCCTCCCATGCGACGTGCTTCATGGAGGTTCCAACCGAGCAGAGAAAGGGCGCATTCCTGCCACCGCCGCTACGCACCTGGCACCGTCCCGACGCACATTTGTGACGAAATCTGCGATCTAAGTAGTTGAAACGACACAAACGACGCGCCGCGGCACGCTGGCCCCAGTCCTGCAATATTCCGCCGCGATGGTTGCCCTGACACAATCGGTCGCCCGCACGATTCCCCGTCCAGAGCTCCGTCCGCGCCGTGTCGGCGTCGTGCTGAACGCACGCGCGCGCAAGGTCGACGACGAGACGCTGTCGTGGATCCGCGCGGTCGTCCCGCACGACGATCTGTTCCTCTCGCAGTCGATCGAGGATCTCGGTCCCATCTGCGACATGCTGCTGGCCCGCCGCTACGACGCGGTGCTGTGGGGCGGCGGCGACGGCACGTTCGTGCAAGGCACGGCGCGCCTGCTGGCGTCGTGTGAGGCCCGCCGCGTGCACCTGCCCGACGTGGGCGTGCTGCGCCTGGGCACCGGCAACGCCGTCGCCGAGACGCTCGGCTCGGCGCAGCCCACGCCTGACGGCCTGGCGCTCGACCTGTCGCGTGCGCGTGCGCATGCGCGCCGGCGCGAGCTCGCCATGCTCGAGGTCGAGGGCATGCCGTCGGTGTTCTGCGGCTTCGGCCTCGACGCCATGATCCAGGACGACTACAACCGCACCGTCGGCTGGCTGAAGCGGACCGGCCTCGCGCCCAAGCTCGAGTCGGCGGGCGCGCGCTACTTCATCTCGGTGGCCACGCAGAGCATCCCGCGCTTCGCCATGTCGTCGCGGCCGGAGATCGTCGCGGTCAACCGTGGCACGCCCGCCATTCGCGTCGACGTCGACGGCCGTCAGATCGGTGATCCGATTCCTGCCGGTCGCGTGCTGTGGCGCGGTCACGCGTCGCTGGCCTCGGCGGCGACGGTGCCCTACTACGGCCTGGGCCTGAAGATGTTCCCCCACGCGCAGAAGTCGCTGGAGAAGTTCCAGCTGCGCCTCGCCGACACCGGCACCGTCGAGGCGCTCGCGCACCTGCGCGAGGTCTGGCGCGGCAACTACCAGGGCGAGACCATCCACGACTTCCTCTGTGACGAGGTCGAGCTCATGCTCTCGCGTCCCGCGCCCTTCCAGTCGGGCGGCGATCTCGTGGGTGACCGCTCGAGCGTCACCATCTCGCTCAGCCCCCGCCGCCTGTCAGTCATCTAGTTTGGTCGGGTGGCGCGTAGCGCCGGCCCTTGCGCGGGCGAAGCCCGCGTTGGCCGTGGGGCTAGCTGTTAGAATCGACGCGTGACCCGCGCGTCCATGCTTGCACTCAGCCTGCTCGCCGGCGCGTGCGGCCCGGTGGGCGCGCGCGACGTCGACGGCCCGCGCACGCGCGATGCCGCGCCCGCGCCGGTCACCGACGCGCGCGCGGCGCTGGCCGAGCCGGGGGCGCAACGCCTGGTCGCGGTCGAGCGCGGCGCGCAGGGCAGCCGGCTGGTCCTGGTCGACGAGGAAGGCCTGCGCCAGCGTGTGCTGACCGAGAGCGGCAGCGAGGAGAAGACCCTCGATCTCATGCCCGCCTGGTCGCCCGACGGGCGCTGGATCGTCTTCGCGTCGTCGCGTGAGCGCGGCGCACCCATCGGCGAGCGCTACTCGCTGTGGATGGTCGCCGCCCTCGAGGCGAACGCGCAGCCCGTGCGCCTGACCCACGACGCGAGCATCGACTGGATGCCGACCTGGACGCCCGACGGTCGCGCCATCGTCTTCGCCTCGACGGGCGCGAGCGGCAGCTTCGATCTGTGGCGCCTGGACCTCGAGCCGGGCGCTCCACCGCGCCCCGGCAAGCTGACCCGCCTGACCAGCACGGCCACGGAGGACTGGCATCCGGCCATCTCGCCCGACGGCAAGCGTCTCGCCTACGTGGCCGTCGACGGCGAGGTGCACCACCTGATGGTCGCCAGCATCGACGGCTCCGACGCCAGCGAGCTCACCGAGGGCGACGAGCCCTGCTGGGCACCCGACGGCACCTGGATCGCGTACGTGGCGCCCGCCATGGCGCGCGATGACCTGGACGTGTGGCGCATCGCTGCGCGCGGCGGTGGGCGCGCCCAGCTGATCGACGACGACATCGCCGACGAGCACACGCCGCGCTTCTCCACCGACGGCTGCTGGCTGCTCGCCACCTCGCTGCTGCGTAACGCCACGGGCCAGATCGTCACCTCGACGCTGGTGGTGGCGCCGCTGTGCTCGAAGGCCACGCCCCGCTGGCAGGGACTGGTCGACGTGCACCCGAACCCGCGACTGGGCGTCGCGGTCGCGCCCGTGCCGCTACGCTCCGACGTGCTGGCGCGCGCGCCTGACTACAAGACGGCGCTCAAGCGCGCGCTCCTGCCCACGCCGGACGAGAACGAGTAGTCGCGCTACGGTCCGCCGCCCTGCCAACCCTGGACAGAGATCGGTGAGGTCCGGGTTCTTCTGATCGAAGCAGCTTCAGCAGGTCGGCAAGCAGCTTGCAGATGGTCGCAGGCATGTGGCGCAGACGACTCACGGTGGCGTTCGCGGGAGTGCTGCTCGGGGCGATGGCCACCGCCGCCCAGGCGGGAGTGGCGCGCGCAGGCCAGCTCGCCCAGGTGAACCACGGACTGCGCGAGGCCGCCGGCGTGAGCTCGAGCGGCGGAGACAATAGCTCCGGCTCGAGCTCGAGCGGCTCGTCCATCTGGGACGTCGTGGGAGCCATACTCTCGGGCGGCTCCGATTCGGGCTCGAGCTCGCGCAAGGAAGAATCCACGCTGGGTTATGCCTACTCCTTCGGCTACGGCCCGGCCGGCGCCAGCGGCGGTGTCTCGACCGAGCTCTATTTCGGCGCGCAGTCGGTGGTCAACTCCGATGGAGCGACGACCATCGAAGCGCGCGCCCTCTACGACGACTTCGGCCTGGGCGTGCGTGCCAGCAGCTTCTACGAGCAGCAGCAGGACATGAACCATTACCTGCACCTGGATGTCTGGTGGCTGGGCGGGTTCTGGCGCATGGACCACGCCGACAACTTCAATGTGTGGCTGGAGCTGGGCTTCACCGGGCTCAACGACCGGGCCGGCCTGTCGATGAGCGGTGTGAGCGGCGGCCTGCACGCGGCGCGTTACCTCGTCGGCGCCTTCTCGGCGGTCGGCGGCGCGCGCTTCTCCTGGTTCCAGCACGACGTTCATGCCGGCGAGCTGTTCGCCGGCCTGCAGGTGTCCATCATGCAGATCACCTATCGAATCGTGGACTTCGACATCGGGCCGCCGCTCTACGGGCCCGAGGTCGGCGTGGCACTGACGTTTTAGTCGGGTGGCGCGCAGCGCCGGGACCCGACTTATCGCGCGGCCCTGCGCGGGCGAAGCCCGCGTTGGCCGTGGGGCTAGTCGGATGCGGGTGGCGCGCAGCGCCGGGACCCGACTTATCGCGCGACCCTGCGCGGGCGAAGCCCGCGTTGGCCGTGGGGCTAGTCGGGCGGCGCGCAGCGCCGGGACCCGTGACCGAGCGTAGTGACGCGTCCACGCCACACCGTGGCGCAGGCGACTCGCTTCGACTACTGTGCGCCGGTGCAGCAGCCACCCGCGCGCCTGCGCCTGAAGAAGGACGTCGTCGCCGCCATCCGACGCGGTCATCCCTGGATCTTCGCCGCCGCGCTCGAGCGACCGGCGCGCGAGCTGGCCGCCGGTAGCGTGGTCGATGTGGTGGCGCCGGGCGGCCAGGAGTTCCTCGCCCGCGGTTTCTACGACCCCGATGGGCCCATCGCGGTGCGCGTGCTGACACGCGACCCCGACGTGCGCCTGGACGCGGCGTTCGTGCGCGCGCGCGTGCTCTCGGCGTGCGCGCTGCGGCGCACGGCCGCGCACGAGCTGGACGGCGACGCGCTGCGCCTGCTCAACGGCGAGGGTGACGTCGTGCCCGGCCTGGTGCTCGACGCCTACGCCGACACCGGCGTGGTTCGCTTCGACGGTATGGCCGCCGAGCGCGCCTGGGCGCCGCACGCGCGCACCATCTTCGAGGCCGTGCGCGAGGGCGGCATTCCGCTCGTGCGCGTGTGGGCGCGCCCGTCGGAGGGCCGGGCCGGCGGCGGTCACGCGCTCGTCGGCGATGCGCCGCGCGGCCTGATCATGGTGCGCGAGGCCAGCCTGCGCTTCGAGGTCGACGTCGTGCACGGGCAGAAGACCGGCCTGTTCCTCGACCAGCGCCCCAACCGGGCGCGCGTGCGCGACCTGGCCGCCGGTCAGCGCGTGCTCAACCTGTTCGCCTACACGGGCGGCTTCTCGGTGGCCGCGGCGCTGGGCGGCGCGCGCCAGGTCACGACCGTGGACCTGGCCAGACCCGCGGTCGACGCGGCGCGGCGCAACTTCGCCCACTCGGGCGCGCCGGCGGAGGCGCACGAGTTCGTCGCCGCCGACTGCCGCGCCTTCCTGACCGACGCCGCGGCGCGCGGCCGGCGCTGGGACCTCGCCGTCTGCGATCCACCCAGCTTCGCCCCCAGCGAGAAGGCCAAGCCGGCCGCGCTCGTGGCCTACCGCGGCCTGAATGCCCAGGTGGCGCAGGTCGTGGCGCCGGGCGGTCTGCTCGCGACCGCCTCGTGCTCGAGCCACGTCGGCATGGACGATTTCACCGCCACGGTCGCGGCCGGGTGCGCCGACGCTGGCCGCAGCGCGCGCGTCGTGCACGCGGGCGGCGCCGGGCCGGACCACCCGGTCTCGGTGGCCTTCCCCGAGGGACGCTATCTGAAGTTCTTGCTGCTGCGACTCGACTGAGTCGGGGGAGGATTACGGCGAGGGAACCGTGGTGGCCGACAGCTGCCAGACCTTGCGGGTCTTGAGGTTGTCCTCGTAGCCGATGATGCCCAGGTCCTTGACGAGGTACATGACGCCCGGGTTCTTGTCGTCGATGAGCATCTCGACCTTCTCGTCGCCGACGATGGCGCGGCCGCGCAGCTCGAAGGTGACCTTCTGCGCGTTCCACGCGCCCGCGGGCACCGACAGCTGCTCCGAGCCGTCGACCTTGACGTAGCGCTCGACCTCGATCTTGGCCGGCTCGGGGTGCTTGGCGCCGCGGCCGCCCAGATCGGTGCGGGTCACGTCCGCCTTGACCTTCTCTTGCCAGCCCGAGTCGCTGATGACCTCGGCGTCAGGGTGCAGCCAGACGTCCTCGTGCTTGGTGATCTTGAGCGACGAGCCCCACAGGCCGCCCGCCTCGCCGGTGAAGAAGAAGCTCTCCGGAGGCACGCGCAGGCCGGCCTTGTCGGTGCAGCTCCACTCCAGCTTGTTGGTCTCGCCCTTGTACGTCTCGTCCACCTTGATGATGGTGGCGGCGTTGCCGTCGGCGTCCTTGCCCGGGCCGACCGAGTCGACGGCGATCTTCATCTCGTCGACGCCGGACTTGTAGGTCCAGCTGGCGCCGGCGTAGAGCGGCAGGTTGCGCAGGCCGCACGCAGGCTTGGGCTTGGCGCCCTTCTTCTTCTGCGCGACGGCGCGACCTTCGAGGACGGCGGGCATCGCCAGCGCCGCGACCACGCCGAATGCGAGGACGGACAGGGCAAACCGGAACGAGCGAGAACGGGCAGTCGACTTCACCATGGACCTCCGCAAGTCGGCGCACTATAGCCGAGCCGCGGCGCTGTCCCAGCCCCAAAATGCGACCCCGGGCCGAGCTGCTCACAAACCCTACCGTCAGAACAATTGTAGAAGGATGTCGCGGATTTCTTGCCGCGTCGCGTCGTCCGGAGCGTTGCTCAGGGCGCGCTCCCACATCTCGCAGGCCTTGCGGCGCAGGCCGCGCCGCTGGAACAGGATGGCCAGGTTGCGCAGGGACTGGAAGCGCGCCGGATCCAGGTCGATGGCCATCTCCAGCTCCTGGATGGCGGCGAAGTCGTGGCCGCGCTGGGCGTAGAGCAGGCCGAGCTGGTGCCGGAGCGACGCCGACAGCGGGTCGAGCGCCACCGCCGAGGCCATGCCCGAGATGGCCACGTCGAGGTCGCCCTTGCGGTAGGCCTCGGAGGCCTCGGCATAGAGCCGCTTGGCGTCGGAGGAGAACTCCTCGTTGGGCGGGCGCGCGCTGAACACCTTGCCGGAGAGCGCGTCGTCGACGGCGCGCACGACGTCGCGCAGGTCGAACGGCTTCTCGATGTACGCGTGCACGCCGTAGGTCTCTTTCATGTCCGCGGCCATGCGCCAGCCCTTGTAGACCGCGGTGACCATGACGACCGGGACGTGGTGGTAGCGCCGGCTCTCGCGCAGGCGCTTGCAGATGTCGAAGCCGTGCACGTCGGGCAGCATGGCGTCGAGCACGATGGCGTCGGGCTCGCGGTCCTTGATGAGACGCAGCGCCTCCATGCCCGTGCCGGCCTCGATGACCTCCATGCCGCGCTGCGTGAGACCCTGCTTCAAGATCTGCCGGATGACCGGTTCGTCGTCGACGACCAGCACGCGCGAGCGGGCGCGCTTGGTCACGTCGGACAGCATGCGTACGCGCGCGAAGGAGTTCTCGCCCTCGAACGGCTCGGGCACGGGCGGAGGTGCGGCGGGCCCGCGCGCGGCGGGCGACGCGTCGCCGGACGGGAGCTGCGCGGGCGGCGCGCCGCGCGGCGGCTCGGTGCCGGGCACGATGGTCAGGGGGATGTCGTCGTCGTCGGGCGGGACGGCCGCGTCCTGCAGGGCCATGGCGCCCTCGCCGCGCGGGGCGCGCGCGCCGCGCCACTGGTAGTCACCGCGCCGGCGGGCGACGAAGCACTCCTCCATGACCGCGGCGATGCGGTCCTCGTCGGCGACGTAGGGAATGACCTTGCGGCCGCTGCGGAACGCCACCTCGTCGATGGCAGACGCGTTTCCCGGGTCGGAGACGGCCACCGACAGCTGGGCGTTCTGGTCCAGCAGGGGCAGGACGTGCAGCCGGCGGAGGACATCCTCCGGGACCAGCTGAAAAACGTTGAGCTTGATGACGAGCTGGTCGAGGTCGATGGCGGCCGTGCCCATCTGCCTGCTCAGCCGCCGCAAGCCGCGCTCTTTATCGGGAGGGATGGGAGGGCTCAATGGCGCGACCCCGAAGCCCGGTTATAATATGACGCATGGCACTCGTCGGTGAGCGAAAAGCGTGCGGGGCTGCAGTGCTGGCGTTTTTCACCAGCATCTTCACAATCAACGCGCTGGCGGGTCCGCCCAACCTGGCGCCACTCTTCGGTGGGCTGGCCGCGATCTACGGGATCGCGTTCTTCGGCCTGGTCGCAGGGTGGTTCTGGGCCAGGTGGTACGCCACCGGTGTCGCGTTCTCCGGCCTGGCGATGGCGGCGATGCTCGGCTTCCAGATCGGGCTCGATCCCATCGTGTGGATCTGGGGCGGCGCGCATGCGGTCATCCTCGCCTGCCTGCTGGGCGCGGGCCCAGCGTCGGCATTCGACGCGCGCACCGACTGGCGCAGCCGGTGGCGCATGGACGACCAGGCGGCCAATCGCCTGGGTAAGGCCGTGCAGCGCGCCGGCGCCAGCTTGCCCTACCTGGTGATGGCGGGCCTGGCGCCCAAGCAGTCCATGGGCGGCACGGCGGCGTTCGCGGCGGTGGCCGCGCTCGTGCTCGGCGTCGCCGGTCTGCGCGCGCTCGTGCGCATGCGCTCGTGGGGCGTGCTGGCCATGGGCGGCGCCGCCCTGCTCAGCATGGTCGCTGCAGCGTCCACCGTGAGCGTGCTCATGCCGGCGGCGGCCGTGGCGCAGTCGGGCGTGGCGCACACCGGGTATCCCATCGCCGCGGCCATCTGGAGCGGCGCGGGTGTGCTGGCGACCGTGCTGCTCATCGGCGCGTGCGCGCCGTTCGTCCGCCCGGCACTGCGCTACCTGCGCAGGTAGCCGCGCGCGGCTTCGGCCGTTCGCATCGATTGTCCCCTGGCGTCACCTGGCTCGCGCTCGCGTGCGTGGTAGCATCCCGCCCGTCACCCGGAGGAACCCCATGCGTAAGCTCATCTCTGCGCTCGCCGCCGCTCTCCTGCTCTCCACCTCTGGCCTCTCGGTCGCGCTCGCTTGCGACGGCCACGACAAGGACAAGGACAAGACGTCCGCCTCGGAGAAGAAGGCCCCCGCGCCGGCGCATGTCGCCACGGCCTCGTTCAAGGTCGAAGGCATGCACTGCGACGGCTGCGCCGACAAGGTGCGCAGCGGGCTCGCCACCAAGGCGGGCATCGTCAAGGTCGAGGTCTCGGTCGCCAACAAGCGCGTCATCGTGCAGTACGACGCCGACAAGCTCGACGTCGCCAAGGTCGCCAAGCTGATCAGCGACCTGGGCTACAAGGCCGCCGCGGAGGCGTAGGCCAAGCGCGGCATGCGCCCCGCACTCATCGCTGGCGAGCGCGCGGCTACGGCTTGCGCGAGACCGACACCGACACCTTCTTGAAGCCGGCGGCCTTGAGCGCGTCCACGAGCGGCATCACCGATGCCTGTGGCACCGAGTCGCCGACTGCCACCAGCACCGCTCCTTCCGACGCATCGGGCGCGGCCTTGGCCGTCGCGGCGATGGCGTCGAGCTCGAGTGAGGTCGGATTCATCGACATCGGCCGGGTGCCCTTCTCGCCCGCGACCTGAACGGCGAGATCCTTGGCACCCAGGCCGACGGTCACGACCAGCGTCTTGGTCGGCTTGGCCGCCTCGGGTGACGATGCCACCTTGTCCGGCTCGCCCGCGGGCGGCGGCGGGTTCCCCGGCGGCGTCTCGCCCGCGGCCGGCGCTGTGCCGGGAGCCGGCTGAGATCCCGGGTCGGGCGCAGGCGCCGGTGCTGACGCAGTGGCCGCGGGCTCCTCCGCCTTCTTCTCGGAGGACTTCTTTTCGCACCCGGGCGCGAGTGCGAGCACGAGCAAGATGATCGAAGTCTTGTGGGCCATCACTCCGGACGCTACCACGCGTCGTCCCCGGTGCACCTCCCGCCGGCCCGAAAATGAAGCGGCCCGCCACTCGCGTGGCGGGCCGCTCTGGTCTTGCTCTGGTCTTGCTCTGGCCTGCGGGGAGAAGCTTCGCGCCTACGCGGCGTTCGAGCGGTACGCGCCGCCCTCGGCGGCCTTCTCCGACGACGCCACCACCTGGATGCGCATGCCGTAGAAGGAGCGCCACACGAACACGGCCGAGATCACGAAGAAGATGCCGGCCGGCACCAGGCGCGCCAGGCGGCCATGCGTGGCGCCCAGGATCTCGGCCAGCTCGACTGCGAGCAGACCGAAGAGGGTGGTGAACTTGATGATCGGGTTCATCGCCACCGACGACGTGTCCTTGAAGGGGTCGCCGACGGTGTCACCGACGACGCACGCGGCGTGCAGCTCGGTGCCCTTCTCCTTGAGCTCGGTCTCGACGACCTTCTTGGCGTTGTCCCACGCGCCACCGGCGTTGGCCATGAAGATGGCCTGGAACAGACCGAAGAGCGCGATCGACACCAGGTAGCCGATGAAGAAGTACGACTCGAAGAACGCGAAGGCGAGGGTCGAGAAGAACACGGTCAGGAAGATGTTGAACATGCCCTTCTGCGCGTACAGCGTGCAGATCTCGACCACCTTCTTGGAGTCGGCGACCGAGGCCTTCTCCGAGCCCTCGAGCTTGATGTTCTTCTTGATGAACTCGACCGCGCGGTAGGCGCCCGTCGACACCGCCTGCGTGGATGCGCCAGTGAACCAGTAGATCACCGAGCCGCCCATGATGAGGCCGAGCAGGAAGGGCGGGTGCAGGATGGTCAGGTTGGTCATCAGCGCCGGGTTCAGGTTGTCGGTGAGCAGCATGACGATGGAGAAGATCATCGTCACCGAGCCGACCACGGCGGTACCGATGAGCACCGGCTTGGCGGTCGCCTTGAAGGTGTTGCCGGCGCCGTCGTTCTCCTCGAGGTACATCTTGGCGCGATCGAAGTTCGGCTCGAAGCCGAAGTCCTTCTTGATCTCTTCCTTGACGTTGGGAACGGTCTCGATGAGCGAGAGCTCGTACACCGACTGCGCGTTGTCGGTCACCGGGCCGTAGGAGTCGACCGCGATGGTCACCGGGCCCATGCCCAGGAAGCCGAAGGCGACCAGGCCGAAGGCGAAGACCGCGGCCGTGATGTCCATGGTCATGAGCATGCCCACGCCCTCGAGCGAGACGTAGTAGGCGATGGCCATGAGCGCGGTGAGCGCGGCGCCCATCCAGTAGGCGGAGAAGTTACCCGCGGTGAGGCCGGCGAGCACGTTGAGCGACGCGCCACCCTCGCGCGACGCGGTCACGACCTCGCGCACGTGCGCCGAGTTCGTCGACGTGAACACCTTGACCAGCTCGGGGATGATGGCGCCCGCGAGCGTGCCGCAGGTGATGATGGTCGACAGCTTCCACCACATGCTGCCGTCGCCCAGGTCCTTGATGAGCAGGTACGAGACCGCGTAGGTCACGAGCACCGAGACGAACGAGGTCAGCCACACCAGCGCGGTGAGCGGGTGCTCGAAGTCCATCTTGTCGACGTTGCTGTACTTGGCCTTCGCGACCGCCTCGTTGATGAGGTACGAGATGCCCGACGAGACGACCATCATGATGCGCATGGCGAAGATCCAGACCAGGAGCTCGACCTGGAACTGGGGCGGCACGGCGATGAGGATGAAGGTGATGAGCGCGACGCCGGTGACGCCGTAGGTCTCGAAGCCGTCGGCCGACGGGCCGACCGAGTCGCCCGCGTTGTCGCCCGTGCAGTCGGCGATGACGCCCGGGTTGCGCGCGTCGTCTTCCTTGATCTTGAACACGATCTTCATCAGGTCGGAGCCGATGTCGGCGATCTTGGTGAAGATGCCGCCGGCGATACGCAGCGCCGACGCACCCAGCGACTCGCCGATGGCGAAGCCGATGAAGCACGGGCCGGCGTAGTCGCGCGGCACGAACAGCAGGATGGCGAGCATGAGGAACAGCTCGGTGGCGATGAGCAGCATGCCGATCGACATGCCGGCCTTGAGCGGGATGGCGTAGGTCGGGAACGGCTTGCCGCGCAGCGACGCGAAGGCGGCGCGCGAGTTGGCGAAGGTGTTGACGCGGATGCCGAACCAGGCGACGCCGTAGCTACCGGCGATGCCGACCAGCGAGAAGGCCATGATGGTGGCGACCTTCGCGGCGGGCAGCCCGCGCATGGGGCCGAAGTACCAGATCATGATCGCGGCGATGAACGCCCACAGGATCATGATGAACTTGCCCTGGGTGATGAGGTAGGTCTTGCAGGTCTCGTAGATCAGCTCGGAGATCTCGCGCATCGAGCGATGCACGGCCATGTTCTTGAGCTGGTTGTAGATGACGAGGCCGAAGATCAGGCCGAGCACACAGACGCCCAGGCCAGCCATGAGCAGGGTCTTGCCACCGACGCCCATGAACTGAACCGAATTGAGATCCGGGAGGATCATGTTCGCTTCGTTCACATGCTCGTGCGGCTGAGCTCCGAATGCGGCGCCGGCGACGAGCATCACGGCTAGAGCCGCGGCTGCCGACGCGAGTTGTCGCAAGACTTTCCTGGCCATTTCTGGGGTCCTCCGGTCGATCAGTCTTTGGGAAGGCTTTGAAAATTCTGGGGAAAGCTCTAAGGTCTCCAGCTCGCGCCGGGCAAGTGCAGTTCCACCACCCCCACCCGGAAGTCGAGCGAGGTTGCGGATTTATATTCGGGGACTGGCGAAGTGTAAAGAGTTTTGCGCCGCACTGCGGCTAGGGCGGGAGTGGCTCCCGCCCCGCGCTGCTCACTCTTCCGTGCGCAGAACGATGAGGCGGTAGTTCGAGAACTCGGCCTGGCCGGCGGTGTACATGACCGCGGCGAGCAGGCGGTAGGGCGTGTTGCGGTCGGCCACGATGGTGATGTCGTTGGATGCCTCGATGCCCTGACCCGCGGCGAGCTTCTTGATGCGCGTGTGCTGCTTGGTCAGGTTTTCCTTCAGCTTGGCGATCTCGATGCCGAACGAGCCGGCCGTCTTTTCCGAGGCATCGACGTCACCGTTCTTGATCTTCACCAGCGGCTCGCCTTCGACCAGCAGGGCCTCGCGGGCGATCACGATCGACACGGCTTCCTCGGGGGGAGGCTGGTGCGTGGTCGAGCTGGGCAGGGTGACGTCGTTCAGGCTGAGCGCCGAGGTCTGCACCGCCATCGACTTGATCATGAAGACCAGGAGGATGGTCATCATGTCCATCATGGGCGTGATGTTGAGGTGGGTGATGGCCTCGCCCTCGGGCACGCGCCGCCGCGCCTTGCGGATGATGGATCGTGCCTCGTGGAAGTCGATCGACATGGCTACTTGATCCCCGTGGCGAAGATGACGTCAGGGAAGAGCAGGTTGTCGGGGTAAGTCGAGTCCTTGGCGGTGTTCTGCCGCAGCGCGTCCATGACCGAGATGATGACGTGGTACGGGATCTGCGCGTCGACGGTCATGATGACCTCGGTCGCGCCCTTGGGGCGGCACGCCGTCTTGGGCAGGATCTTGGCGTCCTGGCCGATGCAGACGGGCTTGTCGTCCTTGTCGACGGCCATGGGCAGGCGGCCCTTGAAGCGACGCAGGACCACGCCCTGCGCCGCCTCGGTCAGCTTGGCGTAGTCGTAGGACTCGCCGCGCTTGGTGGCGGGGAGCTCGATGAGCGGGCGCTCGAACGAGCCTTCCTGTCCACTGACCGAGGTGAAGGTGATCTTCTCCTGGGTGACGAAGGCGGCCATCTGCAGGGGAGGCTCTTCGGGCGTGTTGTCGGCGTTCTGGGTGCCCGCGGTGCCGGGCGGGCTGTACTCGGGGAGCGCGGAGTTGATGTTGCCGAGAATCAGCCCGGAGGTCACCGTGGCGAGCAGGAAGAGCATGACGTTGGTCACGATGTCGAGGTAGGGCACGAGGTTGAGCTCGCCGCCCTCCATCTCCTCGGTCTCGATCTCTTCTTCGCGCCGTTTCATGGCCAGTCTGGCCTTGGCGCGGACCTGGGCGGCGTTCATGGCGCCGGCTCGCTAGCGCTCGTCCGAAGGTGGGGCGGCCGCACCGCCGGGGGCGCCGTGCGCGCTCTCGCCGAGCAGGTTCTCGAGCCGGAGCGAGAACGACTCCAGGTCGCCGACGACCTTCTTGGCCGCCGCCGACAGGATGAGGTGAGCGATCATGCACGTCACGGCGATGAACAGACCGATCGCGGTGTGGTACATGGCGGTCGAGATACCGGCCGACAGCTTGGACTGACGCTCGGCGGGCGCGGCGAAGGCGACGGCTTCGAAGGTCGCGATCAGACCGGTGATGGTGCCGAGCAGCCCGAGCAGGGTGGCGATGTTGGCCAGCGACCAGAGCGCGCCGATGCGTGTCTTCACCTCGGGCGTGACGTCGACCATCGTCTCTTCGATCGACTGGGCGACGGCGGCCTCGCCCTTGTGAGCGCGAGAGAGGCCGGCCTTGGCCACGCGCGCGACCGGGGCGGAGGACGCGTCGCACAGCTTCTTGGCGCGGTCGATGTTGTTGGCCGCCAGCAGGCGCTTGATCTGCTCCAGGAAGGCCTTCGAGTTGATGTGGCCACGGCCGAGGAAGTAGATCGCGCGGTCGATGACAATCGCCACGACGAGGGCCAACACCGTGAAGTTGGCGACCATGAAGACGTCCAGGTGCTTGATGACCTGCTGCAGCATCGCTCTCGGCCTCCTCCAGATTGACTGAGAGGCGGGACCACCCCCCCGCGTCTCCAGGTCGTACAACTCTTCGCGCTCGCGACCTTTATATCTGAACCGGCAGTCAAGTCAAGCGGTTAGGCCGAGGCGCCCTTGGGTGGATGGCGTCTTCGGGGTTACCCGGACGTTAACAGACCGAGAGATCCTCCAGGATGAACTTCTCCAGGCCGTAGGTGGCAGATCCGAGGTCGACGATGATGGGCACGCCCGTGGGCCGCTCGGGAAGAGGCAGGTCGCGCGCCAGCAGCTTCCATCGATGCTTCGTATCATGAAGCTTCATCCAGTCCAGGACCAGGTACTCATGTGGCTCGCCGGTGCGGGCGCGGCCATGTGGTCTCGGAAGTGGCGTGGGCGGACGGTCCGGACGCTCAGCTTGGCCGCCAGGCGCGCGAGCTCCTTCTGCCGCGCCGGCACGATCTCGGGCGCGTCGCGTTCGAAGGCGGCGAGGGCGGCTCCCGTCTCGATCAGCTCCAGCGCGCGCGCACGGACCGACGGCTGGAGGCGTCCTGCGTCCCACTGCGTCTCGGCGAGCGCCAGCCACGCGGCGGGAGCTTCGTCGTCGTCATCGAACGCATCGTCCATCTCGGCGATGAGGCGGCTGGTGGCGAGCGGCGTGTCGACGCCTTCCGCCAGCAGGGCGCGAAATCCGGCGCGAACGTCGCAGGCGAGGTCGTTGCCGAAGATGCGTACGCTGAAGGTGCCCATCGCGGGCGGCTATTTTAGTCCCGCGAGATGGGTAGGCCCAGCGCCACCGCTATGTGAGCGTCGATTGTCTTGAAGCTGTTGAGGGACCGCTTCGCAACGATGCCCCTTGGACCGTCGAGCTTGTTGCCTCGCGTGTCGTAGTAGTCGTCGCGAAAGTCTTTGAACGAATGCTCTGGCACGTGGCCCGGTAGGAGCGGCGCGTTGGAGATAGTCTCGAAGTAGCCGCGCGACCACGGCAACCGGTTTGTGAACATCGGTTGTACCAAGAGCTTGTCAAAGTTGAGCGACGGGACAGGGGTCTTGTTGGAATGGCCGCTCGCTGCAATCACGATTGCAACTAAGCCGGACGCTCCCAAGATCGCCGCCTGGTCATCGACGACGCGACCGTGGAAGTAGCGACCATCACTGAGCTGCAGGGCGAAAATGTCGCCCGTCTTGGGCGCCTTACGGCTCGGCTTCAGTATCTGCACACGCACGTCGTTTGGCGTGGCGGCTATCACGGGCGAAGTTGCGAGAAATTCCCTACGGCATGGCGCCGGCGGCGATCCAGCGGCACACCGCGTCGATCTTTTCCTTGCACAGCATGGGCGAGCTGCGCGGCATGTACATGGTGCCGGGCTTCATCGCCGACACGTTGTTGCTGATCTTGTCGAAGAGGTAGCTGTCCGCGCAGCTGCTTGCGGCCACGAGCTTCTTCGTGACTTCCTTGCTGTCGGCGCCGACCAGCTGCGCGTAAGCCACATCCGACTTCAGCACCAGGTCATAGCCCGTATGCGGAGCGCTGGAGTGGCACGAGCCGCTCGCCGAGCCGCAGTTCTTCTGCAGGATGTTGGCGTTGATCCAGGTGAAGTCGCTGTGCTGCGTGGCCTCGGCGCAGATGGGGACGGCGTCGGCAGCACCGGCGTCCACCGTGGGGCCGGCGTCGACGCCCGAGGCGCCGTCGTCGCCACACGCGGTGGCGAGTGCTGCGAACGAGAAGAGAGTGGCGACGAGGACAAGACGAAGAGAAGATTTGCCGTGCTTCATATGGGCCCGGAGCTTAGCAGCGACGGTGGCGGATGCGCACGTGGTGCCAGCGCTTGTCACGTCCTTGTCGAACACGAGTGCGATCGTGCTTACGGAACCTACATCTAGGGAGTCACAAAGCCGCCTGCCGCGGTGAACTGACCGGCGGATACGGAGGACGTGAACTTGGGCGGTAAGGTGCCGCCCGCGAAGGGAACCCAGGCCGAGCCGGGCTGACCGGGGCTCATGGGCGAACCCGTCTCGCTGTTGGCGCGGACGAAGATCACATCCGGCGGCGGCTCGAAGTCGTGCACGGGCGTCTTGGGGTGCGCCGTGATCATGAACTGCAGCCAGATGGGCAGGGCCGTCTGGCCGCCGGTGGTGTCGTGGCCGATGGGCTTGAAGTTGTCACGGCCGATCCACACGCCGCAGACCAGATCCGTGGTGTAGGCGATGAACCAGGCGTCGCGGAAGTTGGTCGACGTGCCGGTCTTGCCGCCCGCGGGCCGGCCCAGCGCCAGCGCCTTCTTGCCCGTGCCGCGCTGGATCACGCCGCGCATGAGATCGACCACGATGTACGCGGTCGACCGTGACATGACCTGCTTGAACACGGGCGTGCCGCGATCGTCGAGCAGCACCTTGCCGTCGCCGGTGACGACGCGGCGCACGAAGCGCGGCACCACATGCTTGCCGCCGGTGGGGAAGGTCGCGTACGCCGACACCATCTCGAGCAGCGAGACGTCAGGCGTGCCCAGGGCGATCGAGAACGTGCGCGGAATCGCCGAGGTGATGCCGAGGCGGCGCATGGTGTCGACCACGGCGTCGATGCCGACGTCGACCACGAGCCGGACGCTGACGGTGTTGATCGACTTGGCCAGCGCGGTGCGCAGCGTGAGCGGGCCGAGGAACTCGTTCTTGTAGTTGCCCGGCGTCCAGATGCCCGACGACGTGCGCACCGCGATGGGCGCGTCGTGCACGATCGACAGCTCGGTATAGCCGGCGTCGATGGCGGTGGCGTAGATGAAGGGCTTGATCGACGAGCCGGCCTGCCGGCGCGCCTGCGTGGCGCGGTTGAACTGCGACGAGCGGTAGTCGTAGCCGCCCACCATGGCGGTCACGTCGCCGTTCTTGGGATCGAGCGCCAGGAGCGCGCCCTGCACGTCGGGCGACTCGGCGATGCGCGCGACGTCGCCCTTCTTCTCGTCGTGGACGATGACCACCGGCACCAGGTCGCCGACCGCCACGCGGCGCACCTTCGTGTGCCCACGCGCGTCGATGGGCACGCTCTCCTTCCAGCGCAGGACGCGCGCGGCGTCGTCGGGATCCAGGCGCAGATCGCGCGGCCCGACGTCGATGCCGATGCTCTTCTTCTTGACCAGATCGGGTCTGGGCAGGTCGGTGATCACGCCCACGTAGGCGACCCCGGGCAGGAGCGCGCCGCCCGCGTAGAGCGCGGCCGCGGCGGCGTCTCCGGTGTACGGGCGCGGCGGGCCTTCCACGAAGGCGTCGCGCTCGGCGCCGTCGAGGTGGCCGACCGGACCGCGGAAGCCGAGCTTCTGGTCGAGCGCGGTCAGGCCGTCGCGCACCGCGGCCTCGGCGGCCAGCTGCTGCTTCATGTCGACGGTGGTGTAGATCTCCAGGCCGGCGTCGAAGACCAGCTGCTCGCCGAACTGCTGCGTCGCCCAGCGGCGGATGTGCTCGACGAAGTAGGGCGCGGCCACATCGGCGAGCGGCGTGTCCGAGCCGACCAGCGCGAGCGGTTCGGTGCGCGCTTCCTGCTCCTGCTTGGCGGTGATGAGGCCGTCCTCGCGCATGCGCGACAGCACGTAGCGCTGGCGCTCGCGCGCGCGCTCGAAGTCGTTGTAGGGCGAGAACTTGGTCGGCGCCTTGGGCAGGCCGGCCAGCATGGCCGCCTCGGCGATGGTGATGTGCTCGACGTCCTTGCCGAAGTAGGCCTCGGCCGCGGCCTGCACGCCGTAGGCGCCGTGACCCAGGTAGACGTGGTTGAGATAGATGTAGAGGATCTTGTCCTTGGACAGCTCGCGCTCGACGCGCACCGAGAGGATGAGCTCCTTGGCCTTGCGCGAGATGGTGCGCTCGTTGGAGAGCAGGAGCATGCGCGCGACCTGCTGCGTGATGGTCGACGCGCCCTGGTGCACGCCGCCGCCGCGCCAGTTGGCGTAGCCAGCGCGCACGATGCCGATGGGATCGAAGCCGACGTGCTTCCAGAAGCGGCGGTCCTCGGCGGCGATGAAGGCGTTCTGCAGGTGCGCGGGCATGCGGTCGAGCGGGCGCAGCACGCGCTTCTGCAGGAAGAACTCGCCGATCAGATCTCCGTCGACGGAGTAGACGCGCGTGGCCCGGGCCGGGCGGTAGTCGAGGACTTCCTCGAGGCGTCCGGGCAGCTCCTTGGCGAACTCGGAGTACGCGTAGTACAGCGCGCCCGAGCCGAGCGAGAGGCCCCATACCGCGAGCAGCGCCAGCTGTCTCAGGATGGAGAATGCGCGCACCGGCCGGCGCGGCGCGCGCACACGCGGCGGCTTGGGCGGCCTGGGCGGACGCGGCGGCGGGGGCGGGCGCCGGGGTGGCTTGGGCGGGCCCGAGCCGCTACCGCTCCCACCTCCGCCTCCTCCCCCGCCTCCTGTAGGTGGACCGGGGGGCTCGCGCGGCGGGGGTGGCGGGGCCGCATGCGACGGCCTGCTCTTTTCGTCGGAGTGGGGAAGACCCGGCTTTCCGTGCGGCTTCGACCGTTTGTGCGACTTTTTCCGCTTGTGCGACTTCGTTGCCGTGGGCGTTTTTCTTGCGATGTTCGCGTCGCCTGCCACAATTCATCCTGGTATGGGCGTGGTGCGGTCTCGAGTCAACTTCCTAACCAGGTTGTCGTTGGTTGTCGGAACGTTGGCCTTGGTATTGACCGGCTTCGCCCAGGTCAGCGTTGCACAGGTTCGTGCGCGTCCGTCAACGCCTGACATCCCCAAGGACCTGCCCGATGCGGTGGTCGTGGCCGCGTTCGAGAACCCGGGCGGCCTGGCCAACCTGGAGTGGATGCGCGTCGGACTGCCGGCGGCGCTGTATGACAAGCTGACCACGCACCCCAACCTGCGCCCGGTCGGTGGCCTGGCCGGTGTGCCCGACGAGAAGCCCATCGGGGCCACCGATGCCGAGGCCATCACCGGCCTGGCCGGCCGTGCGCACGCGCGCTGGGTGGTGACCGGCTCGGTCGCACGCACCGAGTGGAAGCTCGACCTGACCTTGCACCTGTGGCGCGTCGAGGGCACGCCGCCGGTCGCGCGCGAGGTCGCCACCTGGCACAAGCTGGACGACTTCGGTCAGACGCTGCCCATGGTGGCCGAGGGCGCGCGCGAGCTGTGGAAGACCGCGGGCACGCCCTGGCCCAAGGCGGCCGAGGCCGCGCTCATGCGCCTGCCCACCGCCGACTACTACGCCTTCATGCTCTACGGCCGCGGCCTGCGCTGGATGCACGGCCTGGGCAACCCGGGCGACCTGGTCAAGGCGGAGAAGGACCTCTCGCGCGCCGTGTTCATCGATCCCAAGTTCGCCGAGGCGCACTACGCGCTCGCGCTCCTGTACTCGCGCAAGAACCTGCCCGCCAAGGCGCGCGGCCGGCTGACCTACGCGCTCGACCTGCGCCCGGAGTACTACGCGCCCATCGCGGCGCTGGCGACCGACGCGGCCGCGGCCAAGAACCGCGGCGAGGCCATCGACCTGGCCGCGCGTGCGCTGGCCATCCGGCCCTGGGACATCGACATGCGCCTCCTGCTCGGTGCGCAGCTGTGGGAAGACGGCGACGTCGACGGCGCGTTCCTCGAGCTGGGACGCATCGTCAAGATCGACCCGGATCACCTGCCGGCGCGCCGGCTGCTCGTGCTGGTGCACGCGACCAAGGGCAACGGCGCCGAGCTGGCCGCGCAGCTCGAGGCCATCGTGCGCCTCGATCCCGATGATCGCCCGGCGCGGCTCGATCTGGGCGCGGCCTACTGGTCGCTCGGCCGCGACGGCGAGGCCATCAAGGTCTACGAGAGCATCGTGCGCGACGATCCGCGCCAGCTGCAGGCGCTCAAGTTCCTGGGCGACATCTACCGCAAGCGTGGCGACATCCTGGTCGCCATCGGCTGGTACGAGAAGGCGCTCAAGGCCAACAAGAACGACCCGCGCCCCTACTTCCTGCTCGGCTCGGCCTACGTCGAGGCGGGCGAGGACAAGAAGGCCATCCGCATCTTCACCGCCGCGCAGCGCTTCCCCAAGTACCTGGCCGAGGCCGAGGGCAACCTGGGCGCCATCTACCTGCGCCTCGGCGACGACGTGCAGGCCTTCCGCTACACCGGCCAGGCGGCGCGCAAGCGGCCGTCGAGCCCGCGCGTGCAGTACAACTACGGTCTCGCGCTCATGCGCATGAAGAAGTACGCCGACTCGCTCGAGGTGCTGGTGCACGCCGGCGAGCTCGACCCCAAGGACGCCGACGTGCGCTTCGCCCAGGGCGTCGTGCTGCTGCGGCTGGGCCGCCTCGAGGACGCCGAGAAGGCCTTCCAGGACTGCCTCAAGCTGGACCCGCAGCACGCTGACGCGGCGTATAACCTCGAGCTCATCGAGGAGCTGCGACGTCGCGCGAACGAAGGCGAATTGCAGCAGCCTGGGTAGCTGACCGGCTGCGGCGGCCATGGGGCGGGGGGATGGTGGCGGTCATGGGGGCATGGACGGCGGTCGCTCGGGTGCTGCCGATGGGGCTCGTCAGCTGCTCGTGGATGGCGAGCGTGCGCCCGCCGGCGGACTACCGGCCGGGGCCTGACCCTGTCCCGGAGTGCAGCGAGGGACTCGGGTCACCCATCGCCGACACCGTCGGCGCGGGCATCGGTGTTGCGACGGCGTTCTTCGGCCTGATCCTTTTCAGCGACCCGACCTTGGGCCGTGGGGGATCGGTTGATCCCGTGGGGAAGGCGATTGCACAGGGCTATGGAACGATCTTCATGGCAGGCGGCGTGGCGATCGCCGCGCCCTACGCTCTCTCGGCCTCGTACGGCTACGACGCGAGCAGCGACTGTCGATCCTTCAAGCAGAAGCTGGCGGCGCGGAAGCAGCCTGGCGGCGCCGACTGGCTCGAGGAGCGCGCGCAGCGCTGGGCCTCCGATCGGGCGGCGCAGACGACGCGCGCGCCGGGCGCCGGGCAGGCGGAGCAGGAATGCCGCCTGGGCAAGCAGCTCGGCGTGCTCGAGTGTGAGTTCGGGCTCGTCTGCGTCGGCGCGCGCTGCCAGCCTCGCTGAGGCGCGCCCTAGTCGCAGCGCAGCGTGATCGACCAGCCGTCGTGGATGTACGTCTTGCGCAGCGTCCCGGTATCCCCGCACTGCACCGGCGCGGTCGACTGCAGGAGGCACATGTCGTGGCGGCCTGACGCCGCGCGGAAGGCGGCCTTGGCGCGCCCGCCCACCTCGCCGACGAGCACGCCGTCCACGTAGACGCGCATGGCGCCCTCGCAGGTGCCGTTGTCGACGAAGAAGGTCACCGTCGTGGCGGAGACGGGCACGACGACCTTGTCGCGCGGGTTCAGCTTGGCGGGTGGTGGCGCGGGGATGACCTGGGCGTCCTGCGTCGCGCCCGCCTTGTCGAGCTCGTCGCCCTTGGCGACCAGCACGGCCGCGTCGCAGCCGGCGAACTGCAGCTCGCCGGCGAGCTGCTCCTGGAAGGCCACCTTCATCTCGCGGAAGTCGCGCAGCACCTGCGGGTACAGCTTGATGGCGCGCGCCACCTTCCAGCGGTAGTCGGGCGTCAGGCCGGAGGTCTCGCCCAGGTCGTCGAGCTCGGCGATGGACGCGTGCTGCGCCTCGAGCTCCTTGCCCAGCATGTGGTAGCTCTGGCCCAGGTGGAAGGCGCGCGCGTAGGCCAGCGCGATGGCGTCGACCGGGCAGCGGGTCTTACCTTTGGCGACCTCGGCGTGCGCGGCCAGCGTGCCCACGACCTGCTGCACGTCGCGCGAGAAGCTCTCGCGCGAGGTCTGCATCTGGCCGTAGAGCTCGTAGAAGCGGTTGACGTAGGAGCGGAACTGCGCCGTGTCGCCGAAGACCGTGATGATCTTGGGATCGCTGGCCATGCGGAAGCCGCCCGGCTCGTCAGGTGGCGCCTTGGCGGTCTGCGGCGCTTTCGACGCCGATGTGCCCTTGGCAGCGACTTTGGAGGAAGGGACGGAGGCCGCCAGGACGGCAACGGCTATGGACGCTACAACCCGCACGAGCAAGAGTTCCGCTGTGCATTATGAACCCAGGCACGCCTGACGGCATCATCCAGAACGCATCGTCACCCAATTTCGGTGTGTCTACCGGGTCGCAGGCTCGTGGCTCCTTGTGTATGTGAGCCAGGATAACCTGCGTGCGTGAGGCCGCTGACATGCTGCAGATGGCTGAATTGACGGCGGACCTCTCGCTGCGTCACGCCGCGCTGGCGCGCCTGGCCAGCAGCTGCGCACGCAAGGGTCACGCCATCGCCCGCGATCTCCTGGGTGATGCGGCCGAGGCCGAGGACGCCGTGCAGGAGAGCCTGGCGCGCGCGTGCGCGAGCTGGGAGCGGCTGCGCGATCCCGAGGCCCTCGAGGGCTGGTTCTTCCGCGTGCTGACCCACCTGTGCCTGCGCAGCCTGCGCCGGCGCCGGCTGGGCCAGACGCTGCGCCGGCTGTGGCCGGGCGGCGAGGTCGTGCGTGACG
>Ga0209515_10002976_pt1 | contig 24894 bp, 21 predicted proteins | sample Subgroupgradi54m_FD_187454 | JGI IMG/M metagenome (GOLD analysis project Ga0209515, IMG submission 187454) | Subsurface groundwater microbial communities from S. Glens Falls, New York, USA - GMW60B uncontaminated upgradient, 5.4 m (SPAdes)... ... | reverse complement strand
ATTTTGTCGTCCGGTATAAAGTTCTCAAGTGTTGACTTGTCATCATCATCTCCTACCGGCTGTTCGAGTGACACCGTTTCTTGTGAAATATTTTCAATCACATGTATTTTTTCCACTGGAATACCCATTTCCGTGGCAATTTCTTCGGCTAATGGTTCTCGACCCAAATCTTGAGAGAGCCGGCGGTGTATTTGTTTATATTTTGAAATTGTCTCCACCATATGCACCGGTATGCGAATAGTCCTACTCTGGTCAGCCAATGCGCGGGTTATAGATTGACGAATCCACCAAGTCGCATAAGTAGAGAATTTATATCCTTTGTTCCAATCAAACTTTTCAACTGCCTTAAATAAACCTAAATTACCTTCCTGAATTAGATCAAGTAAAGTTAAATTAGCAGACCTTCCCACATATTTTTTAGCAATTGAAACAACGAGACGCAAGTTCGCGCGAGCCAGTAAATTTTTCGCTTCTAAGTCTCCATACTCAATGCGTTTAGCAAGATCTTTTTCGTCACTTGCGCGAATAAGCGGATACTGACCTATTTCCTTCAAATACATTTGGATAGAATCATGCATCGTGGACTTATTTAAATCCTTGTCGGACAAATCATTGTCGAGATTTAACAAATTCCCACCCTCTAGCACGTCAATCCCGGCAATTCCAAATTTCTCGTAAAGTTCGTCTAAAAACAAAATGTTATTTTCAATGTCTGGGAAAGTCTTTAATATTTCATCGTAAGTAATAAATCCCCTTTTACGCCCTTTTTCTATAAGCTCATTTGAGATGCGAGTCAAATTTTCTGCCTTTTTTTCTAAATAGGTAAGTTTTTTTTGCTTAATTTTTTTTATTTTAAGCTTTTTAATTTTTTTATTTAATTTTTTTTTATTTAATTTTTTATTTTTCATATATTTTTTAATTAACGACTATTTTTAATTTCTTCTTTTCTTTTATTTATCTTATCTATCTTTTTTAAAATTTCTACCTCAATTTCTTTATCTTTAAGATTTTTAAATTCTATCATTGTTTTAACAAGTTCTTCATTCAAATACTCCTCTTCAATGGAGAGCAGCATTTCATCCACATCTTTTTGTAAATTTTCGCTATTTAAATAAAATACTTCAGCTTCATAAATCAAATCTTCTTTTATGTCTTTAAGAGCCTCTTTTGCCTTATCTAGTTTTGTAAAAATCAACTCCGGTTCTATGGTTCTATTTTTTATACTCTCCTGCCAAAAAGCTATACCCAAGAGTCTCCTTTCAATTGGATCTTTTCTCAACTTTTTCTCTACATTTTCTTTTGCAGTTTCCGTTTCTTCTGTTTCATATTTTAATTCTTGCTCAATTTTCTTTAGATCATCTTGTAAGGCGTTTTGAGGAATAGAAGAAGCGTCGCTGATTTTTTTAATAAAATGCATTTTTTCTATTGAACTTTCTAATGCGTTAACAAATGGTAATATTTTTTCTTTTATTTCTCTGCCTGCCTTACGGGCATCATTCCCGAAATTTTTCAAAACTTTATTTAAGAGAAATTCTATGATATGCTTGGAATTCTTTATTGCGAGACGCCATACATCCGCCCCCGCAATAAAATTATTTTGCGTAATCAAATCCGCAGGATCAACTCCCTCCGGCATATCCACCACTTTTACATCCATACCCAAAGAAAGGGCTATTTTACCTGCTTTAATAGTAGCATTGGCTCCAGCGCGATCGGCATCAAAGGCAAGCACAATGTTTGAAGAAAGACGGCGAATAAGTCCTAAGTTTGAAATAACATTTTCTTTAGAAATTGTTGAATCTGATAAGGCTGTACCAGATGTCGCAATTGTATTTTTATATCCTGCTTGGTGCGATAAGATTAAATCCATTTGTCCTTCAACTAAAATAGAGAAGTTATTTTTACGAATCGCATCTTTCGCTTTATCTATACCAAAAAGTACAGAGGATTTATTGAATATCAAAGTCTCCGGACTATTTAAATATTTGGCGGACTTGCCATCGTCAACCAGAATTCTGCCCGAGAAAGCAATAATGCGACCACTTGAATCAGAAATTGGGAACATTATGCGCCCGCGAAACCTGTCATACAGACCCCCTCCCGTCCTCCCCCTTGCTAAAAGGGAGGTGCCGTCGGCGAAGGGGATGGATTTCTTAGCAAGCCCAGCTTTTTCTATTTCATTATCAGAAAAATTCTTAGATTTTAGGTAATCATAAAGTCTACGCCAATCAAGAACGGCAAAGCCAATTCTAAAATCTCTGATACTTTTTTCTGTTAATCCACGAGACTTTAAATATTCTAACGCATCCTTTTTTCCCTTTAAATTATTTTCGAAAAACTTTGTAGCTTCCTCCATCACCCTGTATAATTTTTCTTTTTCACTGTCCGTTTCTTTCATTTCTTTACTGTAAACTTCAAGCGTCACTCCAGCCCTATCGGCTAAAAGTTTTAGCGCGCCCTTAAAATCAAGCCCTTCAAATTCCTCCACGAAAGTGAAAATGTCCCCAGACGCTCCACAACCGAAGCAATAATAACTCCCCCGATCAGGCGAAACAAAAAAGCTCGGCGTTTTCTCATTATGAAAAGGACACTTGCCTTTCCAACTCGCCCCCGCTTTATCCAGTTTCATATAAGATGAAACTACCTCTTCGATTGAAAGTTTTTCTTTAATTTTTTGAACGGAAGAGTTCATGTGTTATGTATAATACTAATCTAGACTTGTTTTAAGAGCTTGTCCGTAAACTCTTCAAGTGGTGTACGCCAATCTTTTTCAAGTTGGGTGTAAAGTAATTTTATCAATTCCTCTTTTTCCCCTGAGAATTCTTTTTTCTGAAATTGCGCTAGCTTCGCAAAAATACGCCGGTCTTGTTCCTTATCAAGGATATATGGCGTTTTTGGTTTTGGAGGAAATTTCATATTATTTTTTGTTAAATTTTTCATAAACTATTTCTTCTTTTTTAATAATAAAACAAACTTTTCTTTTGAAATATCTAAATCAGCTAAGATTCCAAAAAGTGTGCCTTTAGGAATTTCTTTGTTGCCATGAATTGGAATAGTGGTTTTCTTTCCGTCATAACGTCGTAGTACATGATGACTACCTTGTATATGATCTAAGCTATAACCCAGTCTTTGAAGAATTTTTAAAAGTTGTTTACCTTTTATATTTTTTAATTTAGGCATAAGCCCTTTTGTCGCCAGCAGAAAAAACTGGAATAGAAACAGTTTCAATAGATTGGAGTCCATTGTCACTCGGAATCAAATCTCCGTGTTTAGCACAAGAGATAAGATACCCCTCAATTGCCTCGTTTAGATTCTTTTTTGTTTCCTCTATAGTCTTACCATAGGTATGGCAACCTGAAAGAGCCGGCACAAAACCATGGTACTGCTTACCGTCTTTTTCAATTATCGTACGAAATGAGTAGCTTTTCATGTTTCATGAATATATCAAAAATAGATCATGAAGTCAATGTTTTATTCCTCTTTGGAAACAGCTTCTTTATTCTTAAACCCAGTTCCAGCCGGTATTAATCTGCCAATTATAACATTTTCTTTTAACCCTCGCAGAGAATCCACTCCGCCCTTGATCGCATTTTCAATCAACACGCGGTTTGTGTTCTGGAACGATGCGGCTGAGAGCCAACTCTTAGTGCGAAGCGAAACTTCCGTAATACCAAGTACTATTGTTTCCGCTTTTGCTCCCTTCTCTTCTCCAACCCTGGCATTTTCTTCTATAAACGCGGTATTTTCAACAATGTTACCAATAGAAAAATTAGTTTCCCCTGCATCTTTTATTTTTCTGCGCGAAAACATCTGACGAATAATTATTTCTGTATGTTTTCTTGAAATTGAAGCGCTCTGTAATTCATAAACTTTATTTATTTCTTGAATTAAATACTCTTCGACTAATTCTTTACCGCCAAATTTAAAAATTTCAGCAATATCAGCGGATCCATCGGTTAAAAGCTCTCCTTTTTTAACTTTATCACCTACCTTAACTTTCGGTATTCTACGAAATGCCACTACATATTCCATTTCGTTTTTCTTATCGTCATTTTTGCCATTAAGTTTAGTGTCCGATAGTACTTTAATAATTTTTTCCCCGCTTATATCAGCCCAGTCTGCATCGCTACGCGAAGCGTTGCTGGCGGGTATGTTGAAAGCATTGCGGGCAGGCTTTTCGTCTTTAGCTTTTATTTCAATTACTTCTCCATCCGTTTCTGAAATAATTGCGGGATTTTTAGGAATTCTTCTTTCAAATATCTCCTCAACACGCGGTAATCCAGTCGTTATGTCAGTTCCTGCCACACCTCCCGCATGAAATGTGCGCAGTGTTAGCTGAGTGCCTGGTTCGCCAATAGCTTGGGCTGCGATGATACCCACTGCCTCACCTAAATCCACCAAATGGTTACGCCCTAAATCAAGACCATAGCACATTTGACAAAGACCATGAACAGTACGACAAGTTAATGGAGAACGAACAAATACTTCGGTAAAACCCGCCCCTTCAATGTTGCGAGCTTCTTCTTTAGTGACTAAAAATCCTTTCTTGTAAACCACTTTACCATTTACTTTTAAATCACTTCCCAATACGCGCCCGTGAACATTCTTTGAAAGTGGAATTTCAATTCCAGAAATATTCTCTCTGGTAATTATTTTCCCTTCTTTTGTTCCACAGTCTTTTTCAGTAATAACTACATCTTGAGCCACATCAACTAATCTTCGGGTCAAATACCCAGCCTTAGCGGTGTTTAACGCAGTATCCGAGGCGCCCTTACGAGCGCCGTGAGTAATAACGAAATATTCAATTGGAGAAAGTCCCTCTTGATAACAAGGAATAATTGGAAATTCCAAAGTCTTGCCTTGATTATTTTGAATAAGCCCAATCATTCCAGTCATTTGCATAAGGGACGACATGGTGCCTCTAGCTTTAGAAGTAAATAAATCATAAGTGGAACTTTTCTTATCGAGAGTTTTTGGCAGAACCTTTTCCAATTCTTTCTTTGTGTACGTCCAAATTTCAATAATTTTCTGATATTTTTCTTCCTCAGACAAAAGACCTTCACGCCACTGTGATATTATTTCTTCTTCCAGTTTTTTGCCTTGGGCTATAATCTTCGGCTTCTCAGGTGACATAGAAACATTGTCCAACCCCCAAGTAGTGCCAGAAACTGTCGCGTATTTAAAACCAAATGCTTTAATTTTATCTAAAATAGCTGGAGTATTTTCTACACCTGAGTGTATAATAAGCTCATCTAAGAGAGCTGAGAGCCTGTCTTGAGTCATTTCGTCGTTCACGTAAGAAAAATCATCGGGCAAGATACTATTGAAAAGAAGTTTTCCGACAGAAGTCTCGAACATTCCCCCAGCAAATTTTTTGTACTTGAAATCATCCTTTGCGAGAACTTTTATTTTGGCGCGCAGAGAAATAATCCCGTGTTCATAGGCGCTAATGGCAACATTTGGACGTGAAAAATACTTGCCTTCACCTTTTTCTTCATCCATTGATTTTGTCATCCAGTAGCTTCCAAGCACCATATCCATACGAGGATGCACTATAGGATCTCCGTTTTGCGGTTTGAGTAAATTTTTATTCGAAGCCATTAACTCTTTCGCTTCCCATTGCGCTTCCTCGAGCAGTGGAACATAAACTGCCATTTGGTCTCCATCAAAGTCAGCATTGAAAGCCTGACAAACAAGGGGGTGAACTTGAATCGCATTTCCCTCAATTAGAATCGGATTAAAAGCTTGAATACCCAAGCGATGCAGAGTCGGCGCGCGGTTTAAAAGAACATATTTGCCGGCAATAACTTCTTCCAACATCGCCCAGACCTCGGGAGTACGTTCTTCTATAAGCTTGTTGGCTCCACGAATATTAAATGCCAATTCTGCTTGCAAAATTTTAGAAATTACAAATGGTCTAAAAAGTTCCAGCGCCATATGTTTCGGTAATCCGCATTGATTCAGTTTGAGTTCAGGACCGACAACGATAACCGAACGTCCCGAATAGTCCACTCTTTTTCCAAGCAAATTTTGGCGGAAAAGACCTTGTTTAGATTTCAAATTATCTGATAGGGATTTTAAGGGACGCTTTTGAGATTGACTCATCGCAGCCGAATCATTTTGTTTGGCAATTGAATTATCAATCAGCGCATCGACTGCTTCCTGAATAATTCTTTTTTCATTTCGCAGTATTACATCCGGAGCATTAATTTCTTTTAACTTTTTCAGACGATTATTTCTGTTGATAACCCGGCGATAAAGATCATTTAAGTCACTCGTCGCATGTCTGCCTCCATCCAGGGCAACCATCGGGCGCAAGACAGGCGGAATAACCGGAATAACAGTTAAAAACATCCATTCCGGTCGAATTCCGGCATAAGTCATAGCGCGAATCAGAGAGAGTCTTTTTTGCAATTTCTCTTTTTCAATTATGCTAGCTTCCTTAATCATCTTTTCGGTGTAAGTTTTTAATTTATTTAAATCTAGATTTTTAAAAATAGAGTAGATCGCTTCGGCGCCTATATTTGCTTCAAAACAAGTTCCGTATTTCAAAGAATAGTGATGAAAAGAAATTTCATTCAAAACTTTTCCTTCATAAATTTCTCCAATCTCTTTTTTAATAATAGAAAGTAAATTTTTTAATTTCTCTCGAGTATCGTCATCAATTGCATTTTTTAATTTAACCTTATATTCTTTATCCAGACCCGTGATAACAGACTCTTTTTCCCCTTCATGAACTTTAGTAATTATGTAACCAGCAAAATATATAACCTTCTCCAGGTCGGACACAGAAATGTTAAGTAAGATGCTCATCCGAGAAGGCACTCCGCGCAAAAACCAAATATGCGATACTGGAGTTCCTAGCTCTATGTGTCCCATTCGCTCACGCCTGACTATGGAACGAGTAACTTCAACTCCGCATTTCTCACAAATAATATCTTTATAACGAATTCGGCGATATTTTCCGCAATAACATTCGTAATCTTTCTCCGGTCCGAATATTTTCTCATCAAAAAGACCTCCACGCTCGGACCGGCCGGTGCGGTAATTTATCGTTTCCGGTTTAGTAACTTCTCCAAAAGACCATTCTTTTATCTGCTCCGGCGAAGCCAGTCGTAGAGCGATAGAATCAAATTCAGTTGTGTTTAGGGTTTTCATATATTTTTATTTTCTATGACACACTTTCTGCCATGGCAGAGTTTGTATCATCCTTATAAATTAATAAACTTCTTGCTGATAACATTTTTCGCAATAAACTATCTCAGGTCGGTCAGGGGCATATGAAGTTTCAAATTCAATATCACACTGTCCTTCGTGATGAGAATGTTTTTTATCACACATGCATTTTCTGTGCCAAAACTTATTTGGATTTCTCTGTAAAACCCTTTGATAATGTCTGCAATTAGGACATAAATGTGGCAATGGTAAATTTTGTGATTTATAAAACTGAAGTTCTGGTTCTATAATTCTGAAAGCAGTTGTGCATTGTTCTTTGCATTTACCTTCGTGCTCGCAACCAATAATTTCCGATGTAATACTATCTGACATATTTTTAATATCATTAGGTAAATCTTTTGAGTCTATGCTTATTTTATAGTTTCTATCTTTTGGTTCTTTCCATAAATAACCCTGAGCTTCCGCTTCTTCTTTTGTGAGCGGGAAAAATTCTTGCGCCGATGTCTCATTGTAATTGTATGGAGAAATTTCCGTTGGAAAAAAATCTCCGTATGCGTATTTTCGTCCCCTTTTATCAATATAGGGTGTATTGCTCATATGTTCAATTATTTTCGGCACTAATTTTTCATATTCCTTTTGCGTGTATTCTTTATTGAAAATATAATGCTTTTTATCACGTATTCCAACGCAACCAAATCTGTTGCTATCACGACAATCTATAGAATATTTTATATCTCTTCCCTCAAGAGCCACGATGCCCCCAATAACATTACTGATGCCATTTCCACAAACTAATGACTCATATACTTTTTCTGTATTCTCGCCAAACTGTGTAAAGTCATAACATTCTCTGTTATTTTTTCCAATCAATAAAAAACAATACTTACAATATTCACCGCCTGTTACAACAAAGGACCTTTTTACATACTTGGAATGATAGATATAATCACCATTGGAATCCAAATTTTGAATTCCGTGCATATACTTATTTGGAAATTTTAGCCAAAATTTAGTGGCTTTTTCTTTAATTTTCTTAATCTCGGAATAAGAACTCAAATTAAATTCTTGAAATTTTTTTAAATAATCTTCTTTGCTATATTTTTCATTGAAAATGCAATATTGCTGACTGCGTAAATTTACACAACCAAAACAATTAGAGCATCCAACCAAATTTTTTGAAAACCATATATCGTGAGAACTTTCACAATCTACAGAATAATAAATTTGATAGCATTTGTTGCAATTTAGACTTTCATAGGCAAGCTGTGTATTTTCAATCATTGTCACATCCACACAGTCTGTAGAACGTTCTATCTCTTCTCCATATAAACACCTTTCGTCATAGTCGGAATTAAAAATATAATAACAATTTTTCAGATAGTGATTCATATTTGTAAAATTGCTATTAGTTAAAGTTTTATAGCTTACAGAAACATTTTGATGCGGAACTTTTTTCATAAATTCAGAAAACTGTTCAAAAAATGGTCTCGAAAAATCATAGTTCTGGCCATAGCTTGCAGGATCCCATTTATCACTCCACCAGCATTCTCCACAATAACTTAATTCTCCATTTTCTGGATCGTATCTCGAAATAGTACTTATACCACAAAGATCGCAAGGGCGTTTGTAGAATGTTCTCTCGTTGCGAAAAGTTAAACGTCTTTGTAAGCGACAATCCGGACACCAAGTCGGAGCTGGTACTCCCATCTTTTTATAAAAAGAAAAATCCTCCGACTCAATGGTGAAGTCTTTTTTGCAATTTTGGCATATTTTGTTTTCCACTTTTTCACTTGACATATATTTTTACTTGGTATATACTGACGCTACTTTTGGGAATTTCCCACGGCCCCTCGCAAGAGGGGAATTTTTGTTTAGGGGCAATATAAATTCTTAAATTTCTCCCTTATTTTGGTCATTTCAACAGCATCAAGTTCACCTATTTTAGAAGATAGTCTTTTATAATCCAACAATCTAGCTTGACTTAATATGACCACATTTTTTACATCCCCTAAAGTTATTTGAACATACCAAGTACCTTTACGATCTTGAGAAGAAGTTGGGACGCCCATAAAAGTAGATTTGGAAAGTTTCTTAAAAATTAATATCGGTCGAGAAAATAGCCTACTCTTGCCGTTTATTTCACTACCTATATTTTCACCCAAGGAAACCCACCAAATCTCACCTTCTTTAAAAAGGGGTGGCGTATGTTTATTATTGTGTAATTTTTCCTTAAGCTTTATCCACTCAAGAAATCTTTTTATGGTGTTCATGGTCTTTTTATTGATCAAATTCAGTTGTATTTAGAGTTTTCATAGCTTATTGTTTATCTCCGCCTTTTCTTAAATTCACATCGAGCGCAAGACCTCGCAAATAATTTAAGAGCACATTAAAGGAGGCTGGAGAATTTGGCGGCTTGATTGTCTCATTTTTAATAATAGAATCAAACGTCGCTGACCTGCCGAGTATGTCATCAGACTTAATAGTAAGCATTTCGCGCAATGTATAAGCTGCGCCATAACCCTCCAATGCCCAAACTTCCATTTCTCCAAATCTCTGTCCTCCGCCTTGAGCTTTTCCGCCAAGAGGTTGTTGAGTAATAAGAGAATAAGGTCCGATTGAACGCATATGAATCTTGTCTTCCACCATATGATGGAGCTTTAACATATACATATAACCTACTGCAATATCTTGCTCAAAAGCTTCTCCAGTACGTCCATCAAAAAGTTGTAATTTACCAGACTCTGGCAGTCCAGCTTTAGCTAATTCTTGTCTAATTTCCTCATGTTTAGCCCCCAAAAATGGCGGGACAATTGCCTGATAACCAAGACTGTTAGCTGCCATACCGAGATGCATTTCAAAAATTTGTCCCAAATTCATACGAGAAGGAACACCAAGCGGCGAGAGGATAATATCAACTGGTGTGCCATCCGTCATGTAAGGCATATCTTCTTCTGGTAGAATTATTGAAATGACTCCTTTGTTCCCATGTCGCCCAGAAAGTTTATCTCCAACTGAAATATTTCTGATTTGCGCAATTTCAATTATAATTTTTTTAATAATTCCTGCTTCAAGCGTGTGCCCTAAGTCACGGGAAAAAATCTTTACACCAATGATGCGCCCGCGCTTACCGTGTTCCACTCGCAGTGATGTATCTTTAACATCACGCGCTTTTTCAGCAAAGATTGAACGTAGTAATCGCTCTTCTGGAGTAAGTTCCGTCTCGCCTTTTGGAGTAATTTTACCAACTAAAATATCATTTTCTCTAACTTCCGCCCCGATACGAACAATACCGTCTTCATCTAAGTCTTTAAGCTTGAATTCTCCAACATTTGGTATGTCACGAGTAGTAATTTCAGATCCAAGCTTGGTATCACGAACTACGCAGGTAAATTCTTCAAGATAAACCGATGTAAATTTACTCTTCTTTACGAGGCGTTCAGAAACAATTATAGCGTCCTCATAGGTTGCTCCAGACCAAGACAAAAAAGCCACAAAAACATTCTGCCCCAGCGAAATTTGTCCACTTACAGTACTGCTAGTATCTGCTAATATATCGCCTTTCTTTATTTTATCACCAATGTTGACCAGTGGACGCTGGTGAAATACGGCAAAATTATTATTTCTCATAAAATTTACGAGATTGTAAGTTTTTCCAGAAAACTTTCCAGATTTCCCTTCTGTCACTATCTTTTTTGCATCCAAATAGGAAATAACTCCGTCCTCTTGTGCTATAATTAATCTGCCTGAATCCTGCGCTGCCAATTCTTCAACACCTGTAGCGACGAGTGGCGCTTCGGGCAACACGCAAGGTACAGCTTGTTTCTGCATGTTACTTCCCATTAAGGCGCGATTAGCATTGTTGTGTTCCAAAAACGGAATCATCGAAGTTCCGAGAGAGAAAGCCTGATTGGCCGCAACATCAATAAAGTCAATTTCATTTCTTGAAACTGTGCCCGGTTCGGTTTTAATTCTGGCTTCCACTTTTTCTTCCGTTATTTTTCCGTTCTCATCATAAGGAATTCCGGAATGCGCAATGTTATATTTTTCTTCTTCCAGGGCATTTAAATAAACCATCTCTCCGGTAATTTTCCCATTTTTAACTTTCACATAAGGAGTTTCAATAATTCCAAATTCATTTATTTTTGCATAAGTTGAAAGTTGTAAAATAAGTCCGATGTTTGGACCTTCAGGAGTATTAATAGGACACACCCTGCCGTAGTGAGAAGGATGCACATCGCGCACTTCCAAGCCCGCACGTTCACGCGTAAGTCCGCCAGGACCAAGCGCAGAGAGACGACGCAAATGGTCAAGTTCAGCCAGCACGTTTTCTTGGTTCATAAATTGTGAAAGTTGGTTGGTCGTGAAAAATTCTTTGATGCGAGCTTGGAGTGGTCTCTGATTGATAATGGCGATTGGCATTGCTGTATCAACGTCAATGATAGACATTCTATCTTGAATGTTTCTTTTGATTTGCATCATACCAGTGCGTACTTTCTGTTGAAGTATTTCGCCGACAAATCGCACACGCCTCTGACCTAAATGATCTATGTCATCACTCTTAGCATCAGAAGTATTATTTAAAACAATGATATTCATAATCACCGTTACCAAATCTTCTTTTGAAATAGTCCTGCGAGCAAGCGCTACTTCGTCCATAGGTTTATCAAAACGCTTATTAAATCTGAAACGGCCAACTGGAGAAAGATCATATCGCTCTGCGGTAAACAAAGAGTTAATAAACTCTTTGGCGTTATCAGCTGTTGCCATATCACCATCTCTTAAACGTTTATAAATCTCAATATATGAATCATTTAGACTCTTCACCCCATCCTTTTCCAAACAAGTTTTTATCGTTTCTGCAAAAATAGGATTTCCGGAAAAAGCCTTTAATATGATGTCGTTATTCTCGTAACCCATAGTCCGTAGTAATGCCGTTGCGGGGAATTTTCTTTTTTTATCTATCCTTATGTAAATTGCTCCGTCCACTTCGGACTCTATCTCAATCCAAACTCCGCGAGCTGGAATAATTTTAGCGCCAAAATATCTACTGCCTTTAATCTCGGACTCGGTGAAAAAAACACCAAAACTTCGGGCAAGCTGTGGAACGATAACACGCTCTACGCCATTTATAATAAAAGTCCCGTGAGAAGTCATTAAAGGGAGCTCAGACATAAAAATCTCCTGTTCCTTTACGGTACCTAAAATTTTATTTGTTAATTTTACCCGCGTCTTTAGAAGCCCTTGATATGAGAGTTTATTTATCTTAGCGTTATTCTCATCATACTTGCATTCACTAAGTGAAAAAGATGTGAATTCAAGTTGAAACTTTTTTGTAGAGTAATCACTGATTGGAGAAAATTCTTTAAAGACTTCACTAATCCCCTGCTCCATCAACCATTTAAAACTCTTGAGTTGAGCTTCAATCAAATTTGGAAATTCAACGAGAGGTTTTTTATACCTTGAAAAATATTTCTTCGGACGTTTTACTTCTGTTTGCATATGGTTGATTTTTAAAGAACGTAGTGATTATAAAAATCTCCACCCTGTTAAATCCTCGCTCTGCGAGGCCTGCCTATAGCAGGATTTAACAGGGTAAAAAAACTATAGTCACTAAGTTCCTTAGTTTTCTAAAAAATTTATTTAGATATGATTAAGTTAAAAACCCTATTAATACAAACAGAATATATACACAGGATTGCATCCAATACTCAATCAATGAATCTTAGACAGCCTATTCTATTTTAGATTTTTTGTCAACTAAAATTGTGGATAATATCTACGATGCTTATTTTTTTGTTTTATTTTTCCAATTTTCTATAAGTTTATGATTCCCGGAGAGTAATATTTTTGGAACCTTATAATTTTTACCTTTATATTTTATCACTTCGGGTCGAGTATAATGTGGATGTTCTAAGCCATTTTCACCAGCCTCTTCATCTTTTTCTTTCTTTAACAATAAATTCCAATATGATTCTTCTTTCAAAGATTCTAAACGAATAACTCCGGGAATAAGTCTAATGATAGCAGAAGAAACCACCATCGCAGCCACATCTCCATCTGTTAAAACGTAAGAACCGATAGATATTTCTTCAGCCCTTAACGCTATCTTAACCCTTTCATCAATACCTTCATAGCGCCCAGTAATAAAAACAATCTCGTCGTATTTTTTTGTCCAATCATAAGCAGTTTTTTGATTGAAAAGTTTACCTTTTGCTGAAAATATTACCACCTTCATCTTTTTGCTTTTTATTTTCTTCTCAACTTTTAGAAACGTATCTAAGATAGGTCCGGCTTGCAACACCATGCCAGCGCCTCCACCATAAGGCTTACTATCCACAGGTTTGTAATTACTTTTATTACCTTTAATATAATTTCTAGGATTATAAAAATTAAATGTAACAATCTTATTCTTTATCGCCCGTCCTAAAATTGACTCTCGTAAATAAGAATCAAAAATCTCTGGAAAAATTGTAATTATGTGAAAACGCATATAAACATAATACATAAAAAAGAGCGAATACAAAAGTTTTCGCCTGGAGCAAACTACTCTTTTTTACTCCCAGAAAACTTTTGTATTCGCTCTTTTTCTTAAAACTATATTCCTTTCAAATCTTCTATCACCTGATCTACGGTCCTAAACGAGCTTGGAGCACCGGCGCTACTTGCGCCCATAGGTCGCTCCGGTCTTGTGCTTCCTTCCGGTTCGTTGATTTTCAAGTTCACGCGGGCATTATTCTTCATACCAATGATTCGCAGAAGAGTGCGAATAGCTTTGGCAGTGTTTCCCATTCTTCCGATAATCTTGCCCATATCGGCAGGATTTACGGTAAGAGAGATAAGCACGCCCATCTCATCAACAGTCCTATCAATTTTTACATCGTTCGGATTATCAACAAGAGCTTTCACTACATACTCTAAAAATATCTTGTCAGCGTCTTCCATATGTGTTTCAGAATTATTTTAATTTTTAATCAATTGCAGTGTTACGACCCGAAATGACTATTTGCACTGCTCTATTTGTATTATATAAAATTATTTTTTAACTTTCAACTCTTTCCTTTTTACTGTCGGTTTCTTCTTGGGCAAGACATTCACTTTTTTGCCTTCAATGACTTTGTCGCGCACTAAAAAATTATGCATCGTATCCGAGAGTTTTGCGCCTTTAGAAAGCCAATACTTTATTCTGTCATTAATAAAATTTGTTCTTTGCTTCTTGTCTAATACCTTTGGATTATAAGCGCCAAGCAGTTCTAAAAATCTTCCACTCTTAGCGCCGTTCTTTGAGTCAGTCAAAACTACTCGAAACGCTGGGTCATTCTTTCTGCCTATCCTCTGCAGTCTTATTTTTAACATAAAAGGAGTTTAGCATAAATTATATAAAATGCAATATATATGTGAGCTTAGTTGGCAAATTCAAACTTTATGTTTTACGTCATGTTCTACTGCAATGTGGGTCGTTATATATTCTTTAGTACCACCCATAAAAGCTGTTGCAACTTTTTTACCGGGATTAAAAATATTTTTGGAATCAAAAATTTTCTTAATTTCACCGAAAATTTTTATTATATTTTGTCCATACATCTTTTCTAAATATGGCGTGCGGATTATGCCATCATTGTGTTCAGCTGTAATCGAACCATTATATTTCGCTACTAGATTGTACACTTTTCCAGAAAGTTCCATTATTATTTTTGCTGTATCAGAACGTTTAAAATCCATCAGTGGAATAATATGGAAATTGCCTTCTCCTGCATGCCCGGCAATCGTGTAAGTTAAATCATATTTATTTAAAATAACATTAAATTCTGAAATAAACTTTGGCAAAAATTCTGGACGAACAATAATATCATCTATGAATGGAGCAGTGCGCTTGCCTTTTACATGCTTTCGGAGTAATGCAAAACTCTCTCTCCTAATATCCCAATACTTATTTGCTTCCGCTTCAGATTTAGTAATGTGAACTTTTAATTTGAAATTTTTGATTTTCTCTTTAAGTTTTATACATTGCTTATTTATCTCCACTTCATCACCGCCTGCAAATTCAGCCAGAAGAATTAATTTAGGAAAACCTCCTGTAATCATCATAAAAAATTCTGGTAAAAAACTCCACATAAATTTAATCATTCCAAAAAATCCTTTATTTTTTAGAAAATCTGGGAAAAACCTAACCGCCAACTTCATCGTTTTGTCATCGTAAGCTTCAAGTGTTTCAGGATTAAGTGTTAAAATTTCATCCACAAGACGACCGAGCGGAGCTAAATCGTTCATAAAAATAACAACTAATTTAGAGTGTTTGTTGTCTGGTATTAGTTTGAAAGTTATCTCTGTAGCTATACCTAAAGTCCCTTGTGAACCAACGAGTAATTTATTCAGATCAAAGGAAAAATTTGAAAGATTTTTAGAGTCGTGGGTTCCCTGTCCTATGTCTCCGAGGGCGAAGGCTCCAAAATCTTTCAAATTTTTCCTTTGAATAACATTCCATATATAATAACCAGCCGAGTTCTTGTGTACATTGGGCTTGGAAAGTTTTATCTCCTCTTCATTATTTTTAATTAAATCATAAATCTCTGTATATATTTTTTCCTGTTTTGAAATTTCATTTAGAGGAATAGGTTTAACAGTTCTTTCAACTCCGTCAGAAAAAACTACTTTAGTCTCTAAAATATAATCTTCCGTTTTACCGTATTTAAGAGTTCTCTCGCCAGCGGAATTGTTACCAAACATTCCACCCATAGCATTTAAACTTTTTGAAGCCGTGTAACAAGGCAAAATCAATCCTTTTTCTAAAGTTAGTTTTTCAAAATCTCTATAAAACATTCCTGGCTGAACCGTTATGGAATATTCCTGAGAAAAATTTTTAAGAAACGTGTGGGTCCCCTGTCCTTTTGTCCTCGAGGGCGCAGTTTCAAGAAAATTTTCCTCAGGAATATTCCACCTAACTAGCTTATTCATATGTCTTGTGAAATCCAAAATTATAGATTCCCCTATGGCGCCTCCAGACATATCCGTCCCTGCGCATCTGGCAGTTATAGAAAGCTTTCCATATTTTTCCGCTAGGTCTTGCCTAGCGGAATTATTATTGACCCACTTAACTAAATTTTTGACATCTTCGGAATCTTTTGGGAAAACAACAATCTTCGGCCGCACTTCCAAAAGACTCGCATCATGCGAATATTTAACAAGTGTTTCCTCACTATCTTCCACTTCTCCCTTAAAAAATTTTTTTATTTCGGATTTCATGTAATCTTGTTAAGCCAATTGCTGAGAATAATTTTTAGTTGAGCTAGATGTTCTGGATCTTTAAATGTGTGTGGTGCACTAGAAATTATATGCATTTCTTTGGGACCTGGAATAATATCATATAAAGCTTTCTGATTACCTGAACTACATGCTTTGTCATTTTCTCCCACAACGAATAATACAGGCATGGTGAGTTTAGATGCATTAGGTCGTAAATCATGTTCTAGCCTTTCCTCCATATGAGACCATGGTAAGTGCAATTCTGTTCCTGGTTTAGAAGCACTTATTTTAGTTGTCCATCCAATTTCTCTCCACGCTTTAAGTTTTTCGGGTTCAAACATTTCTTCTGCTTTATAGCTTAATTCACCAGCCACAACACCTGCGTGTGGAAATACTGCTTTTACTTCTTTTGGATAATCTTCGGCATATCTAGCTACTGCATAACCTCCTAAACTATGTCCTGCTAAAATAAATGGCTCTTTATACCAACTTTGTGTTTTTGCCCAATTAATTACATCTACAAGGTCTTCATAATGTTCTTTCATGGTTGCATTTTCATATTTTCCACCACTTTCACCAATTGAATTTGTAGCATCAAAATTTACTACAGTATAACCGTTCTTAAGAAGAGCATCAACTAAAACCATGATATGTGGTTGCTCTTTAAAACCACCAAGACCATGTAGAGTAAATGCCAGTCCTTTTGAATTTTCAGGTATGTTTATTACAGCCACTATTTTTTGATTTTTTCTATTTTTGATTTCTACTTTTTCTTGCATAATATATTTCATTCCAACATTCTAACGAACTTTAGAATGACATTGCCACGTTTGGTTAATTTATGACGTATGGATTTACTGTCACTTCTTTTCATTAATAAGCCTGCTACTGCCATCTTAGTAATGTGCGCAGAAATATTTTTCATTTCCGATTTAAGTTGTTCCGAGATTTCTTGTACGGACAATTCTGGTTCTTTTTCTAATAATTCTAAAATCTGCAACCTTCTATGATTTGCAACGCCTTTGATAATTCTTTCTAATTTTCTATATTCTAATTTATTGTTCATGTTTTTCACTCTAACATTCTATAGAACATTGGAACGAGAACATTTACTTCATTCCATTGAAAAGTTTTAATCTCTCAAACACTACTCGTTCCACCGCGTCCTGCGCAGGTTTTGAAACTTTATAAGGCGCAACTTCATCTGGAGAATCAGCTAGAGATTTCTTAAGGCCTTCCACATACGCAACACGAATTTCTGTATTGATATGAACCGTTGAAATTCCAGCTTTGATAGCATTTGTGAAATCTATGTCGCAGAGTCCTGAACCACCATGAAGCACTAACGGTACTCCAGTAATTTTTCTAATTTGAGCTATTAATTCTGCGTTAATATGCGGCTTGCCATTTTTTATTAAGCCGTGAATGCTTCCGACAGATGGAGCAAGTAAATCTATGCCTGTCATTTTTACAAATTTTTCTGCCTCTTCCGGTTTCGTCAAAATTCCTGCGCCTTCCGGTACTTTATCTTTAATATTAGAACCTTCGCCTATATAGCCAAGTTCTGCTTCAACCAAAATATCTCGGCCTGTTGCTTTAGTAACAGTACGAGCATAATCTACACACTCTTTAGTAACTTTTACGTTTTCTTCAAAACTTAACTTTGCTCCGTCTATAATCACTGCGTTAAATCCCGCATCAATACATGCCTTAACTGCCTCAAAACTATGATGATGATCAGCATTTAAAAAGATGGGATAATTATCTCGATCACGAAGAGCGCGAACTAAAGCAACACCTTCTTCTCTGCCCACAAATCCTTCTTCTCCTTCGGAAAGACCTATAATTACCGGAACATTTAGTTTTTTTGTCGCATTATAAATTGCATGCAAGCCTTCTAAGTTGGAAATGTTGAAATGGCCTATTGCTACACCCTTTTCATCTGCTTCTTTTATACATTCACGAAGTGTTTTCATTAAGTTATTTTAGCATTTCTTTTAATAATTTAATAACGATTTGGGGATTTGCAGAACCGTTAGATTCTTTGATAACCTTGCCAACAAGAGACATAATTGCGTTTTCTTTGCCACTTTTGTAATCCATTACTATTTTTTCACTTATATTAATAGTGTCCTGCACAATTATTTTCAAAGTATCTTCATCATTTTTTTGAAGTAATCCTTCTGATTTAGCAAATTCTTCAGGCTCTTCGTCAAAAAAATCTATATTGGTTGCAAAATGGCCTAACATGTCCTTGGCCGCCCGTGAATTAATTTCGTCTTCTATATACATTTCAACAATTTTAGAAAATTTTAATGCGTTTGGTAATCTTGTTGTACCTTCCACTAAACGAGTTTTAATAAAACCTAAAAGATCGTTGATAATATAATTACATGCAATCTCAATGGCTTTCTTATCAACAAGATTCGGAACAACTTCCTTTTCAAACCATTCTGCAAGCTCTGGATTATTTACATACACTTCAACATAATCATCTTTGATTCCAAAATCTTTCTTATATCTTTCGCGCTTTTGTGCTGGTAATTCTGGTAATTCTTTTCTCATTTTTTCCAAATCAAATGCTTCATGCAATTTCAACTTTGGTAAATCGGGATCCGGAAAATATCTGTAATCGGCATTTTCTTCCTTTATTCTCTGAGAGAAAGTTCGTTGCTTGCCTTCATCCCAACCACGAGTCTCTTGCACTATTTCTAACTCTTTACCCTCCTCTTGTAACTGTGTCATTCGATCAAACTCATATTTTATGGCGCGTTCAACGTTTCTAAAAGAATTTAAATTTTTTACTTCCACCTTTGTACCTAACTTTTTCGAGTCGGTAGAAATAGAAATATTTGCCTCTACTCGCATTTCTCCTTTTTCCATATTAGCCTCAGATACACCCAAATACCAAAGTATTAGTTGAAATTCTTTGGCAAATTTCGTCGCGCCCTTTGCGGCTTCTTCAGAACTTTGAAAAATAGTCGGCTCTGTTACAAGCTCCATCAAAGGTACACCTGCGCGATTGAAATCAATTAGAGAGAAACCCGCCTCATCTAATGATGATTCTGGCAGACCTCCTCGATCGCTTGTCCGGCTCGTATCACGAGACGGGTGTTTGTTATTAGCTGTATCCTCTTCCAAATGCACACGAGTGATATCAAAATCTGCAAGGTGTCCGCCAGAAACTATAGGAAATTTATATTGTGAAATCTGATAACCTTTTGGAATATCTGGATAAAAATAATTTTTGCGGTCAAATTCTGTAAAGTCAGCAATCTTTCCATCAATTGCAAGTCCAACTTTTATTACATTTTCTATCGCTTTTTTATTCAAAACCGGTAGCGCGCCCGGATGCGCCATACACACTGGGCAGATATTTACATTAGGCAACTCTTCATCAGAGTCATTCTTACACCCACAAAACATTTTCGTTTGTGTTTTCAATTCTGCGTGTATTTCCAAACCAATGGTTGGGTAATATTTTTTCTCCATATTGAATCATCATATCATATTTCCCTTAATTGTTGAAAATTCCTAACCCTGAATTTAATTTTTGATTTTCTTATTTCTAAAATTTATTTTTTCTTCAAAATTTTTACCAATGCATCCTGAAACTTCTGTACCATTTTATCATCAAATAAAGATAAGGTAAAAACATTTTTACTAATCTTTTTAAAGTCTGAAACTTTTTTTACAACAATTTTCGGATCATCTACGACATCAGTTTTTGTTAAAATAATTATTTCTTTTTTTACAGACAAACCTGTCTGCGCAGGCAGGTCATCTCCGCTTAAATCCAAACTTTTGTCGTATTTTGCCAATTCTTTACGAATCTCTTTATAACTTTTCAACATATTAGGATTTTCAAAAGATACTAAATGCGCGAGCATTTTAGTTCGTTTGATATGACGTAAAAATTTTATACCAAGACCTTTACCATTAGATGCTCCTTCAATAATTCCTGGAATATCAGCAATGATAAAACCAAAGAAATCTCCCAAATTTGGATCAAGCGTCGTGAAAGCATAATCTCCGACTTTTGCTTCTGCGTTTGTAAGCGCATTAAGTAAAGAAGATTTTCCCGCATTCGGAAGCCCAACAAATCCAATATCGGCAAAAAGTTCTAACTCTATTTTGAAATTTCCATTTTCCCCAACTCCCCCCTCTCTAAACTCTTTGGGTGTCGTATTTAATGAGCTTTTAAAATGTTCATTTCCAAAACCACCGAATCCTCCCCTTAAAAGTAAAATCTTTTCTGCTTCTTTCATTAATTGCCACTTTTCATCAGTTTCAATATTGGTAATTATGGAACCTACTGGCAATTCCAAAATAAAATCTTCTCCGTTTTTGCCATGCAAGCTTTTACTTCCGCCATCTTCTCCTCTACTCGCAATGAAACTTTTTTTTGCTTTATATTTCGAAAGTATATGCACATCACGGACAGCTATTACATAAAAATTCCCGCCTCGGCCGGCATCTCCTCCCGCCGGTCCGCCTTTTGGTTCAAATTTTTGTCGATGCCAACGCACAACGCCGTTTCCGCCTCGACCGGCTTCCGCATATATTGTTATTTCATCAATGAAGGCCATATAATTTGAAATTATGAGAATTAAAAATTTAAGTGTCGTGGGTTCCCTGTCCTTATGACCTCGAGGGCGAAGGCACAAAAATTTTTAATTCTCATAATTTAATGCAATTTGCGCTAATTTAATAGCTCCTTCTTTTGATTTAGCAACAGCTATAAATAGTCCCCGGTGACAAAATACAGCGTCCGACACTCCGGTAATTTTTTGCAATTCTTCGTCTCGCAATCCTGCCCAATATTTTGGAAAATCTTTTCTGTTATTGAAAGTTTTTGGGTTTCCCCTAACTGCTTTTACTCCCCACAAATTATCGGCTAATCTGGGATAAATTACAAAAAAGGGTTCGGAAAAATTATTCAGGACATATTCATAAGGATAATTTTTATCTAAAATAATGATTCGTTTATCTTCCGTGTTGTTATAGATAGAAATAACTTTATTCTCTGCCAGAAGCGCGTCTTGCGCGTGAATTATTTCCCGTGATAAAACTTCTTTTGCAATCTCTACGCTTTTAAAAAACATTTCGTCATTGGTTATATTTTCTTCTCTCCAGGTCGGTACCATTGACATAAAAAAGTGCTGTATGTAATACGGCGTTACATTATATTTATTTTCAACCAAATCCATGCCATTATCATGAGCGTCAATGGGGGAAACTAATTTTTTGTTTATAATATCTGCAGCTTTTTGACTTCCACAAAGCTCCAAGCCGAACTTTTTCCAAACCAAGCCGAAAGAAGAATATTCTATACTGTATTCATTTTTTCCCGCACCACCGACTTGATGATGGTCAAATCTGTTTATAGTTTCGTCGTGTATTCCCCCCACGTCAAAAACATAATCTCCGGTTTTTATGATTTCAGGGTCCCGAGTCCTTATAATTTCAAGAGTTTCGCCAGCCCTTTCAAGTAAAATGGCAATCGTCGCTGCCGCAAAAATATCATCTGACTGAAATGATCCATCGTGCGTCACTAATTTTTTATTTGATTTTTTCATAATTATTTTCTACTAAATACTTTAAGACATTTACGGCATACATCCTATAAAATTCAAAAAAGTAAATCTATGACTTCTCGCACTAAGTTACCGTCCACTTTGCCTTTTAAATCCTTCATAACTGCCGACATAAGCACGCCTTTCTTGGTGACATCTGTAATACCCAATTCGCTTTTTTTAGCTTTCACGATTTTTTCAACCTCACTTTTATCCATCATCTTAGGTAAATAGGTTTTGAGAATTGAAAGCTCCGCTTCTTCTTCTTTTACCAAATCTTCTCTGCCCCCTTTTCTAAACTGATTGATAGAATCGTTACGTTGTTTTGCAAGTTTCGCAATCACAGCAATCGCTTCCTCGTCTTTAAGCACCTCTTGCGGTTTCCTGTTTTTGGCGACAAGTTCATTTGTAAATGCAGCCGACATTGCCCTGAAAGCTTTCAAACGTAAAGCATCCTTTGCCATCATCGCTTCTTTAATTCCATTTTTAATTTGTTCGTGTAACATACGCATATTATAGCAAATTATGATAAAATAGTAAAATGCCTAAATTAATATTTTTTGATACGGAAACTACAGGAAACGAACAAAAGGATTTTTTAGTCCAGATTGCTTACAAAATTTACTCCGCTACGGGCGGGACGGGGGGTGATAAATTTGTTGGTCTTTATAAGCCGGAAATCAAAATCCCTCCGGAAGCTTCGGCCGTACACCACATAACGAACAAAATGGTTGAAGGTAAAAAATCTTTTTTAGAAAGTGGAGACCAGCCTAAAATCAAAAAACTTTTTGAAGATAAAGATTCTGTTGTGGTGGCTCATAATGCGCCTTTTGATTTGGTCATAATAAAAAAAGAAGATATAAATCCTAATAACTTTATTTGTACATTAAAGCTGGCAAGATACTTGGATAGAGAAGAAAAAATAGGTAGATACAATTTACAGTATTTACGTTACTTGCTAGATCTTAATGTAAAAGCTCAAGCACATGATGCGTTTGGGGATGTTTTAGTGCTGGAACAACTTTTTGAGAGATTGAAAAAGAAATTAATGGAGCAGGAAAAAATAAACGAGGGTGAAGCAATAGAAAGAATGATTGAGATTTCTTCACATCCATTACTTATTAAAACATTAAATTTTGGGAAATATAAGGGAAAGAAAGTGGAAGAGGTGCTCCAAATAGACCGCGGTTGGCTAGAATGGCTCCTGCATGAAAAAGAAAAAAGCGATGTTATTGAGCACGAAGACTGGATTTATACACTAAAACATTATTTGCAAAAATAATTTTAGAATAATGGTAAAATAAACATATGGAAAATTCTTTCTGGATAATACTGGGAATAATATTTGGAGGCATAATTGTTCACTATTTTTCAAATAGAAAAAAAGAGGAAAATAAAGATGATACTGGTTTAAATCTTATCTTAACGCAAATAAATGAACTCTCGCGAACAGTGGATAATAAAATAGGAGAATCGCACAAGCAAGTTAATGAAAGTCTAAAATTTCACTCTTCCGAATCAAATAAAATAATTCGGGATGTGACAGAAAGGCTCACCCGGCTCGATGAAACTAATAGGCAAGTCATCTCTTTTGCCGACCAACTGCAAAGCTTAGAAAATATTTTAAAGAATCCTAAACAACGCGGAATATTGGGCGAATATTATCTAGAAACAGTTTTAAAAAATGTCCTCCCGCCTGGCAGTTACCAAATGCAATACGAATTCCCTGATAAAACGATTGTGGATGCCGTAGTATTTGTAAAAGATAAAATTATTCCGATAGATTCAAAATTCTCGCTGGAAAATTACAATAGAATGGCGGAGGAAAGAGATGAAACAGAAAGAAAAAGACTCGGGAAAGTTTTTGAGGATGATTTAAAAAATAGAATATTAGAAACTTCAAAATATATCCAACCAATGCAAGGCACGACAGATTTTGCTTTTATGTTTATTCCGCATGAAGCTATTTACTATGATTTACTTACAGGTAAAGTCGGCGCTGGAGAAGAAAACTTGATTCAGCGGGCGGCGGGAAAATATAAAGTTATTATCACTTCCCCCACTTCCTTTCTGGCATATTTACAAACGGTCCTGCAAGGACTGAAAGCGCTAAAAATAGAAGAATCCGCCAAAGAAATAATAAAAAAAGTGGAAGACTTGGGTAAGCATTTAAAATCTTATGATGAATACCACAACAAGCTCGGTAATGCGCTCGGCACTGTCGTGAACCATTACAATGCTTCCAATAAAGAATTAAAGAAAATAGATAAAGATGTCCTTCGCATCGCCGGCTCTTCACCCGAACTTTCGCTACTTGAGGTGGAGAAACCGAAGATTGAAGAATAAGAAATCAATTTCTATGTTTTCTACTATCTTTTACATATGTTCAACATCGCAGATTTATTTTTGTATTTTATAAAATTTTTTAAATATGTTATATTTTTTCTACGGCCCTATCGTCTAACGGTTAGGACAAGGCCTTCTCAAGGCTTAAATCGCGGTTCGATTCCGCGTAGGGTCACCTTACCAGTCTTTTCATCCAGAAATTCAGGTTTTACGTTGTAGATACAACACGCTTCAGGGGTTTTGATGTTGGGATAATGATAAAAGACGTTTTCAGGAAAAAGTAGGGTTCTCAAAACCCTAAGATCTTTAACATTTAAGTCTCTCCAAAGCTCAGGTAGGTGTTTTAGGAATTCTATACCAGAATCAACTACGTTATCTACTTCAAGTTCTGGAGAAAACAAACTGTTCACCTCTCTTTCTGATTCTAATATTTCAAATTTGATTTTCTCATTGGCTGGAGTAAAATCCTCATCAGAGATTTTCCCCTCAATTCTCAAGTTAAGCAATTTATCTTTTTTGGCTTTCAACTCTGAAATTTTTGTATCAAGCTTTCTTT
>Ga0209515_10002975_pt1 | contig 24901 bp, 33 predicted proteins | sample Subgroupgradi54m_FD_187454 | JGI IMG/M metagenome (GOLD analysis project Ga0209515, IMG submission 187454) | Subsurface groundwater microbial communities from S. Glens Falls, New York, USA - GMW60B uncontaminated upgradient, 5.4 m (SPAdes)... ... | reverse complement strand
CTCAAACCGAGGCGTATGTAGCCCTAAAGCTTGAGCTTGACGGTAAACGTTGGAAGGGTGTGCCATTTTATTTGCGGACCGGGAAAAAGCTGGGGAGAAAGGTAACGGAGATTTCTATTCATTATAAAAAGCCCGCAGTGTGCACCGGGGATGCATGTCTTTTTCCGGAAAAAGATGTCCTCCGAAACGTGTTATCCATTCAGATTCATCCTGACGATGGGGTCCACTTACGGCTTATGGTGAAAAAACCAGGGCTCGGAATGAAACTTACTGATACCACCATGGCATTTCATTATGCTCAAGCATTTCCCGATTTTAATCAACCCGAGGCGTATGAGAAGCTTTTTTTGGATGCAATCATGGGCGATCAGACGTTGTTTGCTCGAACGGATGGCATCGAGGCAAGCTGGCAGCTGGTCACAAAAATTCTCGAAGGATGGTCGCCTCACCGGCGACCCGCCGGAGAGGCGGGACCTCTGTATTTCTATAAACCGGGCACGATGGGGCCCAAAGAGGCAGATAGCTTTATCGAAAAAGATGGTAGGCATTGGTTTTTGCACGAAGATACTTTATAATCCTAGGGTATGAGCACATTCCATGACAACAAGCTTTGGCAGGATGCCTATGTATCGGCACTCGATGTTGCCGAAGTGTTGGAGTCTGTCGGCCCATCAGATGTTGCCACCCACATTAAAAATCACTCTCTTACGGTGCTCACGGTCACAGCAGATGCCCTCACTCGAAGAGATCGCCGTGAAATGGAAGGCAAACTGCGCGATGTGGGAGGGTTGGTTGCTGCTATCCGAAGTCTTCTTTCAGTAGCTTGGGCGCAAGATCTTTTGAGTGATGAGCAGTTTGGAAAACTCGACGGGGCTTACGAAAACCTTTCTAAGTCACTAAAATAAAATTTCCCCTTGACCTTTTGCCTTATACATCCTATCTTCTTCATAAGATACCATTATGAAACTTGGTTTTATCGGACTTGGGAAAATGGGGAAAAACATGGTGCTTCATCTTTTGGAGCAAGGGATCGATGTGGTTGCGTATAACCGAACCGCTCAAGACCAATCTAGCGTCACAAACATTGCAGACCTTGTCAAAAGTCTTTCCTCTCCTCGCGTCATCTGGCTCATGGTTGCTGCTGGTGCTCCGGTTGATGAAGTTATTGATGGTTTGATTGCTTCTGGTATTCAGAAAGATGATATTGTTATAGATGGAGGCAATAGTTTCTACAAAGATAGTGTTCGACGCTATGACAAATTATCAAAAAGTGGTATTCACTATATCGACTGCGGAACGAGTGGGGGATTAGAGGGAGGACGAACCGGCGCATGCCTCATGCTTGGGGGAGACCAACCTGTCGTTGAAGGTTTGAGTTGGTTGTGGGATGCGTTAGCAGTGAAAGACGGGTGGGCGTATTTTGGGTCATCAGGTGCCGGGCACTTTGTGAAAATGGTGCATAATGCTGTTGAATATGGGATAGATCAAGCCCTTGGGGAGGGGTTTGCGATGTTGGAAAAAAGTCCGTATCACTTAGACCTTACAAAAGTTGCCAACACTTGGAATCATGGAAGCGTCGTGCGTGGATGGCTGGTAGAACTTTTGGCCCGGGCCTTGACTCGCGATCCTCATTTAGACACATTTACTGGTAAGGTGGGTGGGGGAGAAACCGGCCCATGGGCGCGGGCTGCGGCAAAAGAGCTGGGTGTCGAGGCGACAGTATTAGAGATTGCTCTTGAAGCGAGAAAAAAGTCTTTGACCACACCAACATTTAGTACGAAAGCAGTTTCGGCCTTGCGAAAAGAGTATGGAGGGCATGAGGAGGTTAAATGAAAATATTTGTCGGTGCTGACCATAGAGGTTTTGCATTGAAAGAAAAACTCAAGCCGTGGCTTGCAAACCTTGGCTATGAGGTGGTGGATTGCGGTAACAGCGTCTATGAAAAAACCGATGACTACCCGGATTTTTCCTTTGCCGTTGCCGACCGTGTCGCGTCTAAGCCCTCAGCCCCTGGCACCTTGCCGTCTACCATGGGCATTGTCATCTGTGGGTCAGCAGTAGGCGTGACGGTTGCGGCCAATAAAGTAAAAGGAGCGCGATGTTCTCCGGGATTGGGAGTGGAAGAAATTGCCCGCGGAAGGGAAGATGACGATCTAAACATTTTAGCTCTTTCTGGCGATTATATGACCGAAAATCGAGTAAAAAAAATGATCATGGCATTTCTCACTACGCCATTCAAAGGCGATGAGCGTCATACGAGGAGACTTAAAAAGATTGAGGCGAGGGAGAAGCGATGATAGAAGTGATCCCCGGCATTTTAGAAAAAGATTTTGGAGAAATTGAAAAGAGAGTTGTCCTGGTTACCGGGCTCGTCGAGTGGGTGCAGATAGATTTTGAGGACAATACGTTGGTTCCCAACGAAACTTTTCTCGATACTGCTCGATTTAAAGACCTTATTGCTAAGTATTCCAATCTTTCTTTCGAAGCACATCTGATGGTCGATTATCCAGAAAAGTATATCCGGCCGTTGATTGATGTGGGATTTAAGCGTCTGATTGCCCATGTGGAAGCCAATGACCCGCGGCAGTTTCTGGATGCGGCCCAATATGAAAGTGTAGAAGTGGGACTTGCCATTGATGGAGCGACTGAATTTAACGAGATCGAGCCGTTTTTAGATGCTATCGATGTTGCCTTAGTCATGACCATCGAAGCGGGTTTTAGCGGCTCGCCGTTTTTGCCGGAAACAGTGGAAAAAATAAAAACGATTCACCAAAATTTCCCAGATTTATCTATTGAAGTGGACGGTGGGATCAATGAACAGACAGTGAGGTTGGTTAAAGAAGCAGGCGCCACGAGGATTGTTTCGACAAGCTATCTTTTTAAAGATCCTCATAATATTGCTGCAGCTATTGCCCGGCTCAAAAACGCGTAACTACGACTCTTCCGGAAGACGAAGGAATGCATCGCGCATAGTGTGGTAGGTTTGATGCAGGGATTGTACCTGTGTTTCATTGGGATGAGGGGAAGATAGTTCTTGATTGTAATCGAGGGCGGTACTGGTAACGTCACAGAGCTCGGGTTGAAAATGGCGTAAGGCCCCAATCATCTGATACATCGTCTCGAAATGCTCAGGATGACCAGGGAACAGGGGTTTATCTAGTACTGCATCGCTGCAGCGAAGCCAAAATTTCGTTAGTTCTATATTTTTTAATAGGGTCCGTGCTTCTATTGCATGAATCATGGTTTGTTGGTACGCCAGATAGTAGAGCTCATCGTTCCAATGAGTAAGTGTTTGAGATATTCTATCTTTGTAATCTCGTCGAGTATCGGGATTTTCTTCTAGGATTTCTTGTTCTAGGCTCATGAGGTGTCGTACGTGCATCGGGGTGATGACGGGTCGTGAAGCAAGGACTTCTATTAATGCTACGTATCGATAGGTTGCAGATGCTTTGTTTGGTGTTTCTTCTTTTTTATTTTTCATTGCTTCTATTATATAGCATATAGTCAAGCCCATAAAAATTTGTGGACATACACTTGGTTTGACAGCAAGATGGTGGCCACATAGAATCAGAAATCAGAAGGACAATCTTGTTCTTTGACAAATGGTGAAAGGAAAGAGAGGTGGCTCGTGTTCCGTGGATTTTGCCGGTGCACCGCAGTAGTTCTCTTTTTGATGAGTTTAAGCGATGTCACCATGCATCCGGTGTATATGCTGTTGGGAAAGCCGTGGGGGGAAGTTTTTGTCATCGCAGCAATCCTGGCTTTTTTCGTGTACGCCGCATGGCCGGAAGAGGAAGATTTCGATAAGGCATAGAAGGAGGAAACGGTGACTCGTCTCAAGAGCTTCAACCGAAAACCACTATGGCAGGCCATCAAAGAAAATCTGCTGTTGATTGTTTTGGTAACGGCCTTTGTGAATGCTACAGTGGTTTGGTTGGCGCTGGACCTTTTTGCACCAGATTTTTGGTTCGCGTTGATCTTTGTGGGTATTTCAAACTCTCTTTGGTTTTTACTGTTGCTGTCCTGTTGGTGGTGGCAGGGTGAAACCGATGAATAGTTTGAACCGCACTATCTCCTCATGAGTATGAAACACGCGTGTTTCCCATGAGGAGATTTTTTTTGGGGAAATGGGCGCTTGATGCGTAGGAGGCAATCCATTAGTATAAAATAAATGGATACTGAAGCGCTTGCCAAGCTTGCCAAGCTCATTCGTTTTTGGGTCCTTAAAATGACCCATCAGGCCGGATCGGGGCACCCGACATCGTGTTTTTCTGCGGTGGAGCTCATGACGATGCTCTATTTCAAGTATCTCCATTATGATTTGGATAACCCCGATAATCCCGCAAATGACCGCGTGATTTTTAGCAAAGGCCACGCATCGGCTCTTTTTTATAGTTTATATGCGGCAAGTGGGAAACTTACAGAAGAAGATCTCATGGGCTATCGCACACTGGAGAGTCCACTCGAAGGCCATCCAACCGGCCGATTTCTTTTTACGGAGGCAGCGACGGGATCACTGGGCCAGGGATTGTCGGTGGGGGCAGGAGAAGCGTGGGCGCTAAGGATTGGCGCTGCTGAGGTCGCCAGTAAAAATTTAGATCCGGACTTCAGTTTCTCTCGCGAAAAATCTCCAACAGACATCGGTTCCTCGGGGCGCTCGCAAAGTGAAGCCGGACAAAATTTTTCTGGCTCCCCGCAGCGCCTACCACGGGTATTTGTATTGTTGGGAGATGGGGAGCTTGCCGAAGGGTCGGTGTGGGAGGCGGCAAACTGGGCCATGTTTCATAAGCTCGATAACCTTATTGCCATCTGTGATATCAATCGACTCGGACAATCAGAAGCAACCATGTGGCAGCACAATGTAGATGCATACGCCCGGCGATTTGAAGGATTTGGCTGGGCGACCATTATTATTGACGGGCATAACTTTAGTGAAATTGATGCCGCCTATCAAAAAGCACTCATTCATAAAGGCACACCAGTTGCCATCCTTGCCAAGACAGTAAAGGGGAAAGGTATTTCTTATTGGGAAGATAAAGAAGGGTGGCACAATAAAATGCTGCCAAAAGAGGAACTGGATAAAGCGCTGGCGGAATTTGGCTCAGTAGACAAAAACATGAAAGGTGTGGTGCAAAAACCGGAAATGGCGCTGAGGTCGCAAAAAAATTTAGATCCGTCTTCAGTTTCGTTACCAGCAAACCATAATCAAGATACCCATGAGAAAATGAATCCGGACAAAATTTTTTCGCTCCCCGCGCCAGAATATAGTGCAGACAAGCCTATTGCTACCAAAAAAGCCTTCGGCAATGCGCTGGAGCGCTTGGGTGAAGTATATCCTAATCTCATCGTTCTTGATGGTGATGTGGCAAACTCAACGCATACCGATCAATTTGCCAAAAAATATGCCGATCGGTTTTTGCAAATGTATATTGCGGAACAAAATATGGTGGGGGTGGCAACGGGTTTGGCCCGTCGAGGATTTACACCATTTGTGAGTACATTTGCGTGTTTTTTGTCCCGTGCGCATGATCAAATACGGATGGCTCCGCTTTCTGGGGTAACAATTTATTTTAATGGGGCATACGCGGGAGTCTCGATGGGGAAAGACGGGCCGTCGCAAATGGGACTGGAAGATATTGCGCTCTTTCGGCCAATCATTGGATCCACTGTTTTATACCCTTCGGATCCGTATCAAACGGAAAGACTCGTTGAAACAATGCTTAAAACGCAGGGCATCGTTTACATTCGTACGACGCGGGAGCCGACACCGGTTATTTACACCAAAGATGATGAATTTCCTATCGGCGGGAGCAAAATTTTTGACGCGCCGGCACCTGTTATGACGGTGGTTGCTGCAGGCATTACCTTACATGAAGCATTGAAGGCGCAAATTCAGTTAGCGGGCGAAAATATTGAAATCCGTGTTATCGATTGTTACTCCGTTAAACCCATTGACGAAAAGACATTAAGAAAAGCGGCGGAAGATTCAAGAGCTATCATCGTTGTGGAAGATCATTACCCGGAAGGGGGATTAGGAGAGGCGGTTAAATCAGCACTCAATGAGACTTGTAATATTCCTATTATGCATTTAGCAGTGACAAAGATGCCGCGGTCTGGTACACCAGAAGAGCTCTTGGATTACGAAGGAATTAATGCAACTGCTATAGTCAACCTCGTTAAAAGTATTTGACATTTTGTTTACCCTTCTATAAACTCATAGTGAATCCTATGAACCTACTATTATCTAGTATGCTATGCCCCGCCCAGGCGGGTTTTTTGTAGGAATATAGCACTTTGACATTACATATTTTCTTTTCCGAGTAAATCCATGGTAAGTAATGTACGTCTTGAGTATTGTATGGAGGTGTGAAATGCAAACGTCAACAATTCCCAAACTATCCAGCACAAAAAGAAATATGTTGGCACTGGGTAGAGAAGTAGCCGGGTCCATCGAGGCGGAAATACTCAAGGTCGTGTATGGCCCTGAACTTCAAGCTTTGACGGATATTCTCATCCTGTCAGTTTTCGCTGATAGTCACGTTATCGTCCGAGGTCCTGTCGGACTGGCGAAAACCTTAGCGTGTACTGCTTTGGCTAAAACCATTGGCGGTACGTTCACCAAACGCCAGTTTACTCCTGATATGTTACCGTCGGAGCTCACGGGTTTTCCGATTTATAATCAGAAGATCCAGGAGTTTGAAATGCACCATGGTCCGCTGTTTGGGACTAATATCTTTCTGGCCGACGAAATCAACCGCGGCACCCCAAAGGCGCAGTCGGCGTTACTCGGAGCCATGGAAGAGCGGCATCTAACAGTAAGCAACAATGTCTACGAGCTAGAGCCGGTGTTTGTGGTTTTGGCAACCAAAAACCCGATGGAGTACGAGGGCACCTATCCGCTGCCTGAAGCACAACTGGATCGTTTTTTTGCTCAAGCGGACATTGCCAACATCTCTGAGGCAACCGGTCTTGCGGTGCTGGCAGATTCGGACTTTTGGCGACCTGCTTCGGATCGTCTTCAAAGAATCGAGTCGGTTACCACTCCGGAAGAAATAGTCGTCATCCGTGAGGCAATATTCACATCGATCCATGTCGAACCACGGCTGGATCGCTATATCTGGAAGTTGCGTGACGCCACCTGGAAACATGAAATGGTCGCGTTTGGCTCTTCACCCAGAGGACCAATCAACTTAAAGAAAGCCGCTATGGTGGCCGCCTTCAGGGCAGGTCGGGACTACGTAATACCCGAGGATGTCCAGAAATACGCTGTGGATATTCTGGCGCACAGGATTTTCATGAAGCCGGAAGCTCGCTTGGATCCTGCGCGTACTCTATCGCCCAAAGGAGTCGTGGAGGAGGTGCTTCGTGACGTCAAATTCGACTGAAGTCACTGTTCGCCTGCAACAGATTCAGTACTGGATCAGCTGGCTTTCTGCGGGTTTTGCTACCGGGAAATGGGATTCGATCTTTCTGGGGCGGGGCTTTGAATTTCAGGGTGTCGCCCCTTTCAGAGATGATCCTGACTTGGTTCGTCTAAATTGGCAGGCAACACTTATCTCGGGCGAACTGCAAGTTTCCGAGTTTTCCGAGGAAAGAAACATCAATCTCTACCTCTTGGGGGACTTAGGACCGTCGATGGCATTCGGATCGACGGTTTCCAAACAGGACCGCCTGGCTCTGCTTTCAGCGGTGATCTCCTTCTCTGCTATGAAACTGAAAGATACCTTTCGGTATATCGGATATACGAGCAAAGTAGAGAATGGCTTTTCCCAAACCCGCGATAAAACCTATCCGCAGGTATTGGCCCAAGCCATCATGGATTTTGACACTCGAGGGAAGCAAAGTAGCGGACTGTCGATGGCAGCGCTTTCGGTTCCCTCCCAAAGGTCCATGGTTTTTCTGGTATCCGACTTTTTGGGAGATCTTGAGGAAATCGAACATGCCCTTCAGGTGCTTGCTCCCAAACACAAGGTCTTTCCTCTCGTCATTTGGGACGAACGCGAAATTGCGTTACCAGGAAAAGGTTGGGGACTGTATCCCTTTGCCGACCTGACAACAGGAGAACTATCGTATGTTTTCCTCACGCCAAAAAACCGCAAAACGTTTGCACGAAACAGTCGACGCCGGGAGGAAGCTCTGCAGGAACTTTTTAGGAGATATGGGATTGCCCCGTACTTTTTGAAAGGCGGAAATCCCGATACGGACATCGAAACGCTCATGAAGATATTCTTCGTTCAGCGTAATCGAGTCTGATTACGCCTTAGTTTGAAATACATACCAAACTGAGGCGTTTTTTATTGTGGTAAAAAGAAAAAGAATTGTAAATATATAGGGTATTTGTTATCATCACGGCATCGGCACATTAACAAGTTAATAGGAGGAGGCGTGATGATTACCACGACCTTTAAAAAAATGGTGAGGAGAATTCCTCTTCTGATTCTTATCATTGTGGGACTTATTGTCCTACGACGGTCCGAAACAGAAGGAATCGTCTTTCCTCAGGAACCGGCAGGAGCAGCACAATGGAAAATTCCTTCTCCCGACCACAATCACATCGGAGGGGTCATTACAGCAATACTTTATATCACTACCCAAAAAGGGGTATCACTAGACCTAAGCTTGCTGCCTAATGTTGGTGGCGTCATGCAGTTGCCTGCGAGAGTTGACCCCAGCCAATTAAATTACAATGGAACCGGATCGCCGAAAATGATATCTGAGGGTGAGTTGGAAGTTGTTTCCCGCACGGTAAGGGAACACGTTGACAACGGCTTGGTCATTACTGAAATCGCCTACGGGTTTTTGTACCTTCAGCCCATTGATCTATCGGCCCCACGCGATGACAAGCAATTACCCACAGATCTGCGGATCTCCCAGGGCTACCTGCTTGCCACCAGTAATGGCAATGCAACATGGCAGACCAGTAAGATCAGTATCGAAGCGGCCGAGTTTTCTATCGAACCCCGTGTCGATAGTCATTCTCAACCGATATTCACCCTCTTTGAACCAACACCGCCGCCTACATCTTGGCCATACGTCAGATATGTAGGCTACGGTCTTATCGGTTTGGCGATGTGTTTCGTTCTCTGGCGAGGGGTAAGTCTGCTATCAGCTCGTCGTCGATATCAGACAATCGTTGATACTCCGCAGGATGCAACCGAACTGTACGCGCAGTGGAGTAAGGATCCTGATTACAACATTTTCATCGAGACCCTCAAATTGTACCGCAAAGGTATCTGGGGTCGTCCGCAGGCTTCAACCTGGATCGTGACCACATTCATTCTCTACAGCGGAGCAACGCTTGGTCATGACCAAATAGAAACCATCTTTGCACAAATCGTTAAGGAGGTGGCTCGTGAAGATTCCTCTTGAGCAACCCTGGTTCCTGCTTTTTATTCCCTTCGGGGTAGTTGCAGTTTGGAGACTGGTCCGCCAAAAAGGCGTTATCGGTTTCTCCACTCCTCTACTTCTGGAAGGTATAAAGACACAGGTGCCATTTCTCTTCATGGAACGGCTGTTTTTGGGTATCTTTGTCGCTGTCGGCATGCTCATCCTTGCTCGGCCGACCGAACTAATCAAAAACTCCGTTCCTGTGTATCAGGAGGCCCGCGATATCACGCTGGTTCTGGATACTTCCGGCAGTATGAGTGGCACAAGTATTGAGACTGCTAAACGGGTCATTTCTGAATTTGTTGCCGGCAGACCTCAGGATAGAATCGCCCTGATGGTCTTTGATAGCCGTGCATTTCTGGAATGGCCGCTTTCGCCAGATCACCAGCCCCTGCTGTATCGTATCGATCACGTGACAACTGGCGACGGCACGATAATAGCCACGGGTCTGATTGCTGCACTACAACATCTGGCGCAGTACGGACAAAATCCAGGTGCAGTCATTATGGTTTCCGATGGTGGCTCGGACGTTTCGTCTAAAGAAAAAAGCACTATCGAACATGCCCTGGGCAAAACCAAACTGTACTGGATCTGGATCGGCAGTCAAGCTGACGAATTAGCCCAGGCATTCGGAGACTATGTTGAGAGGCTAGGCGGTAAAGTGTACAAAGGAGAGGTTAGGGATCTGGGTGCGATCTTCTCAGAGATCTCTCAACTGGAGGCATCTCCCGTTGTATGGGAGCAGCATATCGCAACCGTTTACAACTTTGGCGTTCTACCCCTAGTGGCACTATGTAGCTTACTAGGCGCTGGGCTACTAGAAATGTTCAGGGAGGTCTGAAATGAAGATCATCTCACTGTTCAAGTGGTTGGTGCCAATGATTCTTCTGGTTGGTATTGGCACGAAGCTGATCAACTATAGCTCAGATCAGGAAGCTTCTGTCATGCGCGGGTATGAACTCTATGACGCGGCTCGTCTGGCCCTACAAGCCGGAGACTTCAAAGGGGCGTATGCTTTGTTTTTGCAAAGCGCGTATGAATCTCACGATCCGCAGCTTCAGGGAACTGCCCTCTACGAGGCGGCAAACGTAGGCTGGTTTGGAGAAATCGCTGACTATCGAACGCTCGTTAGTCTGTACCAGCAGTCACTTCGATACAATCCCGAGCTCTACGAGGCGGCTTTCGATCTCGAGTATCTCTACTGGCTAAAGGCCAATGCTCCAGAAAAACTACCTCAACCAAAGCCGGGCGAGCCTCAACCAGGTCAGAATCCTTCTCAACCAGGTCAGATTCCGGGAGGACAGGAGGGGCCAAATGGTGACATTTAACCATCCGAACATGATCGTGTTGGCAATCTGCCTTATCCCAGGTTTTTTGATCGTGAGCGCTGTGTGGCGCCTCTTTCAAAATCGTACCATAGGCAGATTTGGTCAGCGCAAAAGGCTTAGTCGTTTCTCTCGGTTCACCCGCAAAACTATCTCGGCGATTGCCCTTTCGCTTGCATTGGGCCTCATGGCCATTGCCGCGGCTGAACCTACGCTTTCGAGTAGTGGAAATGTCAACGCGCCAACACTCAACGCCATCATAGTTGTGGACATTTCCCGCAGTATGTTAGCAGAAGACGGACCAGGAAACGCATCACGTCTGGCAACCGGGACACAGGCAATTGAGAATCTCATGGAGTCGTATCCGGAGGGACGCTTTGGGCTCGTGATCTATACCAATGCAGTCTTTGTCTACCCTCCGACCTACGATCATGGCGCAATCAGGATTATGTTGGGCGACATCCTGAAAAACTACTCGGTTCGCGGTGAAGGCTCTGAACCGATCATTGCCCTCCATGATGCAGGGAGTCTCATCAAAGAGTTACCGTATAAAATCGATACGGTGATCCTTATCTCAGATGGCGGTCTATCCCTTGTGGCCAATGCAGACCGGCCAAACGAGGATACTGTTGCCAGCCATCTGAAGAATATGGGTGTTCATCTCGTCGTTGGTGGTGTAGGCGGATTTATTCCGGTACCCATCCCGTTTTACGGAGACCACGGAGAATTGGCTGGGTACTATCGATATGATGGATCAGTCGTCTATACCTCACTTGATGAAACAGCTCTAAGGCGTTTCGCCAGTGAAACATCAGGCTGGTACATTCGGCTCACAAGCCCAGATGACTTGATACAGATTGTCAGGTCAGAACATCTTGATTGGCAACCGACCGTACTGCCTACTGTAGTAAATCTCACGTGGTTACCCGTTGTAATCTCGATTCTTTTGGTAGCATTCTGGCTACTAGGCACAATGTTTCGTCGTCCCGCGCGGTGATTTGTTCTACTAGGAACATAATTCATCACGCGGGATTTTTTGTGGTATCATGGAATACATTATGGAATTACCTTCAAAAATATTTATTGACGGCGGAGATCCGGCAGAAACAAAAGCCGCTGACGAACTCCTTAAAAAAGCTGGATTTCCTGGGGTAGCTGGGCAGACGACGAATCCTTCCTTGATCGCAAAACGGTTTAAAAAAGAATTAGGAAGTACGAATAAGGACTTGCTTGATTATTACAAAAAAACTGTACAGGAAATAAGTAGAATTATTCCCAATGGTGCCATCTCGATTCAAGTCATTGGTGACCCGGCCCGGCCAGCTGGCGGACTTACCACCGAAGATATGCTTTCACAAGCCCGCGATCGTATAACCTGGATTCCCAATGGGGTCGTCAAGTTTCCCGCAACCACGGCGGGCCTTGCTGCTGCAGAAGTGTTTTGTCAGGAAGGGCCGGTCAACATCACACTCACCTTTTCTCAAGAACAGGCAGCAGCGGTGTACGTGGCAACGAAAGCACATAATTATGATGTGTATGTCTCGCCGTTTGTCGGCCGCATGGATGATCGCGGAGAAAAGGGGATGGATGTGGTAGCAAACATCATCGAAATGTACAAAAAATTCGGAGACGGACACGTACAAGTTCTTACTGCCAGTGTTCGAACCGTACAACACATTTTGTATGCATTATGGTTGAAAAGTGATGTAATTACAATCCCTTTTCAATTGTTAAAAGAGTGGGAAACGCAGGGGTTTCCTCTCCCTCCAGAAGATTTTATTTATGATGTCCCGGGACTCACGGAAATTCCCTACAAAGAACTTTCGTTGGATGTGGACTGGCACGAATTTGATCTTCATCACGATTTAACCGACATTGGCCTCACGAAATTTTGGGAAGATTGGAAGACAATTACTGCGGCAACTCCATGACGACTGCGGTGACGTCGTCGGGTTTGGTACGATACACTTGAGCGTTGGGAGGATTTTTTTGCTTTGGGTCCAAAAATATTCCATAGGCCGTATCCACAATCTCACGTGCCAGTGGTTGGGCAAATCCTGTTTGCGTGAGATCTATACTTTTCCCAATGCTTGTTAAATGAGGGAGAGAAAGCGTATCAGAGCCTCCATCCGAACCAAATTCCAATCCTACGATACCACCCGCAAGCGGAACGACTTCAAACTGTACGGTTTCTGTAAGGTTTCCATGTCTGTAGTCTCCTCGCGTGCCATGGGCAATAACATTTCTTGTAAGCCAGAAATGATCAAGAAGCGGTTCTGTGAGGAGTATATGGATATTCCGTGTACTTAAGAATTTGCTAATTTTATCCAGGATGTTTTGTCGGTCTATTGGATTGGTAGCTTCCCAAAGCGTGTGCAGTGCGGCTTTGTTTTGATCAGATAATACGTCTCGGACTGTTTCTCCATTGTCCATAGCATCGTTGACGAATTTGGCTATTTCGGGGTATTGGTCAAAAACGTCATTGACTACATTTTGATCTTTGGAAATTTGTTCAAAGCTTCCGTCACCATGCAACGCATAGGCGCGACTGTCTCCGGCGGCAGCCAAAGCCAACAGACGGTTTCCTTCTTTTTCAAACACCCAGCCCACGGTAAGTGTACTGTCTGCGCGGCCAAAGTTTGTCATATCTGTTCGGTAGTCTCCTAAAGCTTGTTTGATGATTGCAAAGAATGCTTCTGGCGACGTAAAATTATTCGTTTGTACCAACGTCTCGATATGTTTTTTGAGAAATTTTGATGCAATGTTTCCTTGGCCATGGCCGCCGACGCCGTCGGCAACTCCGGCAACGTTTTTTTCGCCAACATTGATAATACTATCTTCGTTGCGTTCCGGATGTTCGGGACTTGGTCTGGTGGCAGTACCTATAGTTACTTTGAATGGTTGGGGTTCTTTGGGCGGCAGGTGTTCATTAATTTCCATAGTATCATTATATCAAATTTGGTATGATGAGGGTATGTTTCGCCATGTATTTGTTGCCGGGACGTTTGACGGGCTTCATAAAGGGCATGAGGCAGTGCTTGCTCGGGCATTTATTGAAGGAGAACGCGTCACCGTTGGCCTAACGCCGGATGAATTTGTAAGGAAATTTAAACGACAACGGGTCAGTGGGCTCATGATAAAAAGTTTTGAGGAACGAAAAAAGCATCTGGAACATTGGATAAAAGAAAAAGGATGGTGGGATAAAGCGCAAATTATCGCCATTGTTGATCAGTATGAGCCGGCAGCTTCAGATTCCGATGTGGACGCACTCATCGTGACGCATAAAAATCGAGTAACTGGTACAATTATCAATAAAACAAGGGAAAAACGGGGACTCGTTCCTCTTGCACTTGTCGAAGTACCACTTGTTTCCGCCCAAGATGGCAAACCCATTTCTTCCACGCGCATACGAGAGGGAGAAATTGATGCTATTGGAAACCTTACGATGCCGGATGCGTTACGCGACCAACTAGGAAAGCCTCTTGGGAGGATTCTTGTTGGCGATGCCATAGCTCACTCACTTCTTCAGCATAAGGGCAAGGTTATGATCGCCGTGGGTGATGTGACGGCCAAGACTATGTTTGAGGCAGGAATGGTGCCTACATTGGCTATTGTCGATCTTCGTGTTGGTCGCCGGCCTTCTAAAGAAGTAATAAAGTATATCAGTAACTTGCACCGGAAAGTACCAAGCGGTCCAGGGTTTATTAGCAAAGGCGCAATCAAAGCCATTGGGAGATGGGGAAAGCGACTGGAACAGAATGCTGCAAAAAAAGAAGTGCTCATTATTGACGGAGAAGAAGATCTGCTCGTCTTGCCCGTCATTATTATTGCTCCATTGGGAGCAGTGGTTTATTACGGTCAGCCTGGGGAGGGGATAGTGGAAGTAGTGGTGACAAAAGAGAAGAAGGGAGAAGTAGTAGAGTTGTTGAAAAAATTTACCTCATAGTCATGCTCGCGAAGGCGAGGATCTGTATTTGACATGAAGAGTAGAAGCTATCTCAAAACCATAAGGTTTACGTCATTCTGGCAAGCCGAAGGCGCGTCCAGAATCAGATCCTGGATAAGACCAGGATGACGGGCTAAATCCAGACATTTTGAGATAGCTTCTAAGCAATATCAATTGAAAAAATTGGTATATTACGAAATTTTTGATAGCGCACGCGACGCAATCATAAGAGAAAAACAGTTAAAACATTGGAATCGAGATTGGAAAATCAACTTAATTCGTCATACAAATCCTGATTTTGAGGATTTATATGATAAACTAATATAGAAGAGGTCTACTTAAGGCAGATTCTCGCATGCGCGAGAATGACCGAACAGCGGGCGAGAGTGACATTCAGTATGGCAAAATATGTTCCGGATATTAAGACCCAACGCTGGGTCATTATCAGCCCTGGTCGCACCAAGCGGCCTGCCGACGTGGCGGACAAGCCGGAAGCATCGGTCTGTCCGTTTTGCGTGGGTCATGAGGCCACCACACCGCCTGAAGTCTACCGGATTGGCGGCGGGGAAAAAGATAAACCCGGATGGGAGGTGCGCGTGGTTCCCAATAAATATCCTATTACCGATATTCATGAAGTCATCATCCATAGCCCCAGTGACGATGATGACATTGAAAAGTTACCGCTTGAGCAGGTGACCAAAATCCTCCGGGCCTACCGCGACCGGTATCGTGCCCATAGCAGCGACGGGCAAGTCCTTATTTTTTGTAATCACGGCGCCCACGCCGGGGCTAGTTTGAAACACCCCCATGCGCAACTCGTCGTTGTCCCCAAACAAATCAATTTAGACGCCCTTACTCGTGAACCCATTGCCAACGTCGTGACGGAAAATACCGGTTACATTACCTATTGTCCGGATTTTTCGCAGTGGCCATTTGAAAAATGGATTGCGCCGAAAGAGGAAGGTGGGCGCTTCGGCGACGTTGATGATAGCCAGTTGTCTGATTTAGCAATGATTTTACAAAGAGCAATTCAAAGCATAGAAGCCATTTATCAAGATACGCAATTTAATTATATTCATTCAGGTGTACCTTTTGGATACAATTACTATATTTATCATGGGACGAACTGGTTTATTCGTATTATCCCACGGTTTATCCACCGCGCTGGGTTTGAGTTGGGGACCGGGCTCAATGTAAACGTCGTGGATCCGGCAGAGGCTGCGCGTTTCCTACAAGAGAAACATCGAACCAAATAAACCAGTACTTCAGAAGGTGCAATTTTTGTATTGACAATTAATGTACATATGATATCATATAGGTATGGCTTTTCGTATTACATTTAATGAGGAAAAAAATCAATTACTAAAAGCTACGAGAGGAATTTGTTTTGACAATGTGATTGTTGCTATCAAAGAAGGTAAATTATTAGCAGATATTCGTCATCCGAATCTAAAACACTCCAATCAAAAAATATATGTCATTATAATTGAAGAGTATGTGTACGCAGTACCATATGTAAAAAACAAAGAAAAAAAAGAAATCTTTCTGAAAACTGTCTATCCAAGCAGAGCATTAACCAAAAAATATATGAAAGGAGGTAAAAATGAAAAAATTAAAGGTAAGTGATCCATTCGTCAATCTCATATTAGACAAAGAAGAAGAATCTTTAGAAACAGCCTTTGGAAAAGGTGAGTTTGAAGAGGATCCTCATTTTGTTGACACGAAAACCATGCTTGAAGAGGCGGCAAAAGATTATTTGGAATTACATACGGCAAAGCCTATTACTATTCGAGTGAATCAATTTGATCTCATTAAAGTAAAAGCCAGAGCGAAACGTAAGCAAATTCCATACCAAACGCTCCTTGGATCTCTTATTCATCAATACGCTGAAGGGAAACAAGACGTGAATTTATAGGCGGTACATTACGGAAAAAAATGACAGAGAAAAGCATTACGCCTGCCCTTTTTGTTGCAGTCCCAGAAGCCACATAACGGCCTCTTTTTTGTAGCGGCGGTCGCCCCTGGAATTAATGCGGATTGCCGGAAGTTTGCCGCGCTTGCCCCACCGTTTGATAGTGAGCGGTGAGACGCGCAAAATTTTTGCGACTTCCCGAACAGTAAGTAAATCTGGCCATGCATCACCAAGTGACATAGTTTTTTAGAAGATAGAAGAATAGAATAGAGAAGCTGGAATATATTCTCTATGCTCTACTGTCTATCATCTCCTCTTCATATCTTTATTAATCATAACGGTACACCTGCGATCAGAAGCTGTCAAGAGGGATCAAATATATTCAGATAGAAAGATAGGGTTTGTTGTAGAAAAAAAGATGGAGGTGTATACTTTCGACATATGGTGAGTATGTCAGAGTTGCCGCCGGTTACATGGACATCGCCTGAAAAATCACGATCGAAGATTGTTTTGACGTGTTATTGCCCAGGATGTACTATGCCGATGGAACTCCATGGTAGGTTAGATAAATACGACCAATCTCTTCTTACTCATTTAGTTTTCGAGTGTAAAAATGTGGGACGAAGCTTCCTCTTCCAACATTGAAAAGTCAGTAGTATGTGGATAACTTGTGTATGCGGAAATAAATTTTGCGACGTTGCCATTTAAGACAACATACATGTAGTTTCCAAGAATTTGGTGATAGGCGAAGTCGGTATTGATCGCGTAGACAACCTATAATAGAAGTTTTTTCTTTTCTGTGTTGATTTTCTCCATTTTTATAAAAATTACCCAGGCTAGGTATGTCTGAATACATAAAATGTTCAATATATATCTATAGATAGGCACTGCTATCCACGCAGTTTTGTTGCATAGGTAATCAGATGGGGAAGTCGGAAGAAGAAGTTTTTAACTCTATCAAACTATATAAACCTGTAGTATTGTATCCAGAGGTACTATTGGCAAATAGACAGAAAGAGCGCCATGCTTCTTTGGCACATCCCACACCATTCTTACCTCCTCGCGTGGTCTACGTCCACGCCTCGGAGGGGCGAAGGTAGCGGGATTGATGGTTAGTAAACTCGCAAATATGCATTTACTCATTAACTTACCATCAAAAAATCCCCCATTACGAGAGACTTTTTGAAAATTACGTTTGTTGCAATTTTACTTAAGTTCTACTTTCGCACCGGCTGCTTCCAGTTTCTTTTTGGCTTCTTCGGCTGTAGATTTGTTGACACCGGTCAATACTTCTTTTGGTGCAGACTCAACGAGTGTTTTTGCTTCTTGAAGACCGAGCGTTGGAACTAACTCACGGACGGCTTTAATCGCGCCGATTTTATTATCACCGGCAGCAGTCAATACCACATTAAAGACCGTTTGTTCCTCTTTTGGCTCACCGGATTCGGCGGAGGCAGCTTGCGCTGCTACAGCAACGGGAGCAGCTGATACGCCAAATTTTTCCTCTAAGGCTTTTACGAAATCTGCTAGTTCCAGAACCGTCATTTCTTCTACTATTTTGAGTAATTCATCTTTTGTTACTTTTGCCATAAATTAAATCACCACCTTTTCTTTTTGTCATCCCCGCGAACGCGGGGATCCATGGTTCTCATTACTAACACCGTAGATGGATTCCCGCCTGCGCGGGAATGACAGATAAATTAACTTGTCTTTTTATTTTTTATACTCTGTAGTGCCCAGACTAATTTATTGATATTCCAACTGAGTGCATAATGAAGTCCTTGGATTGGGCTATTGAGTTGTCCCGCTAATTTCCCAAGTAATACCTCACGCGTAGGAAGTTGGGCGAGTCTTATGACATCTTTTTCATCTAATACTTGCTTTCCCAAGAGCCCGCCCTTTGTTTTGCCCATGCCGGCACTTTTGAAAAACTTCATGAGTTCTGCCAGGGGTGCTACTTCATCGGCGAAACTGAAGAGAATAGCAGTAGTATCAGTTAAAGAATCTTTTATACGTTGCCCTTCCTCTCCCAAGGCGCGAAGAAAGAGACGATTTTTAGCAACGACAAATTCTCCTTGCGTTTTTTTTAAGTGTTTACGGAGTTCTTCAAGCTGTTTATGCTTTAAGCCGCGATAGTCGGTGAAGACGATCGATTTGGCTTTGGCGATTTTTTCAGAAAGCTTGAGAGCAGTGTCGATTTTTTTCTGTGTTGGCATAAAAATTCCCTCGATGACGAGGGATTGAAATGATCCCTCGGTAGGATTTATGGATAGAGATCCCTCGCTGTGCTCGGGATGTCGCGCTTGCGCGCTCCACCTACGGTCTTTAGGATAAATTCCATTATATCGTATCTTTTGGAAAATGACAAGCATTATGTCAAATATTAGTGAATATATGCTAAAATAGCTATATATTCACTGTGCCACCTCGCTCCACTTCACCTTCACTTCCTTCATCTTATTGGGCATAGTGTCTATCTTTTTATATCTTCAAGACGAATATTGGCTTGCCGAAATATACTAAGGAGCGTTTTCTTTTTAAGATCTTTATTGTGCATTGGGATTGTCGCTCGAAGTTTTCGTACCGGATGATAAATGTGAAGATGACTCCCTACTTGTCGAAGTTCAATAAACCCATGCAGTTTTAATATTTTGATGACATCTCGAGGTTTTAAGCTGGGGACACTACTCATGCTGAAATCCGTGAGGAATGAATTTCTTGGAAAGATACATCGATGGGTGCGGTAAATGATGATGCATCTGATCCTGGGATAGGATTATTTTCGTCTCGTAGCACTTCTATATATCCTTTGATGGCATCTTGAGCCATGGCAACTGCTTCTTCAAACGTATCTCCTTCTGTGACTAAGCCTGGTAATTTGGGCACGCTAACCACAAATCCTCCTTCTTCGGCGGGTTCAAATACGGCAGTATATCGGAGTACTGACTGGGTAATTTTTTGCTTCATATGATCATATGAATAGTATAACACAATAAGGCAAATACTGAATCCTTCCCTTACGGCGCCACCTCAGTCCACTTCACTTTCACTTCCTTCATTTTATCCGGTTTACCCTGAGCTTGCCGAAGGACACAGTGAAGAGAAGTTGAGGACTCTTTTTTGACTTCTAGATAAGAACTAGGATATTATTCAAACCGTGAGTCAATGATAAGAAAGCGTCATTGTGTTTCGCACTTTTCCATTTTTTGGCATGATCAGCTGGAGAGCTGTTATGCGCGGATTGCAATCTAGCAAGCCGCCAGTTACTCACATGGGAGATTCCTCATGTTGAGGAAGATGGTAAAACTCGTTTTGGTCGTCACCTTGATCGTATTAGTGGTGACGCTCCTTGTTCCGCAGGCTACGGCGAAATCTTCGCAGGTATGCATTGCTGGGCAAGGATTCGGATGGCGAGATGGCCACCATTATGTTTGGTTGTACGTCCCAACGTACCTTTTGGATGGAAATCCAAGATGGGAAGCCTACGGTCCTTGGGAGCGTTGGCTTCAACCTTCATTATGGAACAATCCTCGCTCCGACAATGGATACGCAGAGATAGGGTATCATTGGTATGACTGGGTGCCGGTCGCGGGGATTTCCCCAGACGATTTCGGCATCTGTCCATACTGGTAAGCCTTCTTTCGTATTCATTGATGTTGCTGGTGCGTACAGTGTACAATGTAATAAACAACACAACGCTGTGCGCACCACCTCTCTTATGAAAATTTTGAAAAGTAAAAAAAATTTCCTCTGGCTAAAAATTGTTGGGGTTGGCATGTGGATTACTTTATTGGGCATTGCGTCATATTTTTTATTTTTTCAGAGATTGAGAAATCGCCAAACGGAAACATATATAGACCGAAAATTTCATCAAGAAGCTGCTCAAATACCACAGATAAAGGTGACCAGTTTTAAACTCTGGGAAGGCGATAGTCTTGTCCAAGCAGATATAGAAAATAAGGGGTCAGTGAGATTTTGGTATGGAAGAGATGGAGTGCTAAGAATAGAGAGCGTCAGCACATATACAACTTTTTACGATTGCTTCTTTATAAATAATGGTCAAAAGACTGGTTATGCTTTTTCAACTAATCTTGTCTTAAACAAAGAATCAAAATTTAAAAAATGGTTTCCATTTGAAGTCAATAATTTGAAAGATCTCGTTGAGAAATATGACGCAATAGTTACTATTTTGCGTATCTTTCCTCAAAAAGGAGTAATGACGACGCTTGAAGACCGTTCGGGAAAACGACCAATACTTAAACAATCCAATCCTGACTACGTTCTTACGCAGCAATATAACGGAAAAAATGTCGTCTGTGATTTATTTCAGTAGCTTTTTTACGGTGTTTACACCGTACGTCTTCGTTACGGTGCCACCTCGCTCTATTTCACTTTCACTTCCTTCATCTTGTCCGGCATGGTGAGTAGAGGGGATTATAGTAGCTTCCGAAGTTTTTCCACTGGCATTTTTGCGTCTTTCAGAATTGCTCCAAGAGTTCCCTTTTTCACTGTCTTATGCATCGGTACAATAATTGTGCTATGTCCGACTGGCTTATGGTGTTTTATCAGCTTCTGATGAGAGCCACGTTGACTAACTGGTATCCAACCATCACGCTTAAGAGCTTTTACTAATTTTTCTCCAGAAATCTGAGGCAGATTACTCATACAACCTGTACTTGCACAGGAGAGAAGAATTGACGCCGGGAGTCTTCTGGTTTTACGAAGTAAAGATCTTCATCAGCATCCTCAAGATATAAGGCAATTGCTTCAGCGATATTTGCTTTAGCCTCTTCAAACGTGTCTCCTTGAGAAACACAACCTGGAAGATCGGGGACAATAGCACTAAATCCACCTTCTTTTTCTTCGGAAAAAACCACATTATATTCTAAAATTGTCACTTTTTGTTTCATACTCATATTGTACAGGGGTTAATGGTGGTATGCAACTTTACGGTGTTTACACCGTACCTCCTAATTGCGGTTTACCCTGAACGCGAAGTGATTCACGGCGCCACCTCCTGCCACTTCACCTTCACTTCTTTCATCTTCTCCGGCATAGTGAAAAGAAGCTGGGGATTGTAGAGAAAGAGCTCTGCGCTCGTGGTTTGGTTAGCAGAGACGGAAGAGAGATCCCGTTGCAAAAGAAAGGTGCCGGCTATAAACATCCCTTTTCCCACGAATCGCTCTGTCCCTGCTCCTGAGGTACCGGTGATAAAACTGCCAGTGGAGGAAGTGATATACATTCCTTCGACAACCGGTACAGAAGAGCCAGCGGCCACCCCGACTGTGTTTGCAACCGTGATATTCCCATTGGCAATAAATGCCACAAAGCCGCTGCCCGTGATATTTATTTTTCCGCCAATCGTCACATTTCCATTCACCACAAAAATAATGTTTTCTCCTGCTCCTACCGTCCAGTCCCCATTGGTAGTCATATTCCCTTGGACATAGTAGGGGGTGAGGCGGCTTGCTGGTTTATTTATCGGACTCACGGGATTGGTGTAATCTGGAGTTGCCGTCGAGAGATCAAATTGATAGAGAAAATACTGGTACCAGTCGATCTTGAAGGGGTCTTTACTCCCGCCATCGCCGGGTTCGTTCCCTAGCCAATTGGTCGATGAGGTATAGTTGGCGCCAAAGGTGAGGTCGGCAGGATCAGCATTAAAATTGTACGAGGTGCCGTAGCTGACGAGTCCCGGATACCCGCCGGTGCCATTGGTACTAAACAGTCGCGGAGCGGCAAGTGGCGTCATGAGCGACTTGAGGCTTGTTGCTGCAAACACATCACCTCCTTGCGTCTGTACCCAGGCCGTACCTAATGAGTAGCCCAAGTCAAACGTGAGAGTATCGGCAGTTGTGACGGTTGCTGCTGAACTCTGTCCACTGGTAGGAGCTGTGGGCGCTCTGGTCCAACAGCTATTTTGGAGGACATAGCCAGAGGGTGGAGTGGAAAGGAGCGTGTAAGTACCCGCAGGGACGCTATTGGTCCAGGATACATAGCTACTGCTTGTTTGTGTTTGGGAGAAAGGGGCAACAGACGGAGACAGAGAAAAAGAGGTGGACGTCAGATACGTGGTACTGGCATTTATGGCTGCACACGAGGTATCACTGGGAGAAATGACATGAGCCCGGGCTTGGATGGTAGCATTTTGGCAGGTAGCACTTATCTGGGCTTGGGTAAAGCCGGTGGTTTGTCCGGTAGAAACCTGCCGAAGGAAGTTGTTGCCCGTATCACCGCTGGTACATTGGGGAGAGACGTAGTCCGTATTGTAGGTGTTGTACCCATTCCCACTATTGCCAATGCAATACGTAGCCCCGCCACTGCAGTTGCCGCCTGCGGTTTGGGTATATCGACAGGTACTGCCCGCTATACAGCCTCCGGCACAGGCATTCCCACACAAAATGCCACCGGTGCAGCCGCAGATGGTGCCGGGGGTTGTGTTGTTGGGGCAATTAGGATTGACACAAAATCTTCCGCTACTCGTCAGCATACAGGCGACGGGTTGACCACTACTGGAAGGCGCACAGTCTGCCGTTACGATGCAGGGCTGGTTCATACAGGTATAGTTGCAACATGTTCCGGGACAGGAGTCGCCAGGGCAGGGATCAACCGGAGGGCCAGTAGGGCAGCCAATACCTGCACAGGCACAGGAGTCTACGACACAGGCGCCACTACTTAATAGATTACACCACTGGGTGACACCGCAGCTGCTGCACTGCCCGCAGCCAGGAGCTGGACCTCCGCCAGGGGTGGGAGTGGGAGTAGAACCACCAGAAACCGAGCAACCGACTATGCTCGTGAAGGTAGAGTCGTTCATGGTGCAGCCGGTAGAGGTCGGCGTACAATAGTAATCAATTCTATTCCCTCCACCCTGACAGGATGCACCTTGCCACCCACACGCACCGGTGATGGTGGAAGGTGAACCATCACAGGTAAACACTCCAGGCTGGGGATTTCCACATGTATATCTTGTATACGTATTTGATACTGATCCTCCACATGATTGGGCATACACGGGTTTACTTGGGAGGGAAAGCAGAAAAAAAGAACAAACAAGGGTAATGAAGATGAATTTCAAAGACTTCTCACTTTTTCTTTTCATATGTATGGAAGATGATGGAAAATGGAATATCTTTTTTTTGGGATTTCAGGCGTTGGATGTCTGTATTCAGAGGAATGTCTTTAAATTGTAGCGTGACGGCAAAGCTATGTTCCATAAGTTCTTTCAGGTTACTGAGAGACGGGACAGTCCAAAAAAATGCTTCTTGATCTTTTGTAGACTGGTTTGTTGTAAATGTTATTTGCGGATCAAAGGCAAATGTTTCTGTTTTCCCAAAAAGAAATGGTTTTTGAGGACTTTCAAATTCTAGCGTGACGATTCCTTTTTCAACTGCGTATTTTTTTAGTGTCCCGGTAAACGTTAGTATTCCCAGATCTGATCTTCGGTTGTAGCCATAGGGAAGCACAAAGCCTGCATACGTAACGCTTGGTATATTCTGTGGAGGGCGTTCTTTGAGTGCAATAATACGGAGCGCCACAAAAAGAAGGGCGAGAAATACAAGGGTTGCAATCAGAAAGAAATGTTTCATGCGTCCTCATTATTATTTTAAGAGGTGCTCATAAGGAAGGCAAGAGGACGCTTGTGTTCATTGTTGTCTTTCTGTATACTACAGGATGTCAATAGTTCATTGACATATCGTTTTTTCTAGCCACACAAGGAGGCCTCCATGTGGCACAAACTCTCTCTCGTTCTCGTCGGGGTGATCATGCTGATCACTATCGCGTTCGGTATTCGTGTAAGTTCTGCCCAGGGAGACTACAAAACCATCTCCCGGGTTCAGGAAGACAACTGGTGTACGAGTCATGGATATGCAGGCGTAACGGCAAAAGATGAACATCCCCAAACCGTCAATAGTTTTCCGTACTGCAAAGGATTTGATGGGAATCTCTACAAAGTAGATATGACACAGCTGTGCAGGGATCTGTATGGCGATAGCTATGCCAATCCTCAGTACTGGGACTATAACAACTATGATTCCTGGTATTGTAACCGCGTCAATGCTCCTGCTCCCACAGCTGTTCCTCCCCAGCCTACCAATGCTCCGCAACAAAACAACGGAGGAAGTAATGGAAACGGGAATAGTGGTGGGAATTCAGGAGGAAATGGCGGAAGTAGCGGTGGTAGTCAACAGCCATCGGGAGGAGAAAACAGCCAAAGCATAGCTGGCGACTGCAGTCGAGCTAACTCCATTAATGTCTCGGTGGGACAACAAGCCCGTGTTGCTTATACTGATGGTACACCCAACAACGTACGTTCTGGCCCAGGGAAAG
>Ga0209515_10002974_pt1 | contig 24902 bp, 18 predicted proteins | sample Subgroupgradi54m_FD_187454 | JGI IMG/M metagenome (GOLD analysis project Ga0209515, IMG submission 187454) | Subsurface groundwater microbial communities from S. Glens Falls, New York, USA - GMW60B uncontaminated upgradient, 5.4 m (SPAdes)... ... | reverse complement strand
GGCGCTCGTTGCCTCGCGTCCTCGTTCGGAAGTCCCAAAGCTGTGACGCTTTGTGACTTCGCTCACTCCTAGCGAGGTGGCGTCGCTTCGCTCCTTGCCTTCCGTCGTCGTTCGAAAATGCCAAAGTTGCGACTTTGTCATTTTGCTCTCTCCTAGGAAGGTGGCGTCGCTTCGCTCCTTGCCTTCCGTCGTCGTTCGAAAATGCCAAAGTTGCGACTTTGTCATTTTGCTCTCTCCTAGGAAGGTGGCGTCGCTTCGCTCCTTGCCTTCCGTCGTCGTTCGAAAATGCCAAAGTTGCGACTTTGTCATTTTGCTCTCTCCTAGGAAGGTGGCGTCGCTTCGCTCCTTGCCTTCCGTCGTCGTTCGAAAATGCCAAAGTTGCGACTTTGTCATTTTGCTCTCTCCTAGGAAGGTAAGAGGGGGACGATGGGGAGTTATGCTTCGACATAACCCCTCCCTCCTCCCCTTATCCTAAGGGGAGGGGCAGTCAATAAAAAAATGACGCGGACTGTGTCCGCGTCGTCGTTGTTTTTGTCTAGGATGAGAACACATGTGAGATTTCATCGAGATGAAGGGTGGTGGTTTTGCATTTACCACCTCTCACAAGAAGCGCCTTGTTTGGGGTGTCGAGTTCGATGATGTTCCACATGGTCTCGTTCACGGGATGCACGGCAACGAAAAAGTGTCGTACAAAATCACCTCGTGTCACTTCCCCGACCGCACCGGGTTCCAGTTTTGCAAATTCACGCTTTTGTTTTTCCTTCAATTCGCGATTAGTCAATCCTTTCATGCTCATGATATCTCCTTTCAGAACGGCACATCATCTTCCGTTCCAGGTGCCACTTGGGGGGTTGAGACCGTCCCCTGTGCCACTTGGGGGTTGAGAGGGATGCATCCGCAGGCATCATCTTCCGTCCTAGGTTCGACCTGTGGGGTCGAGGGTGCCGGCAGTGTTTTCTTTTTTGGTTTTGATTTCCGTTGCGGTTTTCGAAGTGCTACCGCAAAGCCGAGTTGTTCATTGCGCGGGCGTTCGCCTTCTTGATGCACGAAGTGATCAAGTATCAAACGCATGCGCGGTGATTCATTGTGCCCAAAGAGCGAAATTTGTGCGGGATTGTGCGGTCGCCCGAGATGCGCAAGATACTCACGCGTCGGCTCAAGCCCTTTTTCATGCGCGTTGCGACAGGGTGTTTGAAACTCACATTGTCCGCAGTGGGCGCCGGTGCCGATCGGTGGTCGCGCGCCGCATTGACCTGTCGAAATATCGTGGGCGTTGAAGAACTGAAACGTTACCGGCGTACTCGGTTGCCGTCCGCGCACGATCGCTTCAACATACGTCCGCGCTTCAAAAAGAAATTGATGAAGTTGAGCGAAGTGAACTTCCGTGCGCGGGGGAAGCGTTTGCAGAAACTCCGGCCCCGCTTCTTTGTACTTGTAGACCTTGAGTCCGGCCGGATCGCGTCCGTAGAGTGCGCGAAACGCCATCGTGTAAATCGTAAACTGAAGGTCCATCAGTTCTTTTACCGGCGAAAATCCGGATGGTTTGTAGTCCCACACTTCGGCGGGCACCTCTTTGGGATGTCCTGCCTCGAGCGGCTGAATGCGATCAAGCCACCCCGTGATGAGGATTCCTCCCGAAGAGATTTTGAAACCGATTTCGACGAGAGGTGCTGGACGTTCGCCGTGACGATATGCGATGTTGTTGTCCCAAAAACAACCAAGCATCCCGCGAATCATACCAAAAAACATACCGCGCTTTTTTTCGTCCATGCCGCGCCAGTTCACCTCGATCGGATCATCGCCAAAACCGTCGGGTCCGTGTTCGCCCTGCACGATGCCTTCCCAAAAATGCATCGCACTTTTAATGAAGCTATCGCGGCGATTCCATCGCTTCGTGAAAAATTCCTCAAAATAACGATGGAGCATGATGCCGAACACTTTCCACACGTTGTGGGTCGTCGGTTCTTTGCGGACGTAGCTGAAGTCGAACTGGAGCGGACAGGTGAGCAGGGTGTGAAGTCGTGATGCGGAAAACTGATCGTACCGAATGGCGCGGCGCATGGGTTTACACGCGCACCGGAATCGGCCGATCACAGTTGGGGCACCGATCCGCAAAGCGCGCCGGATCAATATAGCCGCATGATCTGCAACTATGCTCGTGCGCCTTTTTTGTATAACGCACCCGCACGGTTGTCATACGCGCCGAGAGCCGATCCTTCATGACGCTCTGGCCTTGCCACCCTTCAGAACGCATAACGTGCGAGACCGCTTGTTTTGCAGAATATGCCCACGCGACACCGATCACTTTTTCGGTGCTATCCGTTCGAAAAACAATCTCATACCGATCACGCTTTTTCCGAGGTTTTTTTGCGACAGCCGTCATGAACGCCTCCTTGTTAAAGACCGTGGTGGATTGCGCATCCAACTGACTTTTTATATCACATTCTCCCCAAAATGTCAAATAGCGCTTGTCTCATATTATGCGCACGGCCATCACTCAGTAATTTCTCCTCAGAATACCACTCGGTGGTGAAGTACATAGTATGAGATGTATTAGTGTGGTATCGTATAGATACAAGGATTTTTTCTTGAGGTTGCACCTCCCGAGGTGCAACCTCAAGGTTAATTGTGTGGTGCTGTTATGCGTTTTAGTTTTCTCAAAATTATAGGCCAGAGTTTGAGCTATTTTTTTCTCGCGGCCGTGTGTGAACTTTCCGGAGGGTATCTTGTATGGATTTGGATTAAACACAACGCGCCGTGGCCGGTTGGCGTGCTCGGCGGCTTATTTTTATTTGTTTACGGCATCATTCCCACAGCGCACGCGGCGCATTTTTACAAAGTATATTCGGCGTATGGCGGTGTTTTTATCGTGATGTCGCTTTTGTGGGGATGGTTTTTTGACGGTACGCCGCCGGATCGTTTTGATGTGATCGGTACGCTCATAATTTTGGTTGGCGTCTTTTTTATTTTTTTTCATCCGAAAAATAACGAGCAACTATGGCGCGCGTAATCATCGCTTCTTTCGTACTCCTCGTCGCGGCGACCGCTTTTGAAATCGGTGGCGGCTATTTGGTATGGCTTTGGAAACGCGAAAAGTTTCATCCCTTGGTCGGTGTCGTGGGCGGCGTGATTCTTTTTATGTATGGTGTTTTGCAGACGTATCAGCACGTGCCGTTCGCGCGCGCATATGCGGCATACGGCAGTATTTTTATCATTGGATCAATGATATTCGGTTTTGTCATGGATAGAAAAAAACCGGATCGTCTTGATATTATCGGCGCCGTCTTGGTATTTATCGGTATGTTGTTCATCATGTACATTCCCCACGCTTAAAGCAGTAGTCAGGTATCAGGTGTCAGGTGTTATGTGTCAGATGTCAAAAAGACTATCCACATCCTGCCACTTGCTTAAAAACCCGCTTTTTTATATACTGATCTCACTTTATTGTAATTGAACGAGCCATGCCTTTACGATATAAAAAACCTGCGCGGCCATTTGGGGCGCCATCCACGAAGAAACCGATGTCACGGCGTTTTTTGTGGTTGTGGGCGATTATATTTTTAGCGATCGGCGCGGTAGCCGCGGTTTTTGATTTTCCGACCGCATGGAATCAGACAACAGCGCGTACACGCATCGCTCATACACTTCATCTCGGTGAGTGGCATCCGCGAGCGTTTCGTCTGGGTCTTGATCTTTTGGGAGGTTCTGAACTCGTATACGAAGCCGACATGGCGAATATTCCGCTCACGGATCGCAATGCCGCACTTACCGGTGTGCGTGATGTTATTGAACGCCGCGTGAATGCCATGGGTGTGTCAGAACCGGTGGTGCAAACGGTGCACACAGGAAACACATTTCGCATTGTTGTCGAGCTCGCCGGTATTCGCGACATCAATCAAGCCATTCGCCAAATCGGTGAAACGCCGATTTTGGAATTCAAAGAAGTTGATCCCAACCCTCCAATCGCAAAAGGATATGATGCCGAGCTTGCCACGGCGCAAGAGAAAGTGAAGACCGTGAGCACTCGGGTGAAACAACGATCGTCTTTTGCGGCACTTGCAACCGAATTTTCCGAAGATGAGAGAGCAAAAAATAACGGTGGCGATCGGGGTTACGTAAAATCAGCGGATGAACCCGAGCTGTGGCGTTTTGCAGACACCCACGGCGTCGGATCGCGTTCATTTGATGCCATTCCAACATCAAAGGGGTGGAACTTTATTGAAGTGTACGGAAAGCGAGCGGGGGATGCCGAGGTTGAAGCACGTCATATTTTGATTTGCTACAAAGGAGCCAAAAATTGCGATCGTGAAACTTCAAAAGAGGATGCGCGGAAGCTGGCGGAAGAGGTGCGTGCTAAAGCAACAAAAACTAATTTCAACGAACTCGCAAAAACCTACTCAACTGAACCGGGTGCCGATACGTCGTTTGGTGCGCTTGGATGGTTTACGCGGAGCACCATGGTAAAACCGTTTGCTGACGCCGCGTTTGCGCTCAAGGCGGGAGATATCTCGGCTCCGGTTGAAACGGAATTCGGTTTTCATATCATTTACAAGACCGGACAAAAAACGCAGAACGACTACGCGATGCGACAGATTTTGATTAAAAAACCGATAAAAACGGCAAGCGGTAACGTGGTATGGAAAAATACCGAATTGTCGGGCAAGCACTTGAAGGGTGCGCAGGTTGAGTTTGATAAACAGACAAGCCAACCCACGGTTGCGTTGAATTTCAATGCCGATGGTGAAAAATTATTCGGCGATTTGACCGCGCGCAATGTGGGGAAGCCCATTGCCATTTTTCTTGACGGCGGTATTATTTCGGCGCCCACGGTGCAACAGGAAATTCGTGGCGGGTCCGCAATCATCAGCGGCAGTTTCACCATTGCCGAATCAAAATTGCTCGCGCAACGGTTGAACGCCGGTGCGCTTCCGGTTCCCATTAAATTGGCCAGCCAACAAACCGTAGGGCCAACGCTCGGCAAAACATCACTTGATAAAAGCATGTTCGCGGGACTCATCGGATTTGCGCTCGTTGCGCTTTTCATGATTCTGTATTATCGCGTGAGCGGATTTATGGCGGTGCTCGCGCTCGTGATTTATGTGAGTTTTGTTTTGGCGATTTTCAAGTTGATTCCCGTGACCCTCACCCTTGCCGGTATTGCGGGATTTATTTTATCCATGGGCATTGCGGTTGATGCGAATGTGCTTGTTTTTGCGCGCATGAAAGAAGAATTGCAGGCCGGTCGTTCGCTCTCATCCGCGCTTGAAGAAGGATATAAACGCGCGTGGCCATCAATTCGCGATGGTAATTATACAACCTTGATTTCCGCACTCGTGCTTTTTTGGTTCAGTTCAAGCGTGATCAAAGGTTTTGCGCTCACCCTTGGTCTCGGTATTCTTTTGTCTATGTTTACCGCCATGGTGGTGAGTAAAGTATTTATGACCTTGATTACCGGTTGGAGTTGGAAGGAAAAGATCGGCCTTTTCGCGCCACGGGTTAAACGGTAGGCAGTTTATTTGAGACAGTCTCCCAATTATGATTCAAATCATAAAAAATCGAAAATGGTGGTTTGCCTTTTCGGGCACTCTTATTCTTGCCTCGCTCATTTCAATAGTAGCGTGGCAGTTTAAGTTTGGGATTGATTTTACGGGCGGTAGCTTGGTTGAAGTGCAATGGAAACAAACGGCGCCCTCTATCATTGAAGTACATGACGACCTGCGACCGCACGTGACGCGCGATTTTGTGATTCAACCCGGCGAAGAGGGGAGAATGGTGATGCGTCTTGAACCGATGTCTGAAGAGAAACATCAAGAACTCTCGAAAGAATTGCGGACAAAATTCGGCGACTTTGAAGAAGTGCGTTTTGATTCGATCGGCCCCGTGATTGGTCAAGAGCTTGCGCAAAAATCCATTTGGGCGCTTTTGATTGTACTTCTCGCGATCGTTGCGTATGTGGCGTTTTCATTTCGCACCGTTTCCAAACCCATTGCGTCATGGAAGTACGGTGTCATCACGATGCTTACCGGTTTTCATGATGTGATTATTCCGCTCGGACTGTTTTCACTCTTGGGACATTTTCGCGGCACCGAAGTGAATGCGGCATTTATTGCGGCAACGCTCACCATCCTCGGTTACTCGGTAAATGATACCATCGTGGTGCTTGATCGCGTGCGCGAAAATTTGGGTAAAGCCGTGGGCACGTTTGAAGAAGTGGTTGAACGCAGTGTGCATCAAACATTTGTTCGTTCCGTGAGTACGAGTTTGACGACCCTCCTCGCACTGTGCGCCGTATATTTTTTTGGCGGTGCGTCGGTCAAAGATTTGGCACTTGCCCTCATCGTCGGCATTGCCACCGGAACGTATTCGTCAATCTTCATCGCAAGTCCACTACTCGTGACATGGAACCGAAAGTAATCATCTTGAGGTTGCACCTCCCGAGGTGCAACCTCAAGGTCAGGTGTCAAATGTCAGATGTCAGGTGTATAAATTGGCCCCATGAGGCCAATTTATTGTTTTTGCGCGGATTTTGTGGTATACTGCTGGTTGAATATTGAGCTTGCTAGCTTTCTAGCTTATAGCTTGCTAGGAAGTGAGATTCTTCATTCCGCTACGCTTCGTTCAGAATGACAGGTCTTACTCTGTCATCCTCGAGTCCCGATTTCCTAAAAGTTTTAATATCGGTTATCGGGACGAAGGATCTTACGTCTAGCAAGCTAGGAAGCTATAACTTCGCTCAAAGATAAACAAGAGCTCGTTGCCTCCCGTCGTCGCTCGAAAGTGTCAAAGCATGGTGGCTTTATCACTTTGCTCGCTCCTAGGGAGGTAACTTCGCTCAAAGATAAACAAGAGCTCGTTGCCTCCCGTCGTCGCTCGAAAGTGTCAAAGCATGGTGGCTTTATCACTTTGCTCGCTCCTAGGGAGGTAAGCTATAAGCTAACAAGAATGCCAACGATCACCATTGACATTTCCTATTTCAACAAGTTTTTGAATGCGGCGAATCCAGCCGATGTAATGATTGAACTTTTCCGTTCAGGCGGATGGGTTATTTTTCTGTGGGTATTTTTATGGGGATTGTGGAAAGTATGGGTTGAGTCGCGACAAATCCGGTGGGCGTCGGCGGTGCAAACTTCGCTTCTCGCAATTGATGTACCCAAACAAACCGAGCAATCGCCCAAGGCCGCCGAGCATATTTTTTCAATTCTCCATGGTAGTATGTCGATGTATGATCGCATTGAAAAATATTGGATCGGAAAAATCCAGCCCTCGTTCAGTCTTGAAATCGTATCCATTGACGGGTATGTGCAATTTTTTATCCGTTGTTGGAGCCGGTATCGTGATCTCGTCGAAGCCGCGGTGTATGCACAATATCCTGATGCCGAAATCGCCGAGGTGGCTGATTACACTGAAAATGTGCCCAAACGTTTTCCGGCCGAGGGCTGGGATCTTTTTGGTACCGAGTTCACCTTATCCGCCGATAGCGCGTATCCCATCCGCACTTATCCGCAATTTGAGCACACGCTTTCCGGCGAACTCAAAGATCCGATTGCCAGTTTACTTGAGGGTCTTGCAAAATTGAAACCCGGAGAACAGGTGTGGGTGCAAATGGTTATCTCACCGAATGACGGTAAGGCGTGGCGAAAAAAGGGAATGAAAATTATCAGAAAACTCATCAAAGCAAAAGAAGAAAAGAAAAAACCCGGCATGATTGGAGAAGTGGTGGGTCATGTTACGGGAATCCTTTCGAGCACTCCCAATGCTTTTTTTGGTTCCTACGCGCCGGAAAAGCCGAAAAAGGATGACCCACCGACTCTCATGATGCACATGACTCCGGGCGCAAAACTCGTCGTTGAAAGTATTGAACAAAAATTGAACAAGGAAGCGTTCGCGCTCAAAACACGCGTGATCTATGTTGGTAAAAAAGAAGCATTTGCCAAAGCACGCACCATCTCGACACTCAAAGGAACATTTGGGCAATATACGCAACTTGACATGAATGGTTTCAGTATTTACGGCAAAGTGACCACCAAATCCGATTACCCGTGGCAAAGAAATATATTGTTTGAATACCTGTCGCTTTTCATGGTGCGCACGCTCACCACGCGTCAAAACAGTATTTTGCGCGCGTATAAGTGGCGAAGTTTAGGAATCGGATGTCCGGCAAAAATCGTGAACATTGAAGAGCTTGCGACGTTGTTCCACTTCCCGAACCTGCTTCTCAAAACGCCGCTCCTCAAAAAGACGCAAGCAAAACGCGCCGAGCCGCCGTTCAGGTTACCGGTTTCTGCAGCGAATCCCTATATGGTGCCCCAAGCCCCCGCACCAAAACGCGAATACCCGCGCACCACGCCTCCGCCTGCATCACCTCCTTCGAGTGGAAGCTCTCCGGGTAATTTGCCATTCATATAGTAAAATCACAAATCACAAATTCCAATATATAAATTTCAATATTTAAAAATAAAACTTTGAGATTTGATGCTTGGTATTTGAGATTTATTTGGAATGTGGTGCTTGGTGCTTGAAACTTGTCAGCCTCATTATGCCTGAAAAATACGATCACGATCATGAAAATGAAATAATTCCGTTTGCGGAAACGAATTACCGCAATGAGCGGCGGCGTTTTGGCATTAAAACGGATGATCGCCGGCGGCATGTGTATCTCTTGGGAAAAACCGGTATGGGCAAAACAACCATGCTGGAAAATTTTGTGATTTCCGATATCAATAACGGCCACGGCATCGCGTACGTTGATCCGCACGGTGACACCGCCGAAAAACTGCTTGACTTCATTCCGCCGCACCGCATCAATGATGTGATTTATTTCAATCCGGCGGACGTTGATTATCCCATCGGATTTAATGTGCTCGAAGCGGTTGACGAAACACACAAACATTTGGTTGCCTCGGGACTCATGGGTGTTTTTAAAAAGATTTGGCCGGATGTGTGGAGCGCGCGCATGGAGCACATCATGAACAACTGCATTTTGGCGCTTCTTGAATATCCGGGCTCGACGTTGCTCGGCATCAACCGTTTGCTCGTGGACACGGAGTTTCGTCGTCGCGTGATTGCAAAATTGACGGATCCGATTGTGCGCGAGTTTTGGGTCAAAGAGTACTCTGCGTGGGAAGCGAAGTTCAGAAATGAGGCGATTCAACCGATCCAAAACAAAGTCGGTCAATTTCTTTCGGCGTCCATCATCAGAAATATTGTGGCGCAAGTGAAGTCAACGTTCGATGTGCGCAAAATGATGGACGAGCGCAAAATTTTCATTGTGAACCTTGCCAAGGGGCGCATAGGTGAAGACAACTCGCGGCTTTTGGGTGGTATGATCATCACCAAAATTCAGATGGCTGTCATGGAGCGCGTGGATATGCCCGAGTCCGATCGTCAAGATTTCTATTTGTATGTTGATGAGTTTCAAAACTTCGCGACCCAAAGTTTTGCGAACATTCTTTCCGAGGCGCGTAAATATCGTTTAAATCTCATCGTAGCGCATCAATATATTGAACAGCTTGATGAGGAGTATGTGCGTCCTGCCATTTTCGGTAACGTCGGCACGATTATTATTTTTCGCATTGGCGCAAAAGACGCCGAGTTTTTGGAACAGGAGTTCATGCCGCGCTTTTTGCCGGAAGATTTAGTAAACCTCACAAAATATGAAATCTATTTGAAACTTATGATTGACGGCGTGTCATCGGAACCGTTTTCAGCGATCGGCATGGCGCCTATCAGTCAACGACAAGGAAGCGCGGATAAAGTGGTGCGGGTGTCGCGCGAAAGATATACCGAACCGCGCGCCGTGATCGAAGAAAAAGTTTTGCGATGGACGGGCGCGGCGGCACTGACGCCGGAAATGCTCGCGGCCATGCCACTCGAAGCGCCGGCCGCGGGGCGTCAGATGAAAAAACCGAAAACTATGTATGATTATGTGTGTACGCGGTGCAAAAAGGCGATTCAACTCCCTGTCAAACTCGACCCGACGCGGCCGATTTATTGTGAAGATTGTCTCGCTATTATTCGTGGCGAACGACCGGATGGCGCCGCGCCGTCTTCGGGGGGAGCGGGGATGAGTGCGCCACCGATGTCGGCGGCACCCGCACCGATGCGTGCGGCACCTATTATGGAGCGACCGCGTTTTGAACCACGTCCCGCATCGGCACCCATGTCTTCTCGACCGATGGGGAGTGGGGGGGGAGCACCATCCGCGCCACGGCGTGAACCTGAAGCGCGACGTGAATCGGAACGTCCGCGAACGCAAAACGCGCCGCGGCCGACGGGAGAAATGATCATAAAAAAAGAAGTGACTGACGCAAAACCGATGTCGCTTGAAGTGCTCATAAAAAAGCAAGAGCCGCCTAAAGTAAGCCCACCACCTCCACTTCAAAAAAAACAGGAAGAGCGGCCAAAGGCGCCTCCATCCACGTCACCACCCGAACGTCCGAAGCCGCCGGCACCCCCGAGCGGCAGTGGCACCATCGCGCCCGGCCAAACCATTTCATTCGATTAAAAAATATCTGATGGGAACCGAACAACGAATCCTCTCGAACCATTACGAACAACGAATGTGACACGGAGGCTCGGCCTCCGGTAGTCATCAACCGGAGGCCGAGCCTCCATATATGACCGGATTGTTCGTTGTTCGCAAGGTTCGTTCAGGTTCGCTGTTCGGTTCCAATCCGCAATGCGGTCATTAGTATGGAAAGGGTTGTCTTTACCACACGAGACGGCGTCCGTATTGTCGGCGACTATACCGCCGGAGATTCTTCACGCACCATTATTTTACTCCACATGATGCCGGCAACGCGTGCATCATGGCGACCGCTTGTTGCACAATTGACCGATGCCGGTTTTGGTACGCTTGCGATTGACTTGCGGGGACACGGTGAAAGCACGCGAGGCGCGGCGGGTGTGACACTTGATTTCAAAAAGTTCAGCGATGCGGAGCATCAAGCATCCATTCATGATGTTGAAGGGGCTGTAGAATGGTTACTTCGTGAACACGGGATCGGCGAAGAAGAAATTGCTTTTGTGGGCGCTTCAATCGGTGCCAATTTGTCGCTTCAGTATCTTGCTGAACACAAAAACGTTCCGACTGCGGTTCTTTTGTCGCCCGGACTTGATTATCACGGCATTTCCGCCGAAACATTGATTGCGGAAATCCAACCGACGCAATCATTATTTTTTATTGCCGCGAGCGATGACGAGTATTCATCACGCACCGTGGTGCAGTTGGCAAAAATGACCGATGCCCAACAAAAAACAGAAAACTATCCCAAGGGCGGCCACGGCACCACTCTTTTCGATACGCATCCGAAATTGATTTCCGAAATAGTGGAGTGGCTACAAAGTAAATTGTAAGGCTATGACTTTGAATATATTACAAAAAATAAAAAAGTTGCGGGGCGTGCGGGTTTTATTACGTGTGGATTTTGATGTGGCAATTAAAAACGGGAGGGTGGCGCGTGCGGAGTGGGGGCGGATTATCGCGTCGCTTCCCACGATTTTGTATCTCGCGGCTCATGGCGCGCGCGTGATCATCGCGACGCATTGCGGTCGTCCTGATGGTAAACGGGTGCCGGCGCTTTCAACGCGTCCGCTTGCCGCCATTCTTGCAAAGTTACTCAAACGACCGGTTGCGTTTGTTCCAGATATTGTTGGGCATACTACCGCGCACGCGATCGGTATGCAAAAAAATGGTGACGTCATCCTGCTTGAAAATGTACGTTTTGATCCGCGTGAAGAAAAAAATGATCCTGCATTTTCACGCGCGCTCGCGGCGCATGCGGATATTTTTGTGAATGATGCGTTTGCGGTTTTGCATCGCGCGCATGCGTCCGTGGTCGGCGTGACAAAATATATTCCGAGTTACGCCGGACTTCTCATCGAAAAAGAAATAAAAAATCTTGATCACGCGCTCCATACGCCACGTCATCCGTTTGTACTCGTCATGGGCGGTATTAAACTAGAAACGAAATTACCCGCGATGAAACATCTTCTACCCAGCGTTGATCGCGTCTTGCTTGGTGGCGCACTTGCTCACGCACTTAAAACATTCGATAAAAAGATACTCAAACCGATTGACATGCGTGGCAACGATTTGGACATTGGGCCTAAAACCGAAAAAGAATTTGCCGCCGTGATCCGTAGCGCGCGTACCATCGTGTGGAACGGTCCGCTTGGGAAAAGTGAAGACCCTCGCTATCGTCACGGCACGATTGCGATCGCACGCGCTGTTTCTCGCGCAACGCACCGTGGTGCCTTTTCACTCATCGGAGGAGGGGACACGGTTGCCGCACTTTCGGCCGCGCGTGTGCATAACTCCGTCAGTTTCATTTCCACCGGCGGCGGCGCCATGTTAGAATACCTAGCAGGCAAAGAACTCCCGGGTCTCACACCGTTAATCGTTAATCTTTAATCTTAAATCTTAAATCTTCTCTATGTCAAACGAAAACGGTCAAGGCTTCTGGCCCACGTGGCGATCAAATAAATTATTCACCCTCGTGCTCGTGATTCTTTTTGCGTACGCGATTGTGTGGTTGGGTTCTTTGATTGAGCTCAATTTCGGGAAATTCAATCGGCTCGGCAGGGCAGATGCGCCGCAGAAGACGATCACGATGAGTGGTACGGGGAAAGTTACCGGCACGCCGGATATTGCCGTGGCCGATTTCGGTCTTGAAACGCAATCGCCGGATGTGCAAACCGCGCAACGCGAAAATACTGACAAGATGAATGCCTTTATTGATGCGGTGAAAAAATTGGGCATTGCGTCAAAAGACATTCAAACCAGTCAATACAGCATCAATCCGCAGTATCGGTATGACAAAGAGCAACAACGATCGGTGATCAACGGATATCAAGTGCGTCAAAGTGTTGAGGTGGAGATTCGCACGCTTTCAAAAATAAGCACGGTACTCGGCAAGGCCGGAGAATTGGGATTGAATGAGGTGAACGGTTTGAGTTTTTCCATTGATGATCCTGAAAATTTGCGCGCCGAAGCACGGACGAAAGCCTTGGCACAAGCGCAAGAAAAAGCGCGGAATATCGCGCACGCGCTCGGTGTACGCGTGGTGCGCGTGGTTGGTTTTGATGAATCGTCCGGAGGTACGCCACCCCCGCGGCCGTATCAAGCGTTTGCCGAAATGGGCGGCGGCGACATGAGCAGTGCGCCGCAAATTCAAAATGGATCACTCGATGTGGTTTCAAATGTCAGTGTAACTTATGAAATTGAATAAGATTAAAGATTAAAGATTTACGTCGTTTCCACAATAACTTAAATCTATGTCTTGTATTATAAAATCAATAAAGGCTCATGAGATTCTTGACTCGCGCGGGGACCCTACCGTGCAGGTTTCGGTTACACTTCAAAATGGCGCGATCGGCACGGCATCGGTGCCGTCGGGGGCTTCGACCGGTTCGCATGAGGCTTTGGAATTGCGTGATGGTGACGCGAAACGCTATCGGGGAAAAGGAGTTCTCGCGGCGTGCGCGAATGTTAATCGGGTCATCGCCAAAAAAATAACAGGTATGGATGCAACCAAAAATCGCACGATTGATGAGGTGATGATAAAACTTGACGGCACCAAAAATAAATCCAAACTCGGCGCAAACGCAATTCTCGGCGTCTCGCTCGCGTGCGCCCACGCCGCCGCTAAAGCCTCTAATCTTCCGCTCTATCGTTATCTTCGTCACGCCTACAAGCTACAAGCTACAAGCTACAAGCTCCCCACACCAATGCTGAACTTCATGAACGGTGGCACGCATGCCGATACTGATCTTAATATCCAAGAGTTCATGGTGATTCCGACGGGACAAAAATTATTTCGTGAAAAGGTGCGTGTGGGGTCTGAAATTTTTCACGCGTTGGGTGGTGTTTTGCACGCGGAAAAATTGGATACCGATTTAGGGAACGAAGGCGGGTATGCGCCGCGATTGGGTAGTAATGAGCGTGCGCTCACACTTTTTGTGAGTGCCATTAAAAAAGCGGGGTATCGGCCGGGCATTGACGCCGCGCTTGGTATGGACATTGCGGCGAGTGAGGTGTATGACTCGCGCAAAAAAGAGTATGCATGGTCGGCGGACAAAAAAAAATTCACCGCGCCGCAATTTTCAAAATTATTCGAATCATGGTTTAAAAAATATCCGTTGATTTCGATCGAAGATCCGTTTGCCGAAGATGACTGGGAGGCATGGACGGCGTTTACACGGAAGATTAAAGATTTAAGATTTAAGATTAAAGATGCGACGCCGTGGGTGATAGGGGATGATTTGTTTGTGACGAGCAAAGAACGATTGGCGAAAGGTATCAAACTCGGGGCCGCAAATGCAGTGCTTATCAAAGTGAACCAGATTGGCACGCTTTCGGAAACCATGGATACTATTGCCCTCGCGCAAAAAAATAAATACGCCGTGATCATTTCACATCGGTCAGGGGAGACCTGCGACACCACGATCGCTGATCTCGCGGTCGCGGTGAACGCCGATGCCATAAAATCGGGCTCTGTCGCCCGCAGTGAGCGATCGGCGAAGTATAATCGGTTAATGGAAATTGAATTAGAATTAGGAATTACGAATTAGGAATTAAGGATGACAAACAAAAAACTCCTTGCGATCAAGGAGTTTTTTGTTTTAGGCGGCGGCGGATCCTCGTTTTCTCGAGCGTTTTTCTTGACTTAACCGGAGCGCGATTCGTTGTACATCGGCATTCATGTTTTCATCATCAAGAATTTTGTCGCGAAATTCTTGCGGGAACGTGACCCACAAGTTATCCTGCTCGGCAACCACTTGCAATTTTCGTGCAGCAAGTACTCCCAAATCTTTTTTCGGCAGTCTTTGTAAAGCAATCTCGGTGCCAATAAACTCGAGCTCCCCCTTGAGTGTCACATACGCCGCGCGCGCCTTTTCATAACTGGTAATTACCTCGGCCTCAATCGTGGCGGGCGGTGTGGGGATTCCGGCCGCACGCGCTTCGGTTGTTTTGCGTGTGTCAAGAAGTTTCTCTTCAAGCAATCCTTGTGCGTAGGGATTTTCTAAAATGTCGGCAAACTTGGCGCGGAATAATGCTTCGCCCCGTGCTTTCTTTTGGGCAAGCACCGGATATTTTTTTGCGAGGTCATCGAGCTCTTTTTGCGTTTTTACGAATGCATCAAGTTCGGTTTCAAAAGCGCGGAGCGTTTCGGGTCCTGTTTCGACGATCGGGCGATCCATTTTTCGGGTGACGGCGGTCACTTTTTTGGTGCCCTGAAGTGTTTTTTTAAGTGGTTTTACCGGCGCGGTTTCTTTTGTATCGGAATTATCTAAGAGTCGCTGCATGCCATATTCTTTGATCGTAGTCGCTTCATCAATTTCATGTTTGATGCGCCGAGCGGTTTCGGGGTCATCTATGTAGACACGCAATCCATAGTCATCAAGAATGCGTGTGCGTTGGCCTTCGAGTTCAATGATTCTCTTTTCAGATCCTTCACGATGCGTCGCATTGGTCATTTCATCAAGATATTTTCTCGTGACATTGATTTCCGCTTGGAGCGCACCGTACCATGCGATAAGTTCATTGAGTCCGATCTTTTTTTCAGGCGTTTTGCGTGCCGCACTTGGCGTTTCGGCGGCACCTCGTTCGAGTGCATCAAGAAAAGCGGCTTCACGCTCGGCGAGCTCTTCTCGGTACTCTTCGGGCGTCGCGTCAATTTCTCCTGCAATCGGCTCCAAAACTTTTCCGAGTTCTTGGGTGGGGGTTGGCTTCTGTTTTGCTACCGATGCGGCGAGTGTTTTTGCAAAGGGAGCTGGGGGAGTTTCGATGGTAACTCGTTTTTTTCGGCGTGCTTCAAGAAGTGCCAGAACCTCGTTTGCAATGGCTTCGTTTTCTTTTTTGTCTATATGAGTCCCATAACGCCCAAAAAAATTTAATTTGTCGAGAAAATTCTCGTCAATATCCACAACGGTTTTTAATTCAGGATTTTCCTTGACTTGTTCGTTGTGATCTTCAAAGTCAGTATAGAGTTTGATAAAAGTAGCGCGATCTTTCCGGTAGGCTTGTTCGTTAAACTCCGGCGCGACTGGTGTTTCGATCGTGGGTGGTGCAAGATCAACTTCGGTAGTGGACACACGCGGTGTTTCGATCGTGGGTGGTGCAAGATCAACTTTGGTCTTTGGCGGTGGTGTGGCGCGGAGCGTTTCAATTTTTGGTGGTGCATTATCCACTTTTGTTTTTGGTGACATGATAACGCGCGGTGTTTCGATGGTCGGTGGCGCAAGATCCACAGCGGTTTTTGGCGTAGGTTTTGCAGAAACCACTTCGTCGGTTTCAAAACTGCGCGCGGCCGCGATGCGTGGCGTTGTAACGCGAGGAACTTCTTCTGTCGGTGTATCGTCATCTTCGTCGGCCTCGGTCATTTTTTCAATGCGCGGACGGACGCGGGGGATTTCAGGTGATGTCTTTTTTCCTACAGAAGGAACTTCGCGCGTCGGCGTTTGGGAAACATCGGTAGTTTCTGTGCGGGGATTCCCGGCTTCGGCGAGCGCACGATTGACGCGCTTGATGTCCATGAGTACATAATCAAGTTCTGTCGGTTCACCACGCAGATCCGCGTTACCCGCGATCGCTTCTTTGTAGAGTTTTTTTTCAGCGACCGTTGGTTTCTGTTCGGAAATTTTTTTGACACCCGCTTCCCAATCGTCGTTTAAGATCGAAAGCCAATACGCAAGCACCGCGCGGTCACCTCGTGCGATGGCATCATTGATGATTCCATCCCGTTTCGCCGCCTCGCCGGTGCGGCCTTTTTCTTTTTTGGATTTCGATTTTTCAGGGCGTGAAAGTTCAAGCGGACCAACGGCTTCGGCAAGAGGTGTCATGTCTTTTACTTCGTTTTCCCATTCTGCGCTACGCGCCACATCTTCGCGCTCGGCTTTCACGTTTTTCTTTATGTCATTAAGGGCACCGATGTAATCAAAAAAACGTTGAAGCAAATTTTTTGGCTTTTTTTTCAAAACATCAAAAATCACCGCATCTTCCGGGGGAATTATTTCATCATGTGAAGCGGCATAGGAATCAACCCACGCGGCTTCTTGGGCAACGCGCGCCTCTTTTTCACGAGCAATCGCGTCGGCATCGCGCGCAAAGTTTTCTATTGCTACACGTCCGAATTCACGCGTCGGCATTTCCGAAGAAGTCGGCAGTTCCGGCGGCAGAGGTTCAAATGGTTTTTGTTCGAGGGGTTGAGGTGTAACCATACGTGATTGGAACCGAACAGCGAATCTCAACGAACCTAACGAACAGTGAATGTTCGTTGTTCGTAGTGTTCGGGAAGGTTCGTTGTTCGGTTCCCATTTTTTAATTACTGGACTTAATTTTTTCCAAAATATGTTGTGCCTTAGAAGCATCGATTTTCCCAATCGTACGCGCCACAAGATCGCGGAGCTCACGCTCCACGTCTTTCATACCACGTTGAAATTCGTCATACGCTTTTTGCACGTCCTCAATCTGTTTTTGAGGGTCATTGAGTGTTGAATCCATATTGGCATTTTAACACAAAAAACGTCTTTTGTCCAGCCCTTGAGCGAGTCCTTGTGGACAACCACACGTATCGTTCCCTAAGTGACACCTCGGGAACGGGGTTTAGGTAGGTTGTATGTAATGATCGAGATCAGGTATACTATCTCTACTATGACACAAAAACAGCCAAAACCGGTCGTTCTCATTATTTTAGATGGGGTGGGTATTGCGCCGCCGTCTGATGGTAACGCGATCACGTGCGCAAAAATGCCTGTTTTGCAAAAACTCATTGCGGCATATCCCACGATGCCGGTGCGTGCCTCGGGTGAAGAGGTGGGGCTTTCGTGGGGCGAAATGGGCAATTCCGAAGTCGGCCATTTGACGATTGGTGCGGGCCGTGTTTTTTATCAGACCTTGCCACGCATTAACAAATCCATTGCGGATAAATCTTTTTTTGACAATCCCGCATTTGCGAGCGCCGTTAAACACGCGCATGACAAGAAGGGGACACTCCATCTGGTCGGCCTCGTCTCGCCGGGTCGCGTACACAGTATGGACACCCATCTCCATGCGCTTCTTGAGTTTTGTAAAAAGCAAAAAGTGAAACAGGTCGCCGTGCACGCCATTCTCGACGGCCGCGACACGGTCTACAACAGTGGTATTGATTTTGTAACGAAACTCATGGAGGTGATGAAGAAATTGAAAGTCGGTGTGCTTGCCAGTCTTTCTGGACGTTACTATGCCATGGATCGCGACAATCGGTGGGATCGCGTGGCGCTCGCGTATCAGGCCATGACGGGTGTCGGCAGTGTGCGCGCCGAAGATTCTCTCGAGGCCATCAGAGCGTCGTATGCAAAGGAAGTGTTTGATGAGGAATTCGTGCCGACGGTCCTGACCCACAAAAGTGAACCGATTGCGCCGATGAAAGATGGTGACGCGGTGATTTTTTTCAATTTTCGTCCCGATCGCGCGCGTGAACTGACGACCGCATTCGTCCTTCCGTCTTTTAAAAAATTTCCCCGCACGCAATTACATAATTTATTTTTTGTGACCATGACTGAATATGAAAAAGGGTTGCCCGTCACGGTTGCGTTTGCGCCCGACGCCATTACCATGCCGCTTGCCCGCGTGCTCGCCGATGCGGGTTCAAAACAACTGCACATTGCGGAGACCGAAAAATATGCGCACGTCACCTTTTTTTTGAACGGCACGCGCGAAGAGCCGTTTCGCGGCGAGGATCGCGTCATCATTCCGTCGCCTCATGTCGCGGCCTATGATACGGTGCCGGAAATGTCGGCCTACGAAATCACGAAGCGTGTGGTGAAAGAAGTGGATGCCGGAAAGTACGATGCGATCATGGTCAATTTTGCAAACGGCGACATGGTGGGGCACACGGGAAATTTGAAGGCCACGGTGAAAGCAGTTGAAGTGGTTGATGAGTGCATTGGAAAAATAGTTGACGCGACGCTCGCAAAAGAAGGTGTGGTGCTCATTACGGCGGATCATGGCAATGCCGAAGAGGTGCGTAATGTGCAAACCGGCGATATTGATAAAGAACACAGCACGAATCCCGTGCCTTTTATTGTGGTAGGAAGCGTGTTTAGAGGACAAGCATCGTCGGCCGGTGAGGCACCCGGGGGTGATCTGTCGCTCGTGCCGGCCGTTGGCATGTTGTCCGATGTAGCGCCTACCATGCTCAAAATAATGGGCATAAAACAACCCCCCGAAATGACCGGGCAATCCTTGGTTTAGTCTATTGTAGCTTGCTAGCTTCCTAGCTTATAGCTTGCAGGGTACGAAGCTTAGCTTCGTACCGACACTTCTAGCAAGCCATAAGCTATAAGCTATAAGCTAGTATATGTCTCCCGAAACCGCGCGCGAAGCGCCTTATCCCGAGCGGGTGCCACAGCCTGAAAAATTACCCGATACGCCGGAAATGCTTGAAGAAGAAGCGGCTCGTTTTTTGATACGCGCAAAAACGCGGGTTGATGAATTTGCCAGTCGTCCGAAACTACACGGTGTTGATCTTGAAGAAACGCCGGAGGAAATACGCGCGCACATTGCGGCACTCGAAAAAGAAGCGCGTGAGGTGGGCGCGGTTTTTGAAGACGAGGTGCGGAAAGTTGTTCCTCTTGAGTCGGAACGCATGATGCCGCATCATCAAAAAGAGAAGTTGCAGAAAGCGAAAAAAGAAAAACCAGAAAAAATGGGTGATAAAATAATTCGCGTTCTTGATGTGTTCGCCGAGGCGCTTACGAGGCGTTCGACGGAAGATGGCGCGTCAGATCGGGTCAAAGAAACGGCTGGGTGGTTACCGGACGCTCTCATCCGGCTTCGAGATCAAAAAGCGCGCCTCGCCGACATCGTGGCACGCACTGAGCGTGAGGGAAAATTAGTCGGCGCTTTTGCGATTGATTTTCAATTTGCCGCCGCGCCACAAAAAAAAGACGTGCTCGGCCTCGAAGACGCCCGTCTCGAATACGGCATTGAAAAACTGAGCGAACTTGAAACGACGCTTGGCGTTGATTTTAAAAAAATGGGGGAAGATGCCGATATCGGTCTCGAAGAAATAATTAAGGAAGAAGAAAAAGGAGACCACGGGAAAAAACAGAGAGCGGCGTCCACGGCGTCACTTCCGAACATAAAAAGTCTTGAACGATTAAGGAACGCGCTTTTTCGAATGAAAGAAATCGCAAAAGTGGTCGGCTTGGGTGTCGCTGGAGCAGCTATTGCTCCCTTGGCGGGCGTGCTTAAGGTTTTGGGGCTTGGTAAAAAATTAGGTTCTTCGAAATTTTTGCAAAGACTCGACGCGGCGCAAATTCCCGGCATCCCCGGCTTCGGTACGCTGATTGAGGTTCCCGTTATGCGCCGATCCGAAGAAAGTCTTTTGAGTGAACGTCCGTCCTATAGCGGACTTTTATCTTCAACCCAACTGTTCCGTCATTATGATGCGCGGCGTGATGCTTTTGTGGCGGAAAAAGAACCACGACATCTCACGCGTTATGAAACATCGGTAGACGATCATACTGAATTGGGTAAAGCGACTTTGCGGCTTGAAGAACACGTTGATATAAATGAGTTCACTTCCGATGTCGAACTGGCGAACCGTGATCCTGACACAGGTTTCATTTCAATACCACGTCCGTTCGATGAGAGTGATGCGCTTATGATGCCTTTGCGTGTCGAGGCAAACTATCAGGAGTGGGAAGGTGATGGTCTTAAAGAAAATAAATACATTGATCTGCCACTTCATTATGACGGCGAAGGGCAGCTTTGGGTTGATCCGCGCGCGCTTTCTCCCACTCAAAAAAAGACGAAACTCATCGTGCGCTATGGTTTGTATGGGACACCGCACGATCAGGAAGAATCGCTTCTGACTTCGTTTACGGTTCGGGAGTTTATGAAAAAAAATCCTGACTATTTTGCGGCGCGTGTGCCACACGTTGACAAGGAAGCGGCCGCGATGAAACTCGAATTGCCGCCCGATTTTGAGGCGCTTATGGCAAACCTTGAGAAAGGCGATTTGGGAAACGCGCAAAAGGTGAATCTTTTGGGGGAATATATGGACGCGCATTTTGGCTATGGAAAAGGATTTTTTGCGGCGCTACGCATTGCCACGGCGCGCGGAAAAAATTCGGTCGAACGGATTGCGCATGCACAAGAAGGCGTCTGTTTTGATACCAACAAACTGGTATATATTCTTTTGGCGCGTTTAGGTGTTCCTGCCGAAATGCATGTGGGGTATGGTCGCGGTGAGTGGCAAATCGAAAGGTCTCAAAAAGCCGGTTATGATGTTGCCGGCGGTGAGTTTGTCAATCGTACGCGAGCGCGCGCATGGGCGGATATTACGACGAAACACGGGCATGCTTTTTTGCGCTACTGGAACGCAGACGCCGGCACCATGCAGACGGTTGATTTTACTGCGTCGGATTCGCTCGCCGACATTAAACACAAAGAGGATCGTAACGCAAAAATAGCGCGTGTGCGTCATGAGCTTGATGAAAAATACGATTTTCCCACCGATGCGATGGTGCGTGAAGAGGAGAATAAACTTCACGAAGAAACAATTGAGCCCCTAATGCAATTTTACCAAATTGACTCGGAAGCCAATGTGGCAAAAAAATTTGTAATAATAAGAAACGCTGAAGACACAGGTGAGCCAACTATCCGTTTGATTCCGCAGGGTCGCAAACCAATGCTCATGGCGTTTATTAAATATATAGGAAAAGGTCAGGGTGCGGATACCTTATTATACCCAACCGTGACTGATCCTGGTTTAGGGAGTCGTGAAGAGGTGCGTGCCTTTATAGAATCTCATATTGAGCGGCGCGCTCTTATTCCTTTTGCCGAATTATTTTATCGCGAAAGTGGTGCGGTGATGCACACACTCATTGGTCAACTCGAAGAGATTGCTGAAGGGTTGATGAGAGACATGACGCGCACCAAAAAACGAGCCTTTGCTGAAGGTCTTCGACCATTTTTTCGCGATGAGGAAGAAAAAGAGCGATCGGAATTTGCGCGTTTCGAATTGCGTCCTGAAATTATTGTACGCTATCTTTTCACGCGTTATTTTCCACGACTCTTTGGTCCGGCCATTGGCTTTGACGCGAAGAGTGGAGCGTATAAGCTCTATACAAGAGATGAGGAGCAGGGGATCTCATCCTATGCAAAGGAGGTGAGCGCAGAAGATATTGCTCGCGATGTGCGTCAGGACATTAAGGAATGGAAAGATAAGGCGGATAAAATTGTGGAAGGCATTCTTGATACTTCCACCGGTTTTAAAGATTTTGAGTCTTTTGAGGATAATTTGTGGGCATCTGTTTTTAGAGTACGCACCGTGAAAAAAGAATTAAGCCCTGCCGAAGTCGAATTGCTTGATGCGCTCCGGTATACATGGAAAACTGGTGTGACACCAAAAGACGTGGTACTTAAAATTAATGAAAAGGGTAAGTGGATTTTTATTAAGAAACGAAAAGAAAAGGAGGTGCGTTCCTAATGTACTATGTCGATTGACACTCACTGTCATATTCAATTCAAAGCGTACGATGAAAATCGTGATGCGGTTTTGATGCGGGCGCGGGAGGCGGGAGTGCGGATGATTGCCGTGAGTTCCGAGCGCGCAAGTTCCGAAGCGGCAGTGCGGATTGCGGCGGCACATGACGATGTATGGGCCGCGGTAGGGTTGCACCCCAACCATCTTTTTCCCTATCCGGTTGATGCGGATGAGGAAGCGATATCATCGGTCGAGCAATTTGATCCGGCTATTTATCGCGCGCTCGCAAAACAAAAAAAAGTGGTGGCGATAGGGGAGTGCGGGCTTGATTATTATCGGATTCCCGAGCATCTCGACCATGCCGAAGTGCGCGTGGCACAAGAAAAAACATTTCGGGCGCAACTCGCGCTTGCCGATGAACTTGGTTTGCCCATGATAATCCACTGTCGTGATGCGCATGCCGAGATGTTTCGTATTTTGAAAGAAAATAGTGATGCCGGAAAATTGGTGCGCCGCGGCGTGATTCATTGTTTTACGGGAACGGTGGCCGAAGCGCGAAGCTATCTGCCGCTTAATTTTTTTATTTCATTTACCGGCATTATTACTTTTCCACCACGCAAAGGACAAACTGAAACGCTCGCCGATGTCGTGGCCGCCGTGCCACTTGATCGTATTTTGATTGAAACCGATGCACCGTACCTCGCGCCCCTTCCTCACCGCGGAAAACAAAATGAACCCGCCTTCGTGAAGTTTGTCGCCGAAAAAATTGCCGAAATAAAAAACGTGAGCGTCACTGAAGTTGCCGAGCAAACAACGAAAAATGCCGAACAACTCTTTCATCTGCCTACAAGCTAACATCATGTCTCGCTCAAAACAAAAACCTGATTACGTTATTTTGGGACTCGTCGCGGGGCTCATACTTTTCGGTCTCATCATGATTTCGTCAGCCACCGGGCCTTTGGCGTACACGAAATTCGGCTCCACAACGTATTTTTTGAAACATCAAATTTTGTATGGTGTTCTGCCCGGCATCATCGCCCTTTTCATCACGATGCGCATTCCGTATACGTTTTGGAAAAAAAGCGCCCTGCCGCTTCTCGTCATTTCGATCTTGCTCCTCATTGCCGTTTTCATTCCCGGAATTCGCGCCGATTTCGGCACCGCACACAATTGGATCAAAATCGGGCCGATAAGTTTTCAACCGTCGGAAATTGTGAAGCTCACGTTTCTTTTTTATCTCGCTTCATGGCTTGAGCGACGTAGCGAAAATGCGGTGCGTAATCTGCACACCGGTCTCATTCCTTTTTTGATGCTGGTCGGCGTTATCATGGGGCTCTTACTTCTCGAACCCGACACCGGGAGCATGGCGATCATCGTCGCGGAAGCCGTTGCGGTTTATTTTGTAGCCGGCGCCTCGCTCATTCACTTGGGCGTGCTCTCTTTGATGGGGGTCGGACTTCTTTTGATACTCATTAAAATTTCTCCCTATCGCGCGGCGCGTCTCATGACCTTCATTCATCCGGAGCTTGATCCACGCGGTATCGGTTACCATGTGAATCAAGCGCTCCTTGCCGTGGGGTCAGGCGGTTTTTGGGGACTTGGTTTGGGACACTCGCGACAAAAATTCGAGTATCTTCCCGAGGTTCAAAGCGATTCCATTTTTGCGATTATTGCTGAGGAACTGGGGTTTGTTTTTTCGGTCGGGTTGATTGCGCTTTTTGGTCTTCTTTTGTGGCGTGGCCTGCGGGTCGTGACGAACACTCCCGATCACTTTGGCAAGTTTGTTGGTGTTGGTATTCTCGCGTGGATACTGATTCAAGCCTTCGTGAATATTGGCGCCATGATCGGCGTTTTGCCGCTCACGGGCGTTCCGCTTCCTTTTATCAGTTACGGAGGCACTTCACTCGTCATGAATATGGCCGCGATTGGCGTTTTGCTCAACATTTCACGCAACACAGCCTAAGACCCCGAGGTGACACCTAGGGACCGTAACCATAACACAGCGCGACCTGTTTGTTTCTTACAAAACCACCAAATTGAGGTCACACCTCGAGATGCAAGGCACCCGAGGAGTGACCTCCTAGTCGCATTCCTTAAGAAAACCCATGAGTGAGCTTGTGCGCCCGATACTCTAAAGAGTGTGTTGCGAGGGGAGCCACGGAGGAGTCGTGCAAAAGTTTTGTTGTATTACTTAAACAAAATCTTTTGTGCGACTCCGCAGTGGCAGGACCCCGAGCTTTCATTGCAAGGACCGAGGGCGCACCAGTGAGCGAACCTTCACGAGAGACTGAAAGAACATCTGACATCTGACACCTGACACCTGACACCTGACACTTAACACAGTGATTGTGAGCGAGGGGTGACGCGGCTACTATGAGAGACCGGAGGGCACACGCTCACGCCGATCAGCAGGAGCGCCCCAAAGCC
>Ga0209515_10002973_pt1 | contig 24914 bp, 13 predicted proteins | sample Subgroupgradi54m_FD_187454 | JGI IMG/M metagenome (GOLD analysis project Ga0209515, IMG submission 187454) | Subsurface groundwater microbial communities from S. Glens Falls, New York, USA - GMW60B uncontaminated upgradient, 5.4 m (SPAdes)... ... | reverse complement strand
CGCCCGTCGACGAACGTCACCATCGAGCCGACCGCAAACGACCCGTAGATGTTCGAGATGTCGAACGCCTCGATGCGCCGCGGCAGCGTCGGCAGCTTCAGCACCGATTGCAGCTGCTCGAGCGGGCCGGCGAAGGCGGACTTGTCCTTCGCGACGATCACCGAGGTGAGTGCCTCGATCTGGTCGCGCAGCCGCGCGGCTTCCTCGAAGCGCCGGTCGCGCGAGGCGGCTTTCATCCGGCGCGCGAGGTCGCGCAACAGCCGGTCGTGCCGGCCTTCGAGGAACGCGAGCAAGTCGCGCGCGATGCGGTCGTGCGCCACCTTGGTGATGTAGCCGACGCACGGCGCCAGGCACTGGCCGAGGTGGTACTCGAGGCACGGGCTCTTCGGAAACTGGCGGCACGTGCGCAGCGGAAACACGCGGCGCAAATAGCGCAACGCCTGGCGCAGCAGTGTGGCGTCCGCGTACGGGCCGAAGTAGCGCGCGCCGTCGTCCTTGCGCTTGCGCGTGACCAGCAGCCGCGGGTACGACTCGTTGGTGAGCTTGAGCATCGGGTAGGTTTTGTCGTCGCGGAACGCGACGTTGTAGCGCGGATGGTGCTGCTTGATGAGCTGGTTTTCGCGCAGCAGCGCGTCGGCTTCGGAGGCGGTGACTTGAAACTCGAGGTCGGCGATGCGGCCGACCAGCTGGCCGATGCGAGGCGACAGCCCCGACGGTCGCTGGAAATACGAGCTGACGCGTCGACGGAGGCTGCCGGCTTTGCCGACGTAGATTATGGTGCCGCGGGCGTCTTTGAAGAGGTAGACGCCGGGCTGGTCGGGCAGCTGGGCGAGCCGCTCGGCGACGCTGAGCCGGTTGGTGTCGGGCGCTTGAGCTGGATCCATCGGAGCACCTTGTTGATTTCCGCCACGCGCAACACGGCGCAGGCGGCTCCGTACACGAGAATACCACCGACGATCGTGGCGGGCAACGCGATCAGCGACGGCAGGCGCGGCGAGAGCGCGGACCACATGAGCCAGCAGCCGCCGCCCATGAGCGCCGCGGACAAACCCATGCGCGCGAACGCGTCGAGCAAGTCGGGCATTAGTGGGGCGTCGATGCGCCGCTCGAGCGCACGGACCAGGAGCACCGCTTCGATGGTGCTGGCCAAGGCGGTTGCGAGGGCGAGGCCGCCCACGTGCAGCCAGCGAATGCTGCCTGCGCCCATGACGATATTCAGCACTAGCGCCTGGCAGGCGAGCCGAACCGGAGTGCGCGTGTCGCGCAGCGCGTAGAAGGCGCCGCTAAGGACGCGGCCCGCGGCGTAACCGACGAGGCCGATCGCAAGCAGCGACAGCGTCGACGAGGTGATCATCGTCGAGCTGTGGTCAAATGCCCCTCGCTCGAAACAGATCTGGACGATCGGCCGCGCAAGCACCATGAGCCCGATGGCGGCGGGCAAACTTTCGAAGAGCACCATGCGCAGCACCGAGAGAATCGTCGAGCGGAAGGCAACGAGGTCACGCATCGCGGCGCTCTCGGAGAGCACCGGCAGGCTGGCTTGCGCCGAGGCGCTCGCGAAGAGTGCGAGCGGGAGCTGCACGAGGCGATTGGCGAAGTAGAGCGCCGCCACCGCGCCCTGCCCGGCGACGGTGCCGAGCGAGGCGAGGATCGTCATGAACAGCACTTCCATCTGATAGACGGCGGTGCCCAGCAGCCGCGGACCGAGCAGCCGCAGCACCTCGCCGGACCCCGGATGGTGCCAGACCCACCGCCAGCGAAAGCCGAGCTTCCGCGCTCGTGGAATCTGCATCGCCAGCTGCACGACGCCGCCGACCATGACCGCCCATGCCAGGCCGAGCGAGGGCGGCGAGACGCGCGGCGCGACCCACACGCAGCCGATGATCATGACGACGTTGAGCATGGCCGGGCCGAGTGCTGGCAGGCCGAACTCGTGGAGCGTGTTCAGCAGCCCGCAGAAAAACGCCCAGGCGCCGACGAGTGTAATAAACGGGAACAGCACGCGCGTCAGGCGCACCGTGAGCTCGAATTGCGCCGAGTCGCCGCCGAACCCCGGCGCGATCAGCCGCACGCACCACGGCGCCGCGACGATCCCGAGCAGGCCCACCACGGTCACGATCACCATCACCCGCACGCACAGCGCTTGCACGAGGCGCCAGAATTCCTCCGGCGATTTCGTGGCGCGATAGCCGCTGAGCACCGGCACGATCGCGCTGGTCATCGCGCCCTCGGCGACCAGGTCGCGCAGCAGGTTCGGGAGCCGGAACGCCACGATGAACGCCTGCGCCTGGATGCCGGTCCCGAAGAGGTGCGCCATGAGAAAGTCGCGGACGAACCCCAGCACCCGGCTGGCGGCCGTCGCCAGTGAAATGACGCCGGCGGAGCGCACCAGGCTCTTACGAGGCGCCGGCGGAGCGCTCCCGGATGGCTCGCTGTCCGTCGACGATCGCAATTGACACGTCACGTCATTCATGATACTCTCGCGCCACATTGGAGGATCCGCATGCCGATTAAACGTGCCGCACTTCGACAGCTTCGAAAAGACCGCCGCCGCACCAAGCGGAACCAGGCCGTCGAATCAGAACTTCGGACGCTCAAGAAGCGCTTCCTGTCCCTCGTGGATGAGCGCAAGAAAGACGAGGCCAGCAAGTTTTTCCCCGTCGTGATGCGCCGGTTCGACCAAGCCGCGGCCAAGGGATTGATCCACAAGAACACCGTGTCCCGCACCAAATCGCGCCTCGCGAAGCAGCTCGCGAAGGCCGCCGCCTAATTCGGGACGTTTCTCCTCGCTGATCATGTCGGCGAACGAGAAACGTCCCGTGTTGTTTTGCACAGCCGCAGCACGAGCTGCTCTAATCCGATTCGCGGCACCGCTCGCCCGTTCTTGATTGCGGTGTCCAACTCCCACGCCGCCTCGAGGCCGTCTTGCAACTCCCGCACGGACCGACCGGCCAGCTCTCGACGGATCCGGTCCACCTGCCACGCCTGCAAATCGCCGATCTCTTTGGCGGTCCCTCTCGCGCCCGCTGTGTGCGCGACGGTCAGCCACCGCTGCAGCTGCCACACGAGCAGCCCCAGCAATTCGAGCACGTCTTTGCCGCTGTCGAGCTGTTCGTCGATGAGCTGCAGCGCGCCGGCCGTGTCGCGCCGCGCGATCGCATCGACCAGCGCGAAGCCGCCTTTCCCATCCGCCGGCCGGCCCGACGGCGCGCCCGCGGTTTGCAGCTCGCGCACGTCGGCGCGGGTCATCGACGATCGCTCGCCGACCCACGCCGCCAGCTGATCGAGCCGCGCCGCGAGGCGGCCGAGGTCCGCGCCCATCGCAACCGCCAGCTCCCGCGTCGCGTCCGCGTCGATCCGCTTGCCTCGCGCCGCGACGTATGCATCGGCCCATCGCGTCACGGCATCGGGCGGCAGCCATGGAAACCGCTCGGTCGCGGCGAGCGGCACGAGTGCTTGCAATGGACTCTTCGCCTCCAGCTCGCCATCGATGACCACGACGAGGCACACTCGCCCGGCCAGTTGCTCGGCCTCGGCGATCAGCCACTCGCACGCCTCGCGAGCGAGCCGTTGCGCCTCCTCGACCACGATGAGCCGCGACGCGCTCGTCGCCGCGACCCCGCGCGTCAAATCGGCCAGCTCCGCCGCGGACACCTCGCCCGCGCGGACCACATCGTGATCCATGACATCAGCGCCGGCACCGGCGACGATCGTCTGCAACCGCTCACGCTGCCGATAGCGGTCGGGGCCGATCAAGAGATAGATGCCGGTCGTTCGCGAATGGGAAATGCTGGGGTCCATGGGTGCTGCAGCCCGGCGCCAACCGGCGTCCGGCTACCAGTTTTCGAGCGTGTGCTCAACGACGCGGCGGGCGAGATCCTGGAGGGCTCGGTCGAGCGCGCGCGGCTCGGACTCGGCATTAGCACCGGTCGCGAAGTACGTCGTATCGCCGACCAGCCGTTCATCTTCCCAGGCGACTTGGCCCGTATGCAAGTCCGTAAACCGCACATTGACGACAATGCTCAAGCGCCATTCCTCGACGTTCTGCGACGCGTCGTAACGCAGCGCGTCTCGGCGGAAATCCAGCAGTTCGCCTTCCAGACGACTGTCGGCGCGGTCCGGCCCCGTCGGCCGCAGCAGCCCGGTGAACTGAAACCGATTGATGACCGCTGTGGTGACGTTGCTCTCCATCCCGGGCCGATACAAGGGAAAGTGCTGTGAGTCGGAGGTCAAGGTGGTCAGGTCGATCTTGTTCTCGAACGGCTTGACGTAGACGGTGCGGATGTAGCTGGCTAGGCCCGGCCGCGCGGTATAGCCGCAGCCCGCGAAGAGCAGACCACAGACCATGGACCACAGACCGTAGACGCGAAGACGGGACGCGCAACGTACCAGTGGCCGGGGAACGGACATTACCCTTCGGCCATTAGGGCAGTCGTTGCTCGAGTATCTGCAGCCGACTCGCCGCCTTCGGCGCCCAGCTCGTGTCCGGGAAACGGTCGATCAGGTCTTGATAGTAGAGCTTGGCCGCCGGCAGCTTGTGCCGTTGCTCGTAAAACTTGGCGACCTGGAAATCGTGCTCGGCGCGCCGCTCCTGCAGGACTTTCAACCGCTCGAGCGCTTCCGGCGCCAAATCGCTTTTCGGATAATCGTTCACGAACTGCTCGAGCTCATCGACGGCTTGCTCGCTCGGATGCTGGTCGTAGCCCGGCCGGAACGTGCCCTTGAGGCTCGCCTGTGTGAGCTGGAAGCGCGCGTCGTCGACCAGCGGCGAGTTCGGATAGCGCGAGATGAGCTGCTCGAACGCCGTGACGGCTTGCTCGTACTCGCCCAGCGCTAAGTGCGCGAGCCCCAGCTTGTACTGGGCCAGCTCACCCGTGGAGCTGAACGGGCCATCCTCGACAATCGCTTGGAACACCTCGACAGCCTTATCGCGCGCCGGCATGATCGACAGCGTGCCGAGGAGCTTGCGCTTCTTGCCCGCGAGAAACGCGTTGCCGATCTCGTACATCCGCTCGAGCACTTCATCAAACCGGCTGGTCGACGGATAGACTTGGATGGTCTTGCGATAATTCACGAACGCCTTGTAGAGGTCGCCCATCTCTTCATAGCATCGGCCGATATAAAACTGCGCCTCGGCAGCTTCATGGGAATTCTTGTAGTGTTTGACGAGTTTTTTGAATTCGGTGAGGGCGCGCTTGTAGTCTTTCGCGTCGAAGAAGTGCTTCGCGTATTCGAGCTGATCGGCCGGGTTGTCGCGCACCACCCCGCTGGGCCCGATCCAACCGGTTTGCGGCGACCAGACGAACGCGGCCTGCGCGGCCGACGGCGAGGAGAGACAGGCGATGAGCGTGATGAGGGCGATGGCTCGACGGTGTGTCATGGACTGCTGTTACGATAGCAAACGGTCGAGGGGATGTAAAGCTTGGCTGAGGTCAACCATCTCAATCGTTCGGACGGCGGCTGTGAGCCTCAGGACAGGCTGCTGTGAGGACTGCCGAGGTCTGGTTGCGGGTGCAGAACCACGCGAGACTTGTGCTTCACCGGGCCGCGGCGGAACCACTCGGGGCGCTTGGACGGCGTGGTCACGGGCATGTCGACTTCCTGCACGGGCGGCGTCTTGTGCCGCCGCTGCGCGGCCTCGGCATCGTCATGGTGCGATGCCCCGGCCATTTGCGCCGCGAAGAACAGCGCGACCAACGCCACGATTCGTACGCTGCGCCGAATACCTTCAGGCTTGTACATGGCTCCTCAGGGTGTGCGGGCCGGTTGCGCCCGCGACAGTTCAGACCCTGAGAAAGTCTACCTGATAAAGCCTGCCGATCGGCAAGGGCTGGTCGAATTAACGGTGGGAGGACTGCGCCTGCGTCGGATGGTAGCCGAGCTGGTCGAAGAGGTCGGCGGAGCTATGCAGGTACGTGCCCGATTGCATCTGCTCCAGCCAGAAGGCCTTCACGAGCGCGTTGGACTGCACGCGCGAGTCGCCCCAGCCGTCGCCCTTGAAGAGCGGATAGCGGTCCCAGTCCATATTAATGTAGGAGAATATTTTGACGTGGTGGCTGGTGATGAATTGAAACAGCGGTGTAAACCACTCGTCCAGGACCTTCTGGCCGGCCGTGGTGCCGTAGCCGCGCGGCGTGGACTCGGCGATCATCAGCGGCTTGCTGTGCGCCGCGGCAAAATTCGCGACGGTATCGAGGTACGGGCCTGGTCGGGATGGAAGTAGCTCACCGCGACCCAGTCGACCATGTCGTCGCCAGGGTACCAATCGCTAATGGGCCGGTCGGTCTTCGACGCGAACGAATGCCACACGGTCGCGACATTGCCGACCCCCTGCTCGCGGAAAATTCGCACGATCCGGCGGAACGCTTGCACGTATTTCGCGGGATCATAGCGGTTGCCCGGGTAATCGAACTCGTAGCCGATGCGCAGGTAGACGGGCCGCTTGGCTTGCTTGATCCACTCGCCGAGGCGCCGGATGTTCGCGTCGAGGTCGCCCGCGTTGACGCGATCGAGCCCATCGACCATCCAGAGGGCGAGCTGCAGCGTGGTGTTGGGGTAGAAGTTCACGAAGTATCGCGCGTCCTGGACGCCGGCACCCTGATCGATCGGTGTGTCCAAACCTTCCAGGCCCTGCAGCGACGTGTAGGTCATGAATCCGCCGGGGATCAAATTCGTCGCGAAGGTGTAGTCGATTGATGCCTGCCGCTCCTGGCCGATGAGCATCAGGACTTTGCCGTCGGGCGGCACGAACCGCGTGCCGGTCGTCGGTGGCGGCGCCGGAGACGTCGAGTCGCTGACGTCGACTTGCACGACTTGCACGTCGATGCCGCCCGGACCCTGGCAGCTCAGGACGTAGGTGCTCGTCGTCGAGGGGCTTTGTGACTCTTGGCCCGAGGTCGGGCGCGAACCTTGCCAGTCGCCCGATGCCTCGCAGCTCGTGGCGTTCACCGCGGACCATTGAAGCGTAGTGGACTGGCCCACGGCAATTGAGGTCGGCGTCGCGGTGAGCGTCACCGACGGAGCCGGCGCGCCCGAGCTGGTGCTGAAAAACACGCCCGCCTCGGTGCCCGAGATCTTGTCGTGGTTCGCGGTCGCGAGATAACCGAAGAGCACATGGAACCCGGCCGGAACGTTGGTGAATTCGTAGTGGCCGTCGAAGTCCAGATCGCGGACTTCCGGATCGCTGTCGAGCTGCAGGTGCACGTGGTTGACTTGGTCGCGGCTGCCGCTGGCGGCGTATTGCACGACGACCGTCGTGCCGGTGATGAAGGCGCCCGGTTGCGGCGCGATGAACGTCAACTGCGGCGGGCCGACCGGCGGCACCGTAACCGTCACCGTCGTCGAGCCGCCGGTTGATCCGCCCGCGCCGGTGCACGTCAAGGTGTACGTCGTCGTTTGCCCGGGCTGGACGGACTCGTGGCCCGTGACGGCCTTTGCGCCGGTCCAATCGGGCGCGCCGGACGCCTCGCATCCATCGGCGTCGGTCGTGTCCCAGACCAAATCACTCAGCGCGCCGACCTGGATCGCGGCCGGCTCGGCGTGGAATGTGAGCGTCGGCTTGGGTATGGGCGGAGGTGGCGGCGGTGTCGACGCCTGGACGGTGACCGTCACGAAGCGCGTGGCTTGGCCTCCCTGGCCCGTGCATGTCAATGAGAGTGTCGCAGTCTGTGACAGCGTTACAGCTTGCGTGCCGCTGGTGGCTTTCGCGCCCGACCAGTCCGATGCTCCGGAGGCGGCACACGACGTGGCGTGTTGGCTGCTCCATGTCAACGTGGTGTGCGCGCCGGCCGCGATCGTCATCGGATTCGCGTTGAGCGTCACGGTCGGCGGCTGCGGAACCGGGGGTGGTGGCGGCGACGGCGGAGGCGTCGGGGGCGGTGGAGTGGGAGACGGTGGTGGTGTCGGACTCGGCGGCGGTGGTGGAGGTGTCGGCACCGGCACCGGCGTGCTCGTTACGGTAATCGGCTCGCTGTGCGCCTGCTCGACATAGCCGCCGCCGGCGACGTAGCGAAACTCGTATGTGCCCTTGCGATACGGCGCCGCGAAGGTCACGATGCCAGCGGATTGGCCGCGCGTCGAGCGATAGGATACATATTGCAGTGCATCGCCGCCGACCATGTACAAGCCGATCCAATCGTTGATCGGCCGGCCCGGGGGCGCGGACCACGTGACCGTCAGCGATCCGCCCGGCTTGACCGTCGACGGGGACGCGCTGACGGCAAACGGCGCGTTCGGATCGCCCACGAGGACCGTGACCGATTTGCTGACACGGCTGCCGGTGCCCCCGCACGCCAATCCGTACGTTGTGGTCGACGTCGGGTGCACGGTCTCGGTGCCGCTCGCGGGCCGATCGCCCTGCCACCCGCCCGTTGCCTGGCATTGGGTCACGTTCACCGACGACCAGGTCAGCGTCACGGGCTGGCCCGCTTGGACGATCGGCGGTGCGGCCGTCAGCGTCACTGACGGATTCGTGATCGTGAGCAAATCGCTGACCGCCGCGGTGTTGTACTTATTGATCAGATAGCGCAGCTCGTAGGTGCCCTTCTGCCACGGCGCGCGGAACGTGAGTTGGCCTGACGACCGGCCTTTCGTGAGTTGATACGACACCCAACGCTCGTTGGGATCGCCGGCGTGGAACAGTCCGATCCAATCGGTCAGCGGCCGCTGCCCCGGCGCGGTCCACGTGACCGTGAACGTCGCGCCCGGCGAGACGCTGACCGCCGATGCCGACACCGTGTAATCGGCATGCACGCGCGTGGTGAACGTCAGGATGTCAGAGACTGTTAACGCGCCGCCGGCATCGGCGGAATTCACACGGTAGTGATACGTCGTCTGCGCCTGCAGCCCGCTGAGTGCGACCGAGTGGCTCGTGACGAGCTGCCCGTCGAGCGGTGTGGCGGTCCCGAGCGTGTCGTCCGTGCCGTATTGGACCTGGGACGTGGCGGGCCGGTCGGTCGTCCACGTGATCGTCGCGGCGGTCTCGCCGACGTTGATCGCCTGAATGTTGCTCAACACCGGATCGCCCAGCTGCTGCGCCTCGACGGTGATGACGATCGTCTTCGTGTCGCTCAATCCGCCCGGGTCCGTCGCGGTCAGCGTGATGAAGCGCGCCCCGGCGTCGTCGGCCGTCGGCATCCACTGCAAGGTCGCGGAGCCGTCGCCGTGGTCGACGAACGCGGCACCGGTCGGGACCGGATCGGCCGTCAAGACAATCGCGTCGCCGTCCGGATCGGTCGCGGTGATTGCCACCGTCACCGGCCGGCCGACCATCGTGGTCACGTTGCTCACATCGCCCAGGACCGGCGGCTGATTCGCCCCCGGCGTCGATGATTGCACCGTGATGATCGTCGTGTGGTTGGCGCTGAGGCCGCCGGAGTCCGTCGCGGTGAACGTGATCGACGACGTGCCGACCTGGCTCGCGATCGGCGTCCAGTCGAATGTTCCGCTGCCGTCGTGCGCGTCGGTCAATGTCGCGCCGTTGGGCAGCGACTCGGCCGACAGCGTGATGACATCGCCATCCGGGTCGGTCGCGTGGACGGTGAACCGCAACGGCCGGCCGACGATGGCGGTCTGGTCCGCCACGCTGTCCAGGACCGGCGCCTGATTGACCGCGCTGCCGGCGTCAAGATCCGCGAGGTACACGTCGATGTTCGCCTTGGTGATGTCACGCTCATGGTTGTTGCGGAAATCCATCCAAACGGCGCGGTGGCCGGAGACGGATGGGCGCGATTGTTCGCTGAATTCCGTCGTGACCCAATGGCCGGTCCCCGTCTTGAGATTGTACGCGTACACATCCCAGTCGCCGTGCTCGTCGCTCTCCCACACGACCCAGTCACCCGAGATGACCGGGTCGGCCTGGTTGCCCGCCTGTTGGACCAGTGGCCGTTCGACACCCTGTCGCAGGTCGTAGAAGACGATGTGCTGGCGATTGCCCTCGCCAACCACAGGCCAGACCACGCGCTCGCCGTCGATCGCGCCGGACGCGCCGGCGAGCGTCTTCGGTTCCGCCAGCAGCCGCCGAGTGTTCGTCGTCAAATCATAGACGTGCAGGCCGAGCGCATCCTCTCCGGTGCCGGTCGACTGCCCGGCCGAAAACGTGTTCCACACGATGGTCTGGCCGCTGATCTTCGGCGTCACCTGATGGCCGAGGCCCGTGGTCAGACGACGCTCGGTGTTCGTTCGCAAGTCATATAGATAGATGTCGGCATTGCCGTTCCGGTAGTCCTGCCAGACGACCAGGTCGCCGGAAATCTCGACGGTGATTGGGTCGGCATTCGGCGGCGTGATCTGCCGCTGCTGGCCGGTCGCAATGTTGTAGGCCTCGATGGAAAATTTCGATGCTCCCAATTGCAGCCAGACGACCCAGCGCTCGGACAGCCGTGGCTCGTACCCGGCCGTGGTCGTGATGCGGCGGGTGGTGTGGGTGTTCAGGTCGTAGAGCTCCACGCCGGTCTGATCCACGTAGACGATGCGGTCGCCGACGATGCACGGAATCGTCTCCCAGCTCGGGTCCGTAGTGATTTGCTGCACCGGTCCTTCACGCGCGACCCGCGTCAGCGCCTCGAATCGCGCCCCCATCGCCGTGCGCGCGGACAGCCGCAACTCATAGGCATCGATGGCCAGATTCTTCGTCGACCACGAGCCCAGCTGCCCGTTGTCGACCGGCTGCGAAACGGCGGCTCCGATCGGGGTCCACTCGACCTGGCCGAGCGGGCGATACCAGAGCTGGTAGTCGACGAACCCGGGTCCCTTGGCCGTGCCGCGGATGGAGACGGTGTTGCCCGTGGAGCTGAGAAGGCTCTTATCGACCGGGCTGGTCATCTGCGCCGTCAGCGGATGATCGATGGTCAGCGCGCGCGCCGCGTTGACTCGGCCGGCACCCGTCTGCGCGTCGAACCCCGGCGGCCCGAGATCATCCGCGCTCGCGCGCAAGATTTGGCGGACCTCTTCCGGCGACGTGCCCGGCCGATGCGCAAGAATCAGCGCCGCCACGCCCGCGACATGGGGTGCGGCCATGCTTGTTCCGCTCGCCCGGAAGTACGCGCCGCCGACGACCATCTGACCCGGGCGACAGCTGTACATGTCGGTCCCCGACGCCCGCAGCGACAGAATGCTGGGCACCGTCGGATCGTCGCAGCTTTTGCCGTTCTCTCCACCGGGTGCTGCGACGTCCAGCAGGCTGCCGTAGTTGGAAAAATCCGCTCGCTCATCCGCATGCGTCGTGGCGGCGACGACGATCGGCTTGGGCTGTAGCATATTTTGCGGGCTCGTGGACTCAACGTCGGCGTTGCTGTTGCCGGCCGCGAACACGACGACCACACCCTTCCCCATCGCGTCGCGAACGACGTCCTCAGCCAGCGGGTTGCTCGCGCACCCGCCCTCGCAACCCCAACTATTGTTGATGACCGTCGCACCATTCTGCACCGCGTAGCTGATCGCCGAGGCGAGCTCCGAGATCGGCGCCAGCCCCTGGTCATTTAGCCCCTTCACCGCCATGATCCGGGCGCGCGGCGCGACACCAACGACCCCGATCCCGTTGTTGCCCACCGCCGCGATGATGCCCGCGACGTGCGTCCCATGGCCGAGATGGTCTTGCGGATCGTTCGTCGCCGTCTTGGGGACTCGGCAGATGCCGAAAATGTCGTAGACCGCGCACGTGGTGAAATCCCAGCCGCGGATGTCGTCGACCAAGCCGTTGGGCTGCTCGCCGGGGCACGCGTCGTCATGGCCGTTGAAATCGCTCTGATCGACTTGGCCGTTATGGTTGAGGTCTTCGCAGGGGTTGATCCACATGTTGGCCGCCAAGTCCGGGTGCGTGTAGTCGACGCCGGTGTCGATGACCGCGACGATGACACCCTCGCCTTGCGTGACATCCCACGCTTCGGCGACGTGGAGCTTCTTCAACCCCCAGAGATCATCGAAGGCCTGGCCCCACGACCCGTGCGAGTTGTAGTAGGGGTCATTCGTGACGGCGGCGCGGGTCATGAGGTAGTCGGGCTGCGCGTAGGCGACGTCGGGCTGCGCGGCCAGTTGTGAGACCGCATCGGGGACGGTGATGCCGGGTGCCAGCACTGCGGTGTAAATGTTGGCGAGCGGCGCGACGCTGCCGGCGATCTGCGCGCGCAGTCGGGGAGCCGCGCGGACGCCGGCGGCGCCGATGAGCGGCAGCGGTCGCAGCTCGGTGATGATGCGGCTGATTGTCGACGACGGCTTCGCCGACGCCGTCACCGACGCGGCAGCTCTGGCCAGCGAACTCTTGAATCGGACGATGACGTGGTTGGCCGCGTAGGTTTGCGCGGTGGTGTGCGTGCGGTCCGTTGCCGCGCGCATGCCGCGGACCGTCGTGGGCGGCTGCGACGCCGCCTCGACACGAATGATGGAGGCGCACCAAAGAGTGAGGACCAATGCGGCGAATCGACGAGCGTGGACGCGAGGAACGATGCGAGGATGTACCATCACGTGACTATCGACCTGTTGCGAGCGGCCTGACCAGTTCGTTGAGCCGCTCGCGCAGAGCGGCCGGAATATGCGCCGCCATGGACGAGCGCAAGCGAGACTCGACACGAACCCGGATGGGCGACTGAGCAACCGCCAGCTCCGTATCCGACATGACGCCGGCGAATTGCGCGATCAGCAAGGCCGCCGTCAGTGTGCCGGTGAGACGGATCTGGCGCACGCTCATTGGACGGTAACAGCCTCGCTGGTCGCTACGGCATTATAGCCGCTATCGACGAGGTAGCGCACTTCATATGTGGCGCCGGGCTGGCTCGGCAGCGTCACTGTGGCCTTCCCGGATGCCTGCCCCTTGGTGTAGTGGAATGCGACGTAGCGGCTATTCGGGGACCCGACGCGGTACACGCCGATCCAGTCGCTGGCCGGCCGCCCGGGCGCCGCGGTCCACTGCACGCTGAGCGTGGTGCCCTGCGTGGCCGCGCGATCGATGCTGAGCACGAAACCGGCGGGGCTGCTCGGCGCGCTCGCGAGCGTGGCGGTCGCGGACGCTGAGACGGTTCCGCCGGGACCGACGCAGACGAGACTATAGGTTGACGCGCTGCTGACCTGGATCGACTCGCTGCCGCTGGTCGGCTTCGCGCCGCTCCATGCGCCGAGCGCCTTGCACGATGTCAGGTTCGTGCCGGTCCACGTGAGCCGAGTGCTCTGACCCGCGACAACGGCGCGGGGCGCGGCGTCGAGCGTGAGCGTCGGCACCTTGGTCTGGCCGGGCGGAGGCGATGGCGGCGACGGCGGGCTGGGCGGGGAGGGTGGGCTTGGCGGCGTGGGCGGCGTTGTCCCGGTACCGACCGACACCGCGTTGCTGCGCGCCGCGAGCTCCGTGTACGAGCCCTTCAGGAAATAGCGCCACTCGTAGGTGTCCGCTTGCGCAGGCATGGTGAACGTGAGAGTGCCGCTGCCCTGGCCGCGCGTCGGCGACTGGTATGAAATGTAGCGATGGTTGTCCGTTTCCTTCGAATGATATAAGCCGATCCAATCATTCGAAGGATGCGTCTGGGGCGCGGACCACGCCACCGAAATCTTCGCGCCCGTGGGCACCGAGGCCGGCGAGGCGCTGAGCGTGTACGCGCTGCCTCCACCGTCGGCGACAACCGTGATCTTGACGGTCTTCGAGCTCGACGCGCCGCTCGGATCCGTCGCGGTGAATGTGATCGACACGGGGCCGGTTTGCGCCGCGGTTGGCGTCCAGCTGAGCGTCGCCGTTCCGTTGCCCCCGGCCTTGAACGAGGCGCCCGCTGGCAGTGTCGAGCTGGTCAGCGTGATCTTGTCGCCATTTGGGTCCGTCGCGTGGATCGACAACTGCGAGAGCTGGCCCACCGTCGCCGTCTGGTCCGCGATGTCGTCGAATATCGGGGGTTGGTTGGCCGCACCGGCCGTGAGATCGGCGCTGTAGATGTCCCAATTCGATGTCGACGGCTTCCCATCGTTGCGCGTGTCCATCCACACCGCCCGGCCGGCGGCGACGATCCCGTAATCCTGGTTCGTGAACTCGGTGGTGATCCAACGGCCCTGCGACGTCACGACGTTGTACGCGTAGAGATCGGCGTTGCCGTGCCGGTAATCCGTCCACACGACCCAGTCGCCGCCGATCGCCGGTTCGATCTGGTCGCCGTCCGGCCCCGAGATGAGCCGCGATGTGCCCGCCTGCAAGTCGTACAACATGACATGCAAATGTTTGTCGGCGCCCTGGTTAATCCATACGACGCGGTTGCCGTCGATCTCGCCGGCGGAGTGGTAAAACGTGAAGAGCGGCATGAGCGACTCCGGGCCGGCGAGCTGTCGCAGAGTGCCTGTGTTGAGATCGTAAAGGTACAACCCCGCGTCTTCCCCGGGCCCCGTGGTGGCTCCTCCGAGCTGATTCCAAACAATGTAATGGCCGCTGATTTTCGGCGTCGCTTCGGCGCCTTCTGTCGCCGTCAGTCGTCGCTCGGTGTTCGTGCTCAGGTTGTACATGTAAATGTCCGTCTGGGTGGCGCCATTGGGGCGCCGGTTGCGCCAGTCCGCCCAGACCACGATGTCGCCCGACAATGCCGATTGGGAAACTTCTACTCCCGGCGGCGTAATCTGCCGTTGCTGGCCGGTCTGCCTGTCGTAGGCAATGATGCCGGGCGGATGCTCCCACACCACCCATCGCTCCGAAAATTTCGGCTCAATTTGACCCGTCTGAGGCGGGACGATCACATGATCATCGTTGTTGCGAAAGTCATAGAGGCGCAGACCGTTGATGGTCGCGTAGAGCATCTGGTCACCGAGCAAAAACGGGACCGTTTCCCATCCCGGCGCGTTCGTGATCTGTTTGACGGCGCCGTCGCGCGCAACGCGTACGAGGTCGTCGTAACGATCGCCCGACGTTGTGTTCGCCGTGAGCCGCAACTCGTAGGCCTCGACCTTGAGGTCCTTCACCGACCACGTGCCGAGCGCTCCCTGCTGGACCGGCTGCGTGACCGGCGCGCCGAGCAGAATCCACGTGTTATCGCCGATGGTGCGGTACGCGAGTTGGTAATCGCGGAACCCGGGGCCCGTCGCCGTGCCGGTGATCGTCAGCTGCGGGGCCGCCGAGGCCAGCAGCGTCGAGTCGGCGGGGCTCGCGATCTTCGCGGTTAGTAGGTTGCTGATCCCCAACGCGCGCGCGGCGTTCACGCGACCGGCGCCGGTGTTGGTGTCGAACCCGGGCGCGTCGATGTCGTCGGCGCTGGCGCGCAACGCCATCCGGACAGCATCCGGGGACATGCCGGGATTATGCGCAAGGATCAGCGCCGCCACGCCGGCGACGTGCGGCGAGGCCATGCTCGTGCCGCGAGCTCGATAGTAGTTGTTGCCGACAATCATGCGGCCCGCCATTTGCGGGCATGTCGGGCTGCCGGCGTACATGTCGGTGCCTTGCGCGCGCAGCGAGAGGATCGTGGGCGCCGTCATGTCGCAACTGCCTTGTGAGCTGTCGCCGCCGGGCGCGGACACGTCGATCAGCCGGCCGAAATTCGAGAAGTTCGCGCGGCGGTCGTCGTGCGTCGATGCCGCGACAATGATCGGCTTCGGGTTCGTCATGTTCTGCGGGCTCATCAGCGACATATCGGTATTGTTGTTGCCGGCCGCGAAGACGACCACGACACCCCTGCCGATCGCGTCGCGCACCGCGTCTTCCGCGACTTGGTTCCCCGGACACGCGCCGCTGCAGCCCCAGCTGTTGTTGATGACCTTTGCGCCGTTGTGCGCGGCATATGCAATGCCGGACGCGAGGTCCGCAATGGCCGCCGACCCCTGGTCATTGAGCGCCTTGACCGCCATGATTTTCGCGCGCGGCGCCACACCGACGACCCCGAGGCCGTTGTTGCCGATCGCCGCGATGGTACCGGCGACGTGCGTGCCGTGGCCCAGGCGATCCATCGGGTCGTTGCCGGGAGCCTTCGGCGTTTTGCAGTTGCCCGCATCGTCAAACATCGCGCAGGTGGTCAAGTCCCACCCGCGTACGTCGTCGATGAACCCATTACCGTCGTCGTCGATCCCGTTGCCCGGGATTTCGCGCGGGTTGCTCCACATGTTCGCGGCCAAGTCGGGGTGCGTGTAATCGACGCCGCAGTCGACGACCGCCACCACGACGCCCTCGCCTTGCGTCACGTCCCACGCTTCGGCGACGTGGAGCTTCTTCAACCCCCAGAGATCGTCGAACGTTTGGCCCCAGGAGCCGCGCGAGGCGTAGTAGGGGTCGCTGGGCACCATCGAGGCCTTGATCAAATAGTTCGGCTGCGCGTAGGTGACGTCGGACCGTGCGGACAGCTGCGAAACCGCGGACGGCACGTCGCTGCCGCTGGGTAGCTCCCCGACATAGATCTGCGACAATCCGTAGGGATCGCCGATTGCGGCGGCGGATGCGACCACGGCCTTGCCCGGGAGTTGCGTGGCTTGCGGGAATACCGGGCGGAGATTGACGATGTGGGTTTGCAGCGACGATTCCATGGCGCGAACGGCGAGTGTAGAGTTAAACTTGACGATCACTTGGTTCGGAGCGTATGCGGCGGACGCGATCGTCGACGACTGCTGCCCGCTCGACTTCGCGCGCAGGGCCGCGAGCGACGTCTTACGCTGTCCGGGCACCTCGGCGGCCATCGCGAGCTCCGCAAATGCCAGCAGCAAGCCGATCGTCAGCGCCTGCCGCCACCAGCGCGAGGCTGTCTCGATCAGGTCCTTGCGCTTCCCTCGGTCGCTACGCATGCGCGCGCTCATGGCGTCACGCTCACCGTCGCGGTGCCGCTGATGATGTCGGTCCCCGTCGAGCACGTCAGCGTGTAGGTGACATCGCCGGGCGCGATCGGTCGCACGGTGTCGCTACCTTGCGTCGGCAGCGTGAGCGGGGTCCAATCGCCGGTGCAGCTGATGACCCCCCTCGCCCGCCACTCGAGGATCACCGGCTTCCCGAACGCGATCGGATTCTCTCGCGCTCTGAAGATCGTGATCTCAGGCTGCGGCGCCGTGCCGACGAACGGCTGGTCCAGCGTGACGTCCGCGCCCGCGATCGAGGCCATCTGCAACGGCGGGCTGAAATCGTTGCCGGCCGTCGACATCGGCTCGACCTTGTACGAGCCGTCGTTCAGGCCGGTGAAGCGGAAGTTACCGGTCGCGTCGGTCGTGGTCGACGATGGGTAGAAGTTCGATTGGTTCACCAGGTTGACGGTGACGCCGGACAGGCCGGCTCCGGTGTCGCTGATGACGGTGCCTGAGAGGCTATGCGTCGCCGGTGGTCCGCCGCCGGGAGGCGGTGGGGTCGGGGCCGGTGTCGTGATCTCGACCGTCGCTGTGGCCTTGTACGTCTTGCCGTCGGTGCCGGTGCATGTCAGCGTGTAGACGAAGTCGCGGATCGCGCGGGCCGGGTATCCGCTGAGGCTTGGCGGCAGCGCCGAAGTCGGCGGCTGGCCGAACGCGCTGCGCCAGTTGCCGCGACATCCCGTGATGTTGCTCGTCGACCAGGAGAGTGAAATCAGCGTGCCCGGCAGCTCGACGCTCGACGGGTCGGCGCTGAACCAGTCGATGCTCGGCGCGTTGGGGTCCGTTGGCGGAGGCGGCGGGTTCACGACGCCGGAGACCGTCACAACGGCCGACTGCGTGGCGATGCCGCCTTGACCCTGACACGTCAATACGTACGTCGAGGTCTGCAACGGGCTGACGATTTCCTGATTCGTCAGCGCCTTGCCGCCGCTCCAATCCCCGGAGGCCGTGCACGTGTCCGCGTTCTGACTGTCCCAGATCAGCGTCGATGTCTGGCCCGTCGAAATCGTGTCGGGCTCCGCGTGGAAGTTGAGCGTTGGCTCGAGCGCGCCGGACACCACGAGCGTGACGGTCGCCGTGTTGACGCCGCCATCGCCAGTGCACGTCAATCGATAACTCTGCGTCGAGAGCGGCTGCACCGATTCGCCGCCCGAGGGATCTTTGATCCCGCCCCACCCGCCGCCCGCTTGGCAGCTGGTGGCATCCGTCGTCGACCAGAACAACGTCGCCTGCTCACCGCGCCGAATCGTCGGCGGGTCGACGGTGAAGCTGATGGTCGGCGGCGGCGTGGTCCCGGCAGGCGTGACGATCACCTGCACCAATTTGGTGATGATGCCACCCGGTCCACCACACGTCATGAAATACGTCGATGTCTTCGTGGGTGATAGGGTCTCCTGACTCGTCAGCGCTTTGGCGCCGCTCCAGTCACCGGACCCTGAGCATAGCCGCGTATTGCGACTCTCCCACGACAGGGTTGTCGACTGACCAAGCTGAATGGTCGATGGCTCGGCGCTGAGCGTCAGCTCGGGCGGCAGCGCCCCACTCACGGTGAGCGTCACGGTCTTGGTCGCCGACTTCCCGCCGGAATCGGTGCACGTCAAGCGGTACGTGGTCGTTGACCACGGTTGCGCGGGTTCGCTGCCGGAGGTCGCCTTAATCCCACCCCACGACCCGCCCGCCTGGCAGCTCGTGGCGTTGGTCGCCGACCAGATCAGCGTCGCCTGCTCGCCGAGGCGAATCGTCGGCGGCTCGACTCGGAAATCGATCGTCGGCCCTCCGGTCGATGGAGGTGGCGTCGGGCTCGGCGGCGGTGTCGTCGGCACGGCGGTCACGATGACCAGATTGCTGCGCGCCACAACCTCGTTGTATCCGCCGTTGAGCAAGATGCGGAATTCGTACGTGCCGGGCCGCGTCGGTGCGGTGATGGTAAAGTCGTCGGCGAGTTTCCGTGTCGCGAGGTTCTTGTTGAGATACTGCCATCGGCCATACACGCGATTGCCCGCGCTGATCTCGTAGATCGCGATCCAATCGTTGAGCTTCGTGGTGTCCGGCGCGCCCCAGCTTGCCACGAGACTCTTCCCCGCCACGACGGTCGATGGGTTCGCCACGATGGCCCATGCTCCGGGGCCCGGTTTCGGCAGAGGCGGTGGTGGTGACCCCGGCGGAGGCGGCGGGGGCGGCGGTGATGGCGGCGGAGGAGGCGGTGGTGTGCCTGTGCCGCCACCGATGGTAATCGGGTTGCTGCGCGCGGCCACATCGGTCGTGTCGCCGTTGAGCAAATAGCGGAACTCATAGGTGCCCGCCACGTCCGGCGCCGTCGTCGGGAACGTGCCGGTCGCGGCGCCGCCCGTAAAGGTCCAGCGACCGGGCTCGAACTGATCGTTCGGCGCGCCGACCCGTGCGAGCACGATCCAATCGTTGTCCGGTCTGCCCGACGGCGCGGTCCACGTCGCGGTCAGCGCTTGCCCTGCTGCGACACTCGATGGACTGCCCGTGACGCTGAACTGCGCGCCGCTGCCGCCAACCGTGACCACGGCCTGTTTGCTGTCGCTCGCGCCGCTGCTGTCGGAGCACGTCAGTATGTAGGTCGTCGTCGACGCCGGCTGCACCAGCTGGCTCCCCGATAATGGTTTGATGTCGCTCCATCCGCCGGAAGCCGTACACGTCGTGGCGCGCTGGCTGCTCCAGATGAGCGTCGAGGAGTCGCCCGGCTGAATCGACGCCGGGTTCGCCGACAATGTCACCGACGGCCCATTCCCGGTCGGCGGCGGAACGGTCCCGCTGCCGACAGTCATCGTCACGGTAGCTGTCACCGGACTGAAGCTCTGGCTCTCGTCCTGCACGGAGATGCGCAAAACGTATTGCCCCGCGACCGGGAACGTCGCGACCGCCAAGCCGATTGAGTCGTCGTCGAATGTCACCATGCCCGGGCCGGAGTCTTGCGACCACTTCACGATCCAGCAGCACGGCGGGTTGATGATCGGCTTCATCTGCGCCCGTCCGGGCGGCAGCGCGACCGACTGGTTGGCACCCGCGTCCACGCTCGGCCCGCTGCCGGTTGATGGAGGCGGCGGGGGCGGGGTCGCGCCGGTTACCGTGATGGTGATCGTCTCGGAAGCCGTGGCTCTCCCGTCGCTGACTTTGAACATCACCGAATAAGTACCGACTTGATCTCTCGCCGGCGTCCACGAAAAATGGGCGAGTGGCGTGGGGCTGAAGGACGATCCAGGGGGCTGGTTGATGACCGTGAATGTCAGCAGATCGCCGTCGGGGTCCGTTGCCGACACGTCGAACTGCAGCAGCTGGCCGGCCTTGACCGTCTTGTTGCCGATGGCCAACAACACCGGCGGACGGTTCACCTTCACGGCCTGCAACGCTCGCAGCGCGTTGATCCGGCCGATACCAATCGGTCGATCAGTCGAGATCGGATCGGCGGTGCTGCGGATCAGCTGCCGCACTTGTTCCGGTGAAATGCCGGGCTGCGCGCCGACGATCAGCGCCGCCAACCCGGCGACGTGCGGGCACGCCATCGATGTTCCGGCTAAGCTGGCGTATCCACCCGGCACGGTCGACACGATGCTGACGCCCGGGGCTGCGACATCCACCAGCGACCCGTAATTGGAAAAGCTCGCACGCCCATCGCCTCGATCGCTCGCGCCGACGACGATCGGCTTCGGGTTACGCATGTTCTGCGGGCTGCTGTTGATCACGTCGGCGTTCGAGTTGCCGGCGGCGAGAACCACCACGGCGCCGAAACCGTTCGCGGTCCGGACCGCGTCCTCGGCCAAGGGGTTGCTCGGGCACGCGTCGCAGCCCCAACTGTTGCTGATGACCTTGGCGCCGTTTTGCGCCGCGTAGATAATGCCGTTCGCGAGCCAGTCGTTCTGCCCGGTCCCGTTCAGGCCAAGGGCCTTGACCGCCATGATCTTGGCCTTGGGTGCTACGCCGATCACGCCTGTGCTGTTGTTACCGATCGCGGCGATCGTGCCGGCGACGTGCGTGCCGTGGCCGAAGTCGTCGTTGGGGTTGTTGGTCTTGTAGGCGAAATTCCAGCCCACCACGTCATCGATGTAACCGTTGTTATCATCGTCGATGCCGTTGTTCGGAATTTCTTTTGTATTGCGCCAGATGTTCGCCGCGAGGTCGGGGTGGTTGAGCGACACGCCCGTATCGACGACCGCCACGACCACGCCCTCGCCCTGCGCGATGTCCCATGCCGGCGCCATGTTCAGCTTGCTCGCCATCAAACCCCACAGGTCGCCGCGCGTGTAGTACGGGTCATTCGGCGTGAGGTCGGCGTGCATCACGTAGTTCGGCTGAGCATACTCCACGCCCGGCGTGGCGGCGTAGGCGTCGCAGGCCGCTTTGATCGTCATGCCCGCGGGCGGATCGAGGTCGAGCACGTAGACGTTGGTGAGGTCCGGCATCTTGTCGACGGACTGCATGCTTGAACCGGTCGTCTGGGCGGCTGCCTGCGCCCACCGGCGTTGCGCGGCGCGCGCCTCCTGGCCATGCAACTTGCACCGATGGATGAACGGGAAGGCTTCATGCGCTCGGGTTGCGTGCAAGCGGGCGTTCACATCATCGAGGCCCTTCCGATGGCTCGCGATGGACGCGGCGAACGCGCGATGCTCGGCGAGCAAGCAGTGCGCGCACTCGTCCAGGGCATCCGGCCCGGTGCTGGCGAACTTCACGATGCATTGGTTGGGGACCGCGGTCACCGCCGAGGCGGCATTCGCGCCGGAGGCGGGCTGGTTGACGGGGAGCTTCCGGACTATCTGCGGGAGATCGGTCGGCTCCGCCGCGAGGACGAACGAGGGAAGAATGAGGAAGGCGCCGGCCAAGCCGGCGAGTGCTTGCGTGGCACGCCTTCCCCATCCACAGGTCATGGTTAGTGTCCGGGCTGTCCGGGTTTCGCGTTGACGCTGACGCGATAGTTCGGCTGCGCGTAGACCACGTGCGGGTCAGCCGCGAACGATTTCACCGCAGGAGCGACGGCCTGTTTGCTCGGCAGGATCAGCTTGTACACGTTCGCCATGCCGGACGGATGACCGACCGGGATCGTCGGAAAGACGCGCTCCGCTTTCGCGATCACGTAGTTCGCGAACAAGTGGTCCAAGCTTTCGATGCCGGTCTGCAGCGACTTGCCGTTCACGGCGGCCTTTGCCACCGCCTCCGCCGCGTCGCCTTTGAATTTCACGATGAGCTCGCCTTCCATGTAGTTGGTCGACTCTGCACTCTTCGCCGGGGCCGGCTGCGACGGATGATCTTCGGCCTCCCCCCGCGATGACGAGCATCCCACCAAGATCGCGATCCCCATCCACAACAATGCCGCGTTTTTCGACGTTGACATCACCCCTCCGGAACCTCCGTCTGCACGCTCTCCGCCAATAAAAAACGGGCTGCCATGTTTCACCACGGCAGCCCGGCAATCCTGAGTCGCGACCCGCGCTCGCGGGTGGCGTTCCAGGACCCGTAGCTTTGCGCCCCCACATTACTGCCCCTCCCACGGACTACCAGTGGACGGGGTCCCGCTAACAGCGGGATGGGTTTACCTCCTGCCCTAAGCGGCAGGACCCTCGCAAGGGTGTTCGGGTTACTTATATTGTTTATCAATTATAAAGTTAACACCATAATAAGTACTGCTGTCAATTCGGAAAGCAAGAAAAATGAGGAAGCGGTTTCTTAAGGCAGGATCGCGGGGACGTAAAAGACCAAAATCGGGATCGCCAGCAGGGTCGTAAACAGCCATAACCCGTTCGCCAGGCGGCGGTCGACCCCGAAGAGCACGGGCAGCATCAACGGCGAAGTCGCCACCGGCATGCAGGTTTGCAACAGCACGACAAACCGCGTCAGCCCGGTGAGGTGCGCTGACCAGACGATCAGCCAACCGATCGCGGGCGTATAGAGGAATTTGATGGCGCTCATCGCCACGCAATGGCGCATGATGCCGCGCATGGGTTCGAGGCGAAGCTGCGAGCCGATGGCGATCAAATAGCAGGTGGTATCGAGCGGGATGAGCACGTGGCCGATCCATTCGAGCGAGGCCGGGCGTGGGATGTGCGCGGCACTCAGCAGCAAGCCGATGCACAACCCCGCCACCGGGTAGAGCCGCAGTTCGCTGTTGCCGCTGCGCGCCTGCTCGAGGCGATCGAGGGAGCCGAACCGCCGGGCGATCGTGAAGGCCACGACGTAGAAGCACGGGCTGAAGTACACGAGGTAGAGAGCGGCGAGCGCGTAGGCCGATTCACCGTAGAGCGCGAACGCGATCAGCGCGCCGAGGTAGCCGACGTTCGAGAACATCGCGCACGTCAGAAAGCTGCCCATTTCTGGACGACTCAAATGTGCGAGTCGGCCGTACAGCCACGCGGGCAAGCACGTCGAAAACAGCACGGCGCACCCGAGTGCCGGCAGCGCAAATGCCTGCCAGTTCGCTAAGTCGAACCGCCAAAACAAGAGCATGAGCACCGCCGGCGAGAGCACCTTGACGCCGAAGCGCAGCAGGCGGCCCGCGGATCGCTCGGTCAATACCCCGCGACGACCCAGCAGCCAGCCGATTGCGAGCGAGCCGACGAACAGGCTGATGGCGTATGCGAGACGAAGGATCATCGGGTTATGGGATGGGGCCACGACACACGGGCGATCGGCGTCGAACAACTCTGCACGGGTAAAATCCTCGTCTCGTTCTGTGGTCTACTTTGCGTCGTCCGAATCAATGCAGTAACCCTGATCTTGCCGGAACGTTCTGACGCATGCGCGCCGGCCGTCTGTCACGATCGTGACGGCGCCGACGTCGCGCGTCAGCACCACCCTGCCCGCCTCATCATGCAGGTCGCGAATCGTGACCGCGGCGGGCAATCGATGCAGCCATCCGACGCTCACGACCGCCAGCTTCGGCCGCACCTGGTGCAAGAGCGGCCGATCCCACCGCCCCAGTGCGCTGCCGTGGTGCGGGACTTTCAACACCGTCGACCACAGCCGGTCGCCCCACCCGAGCAACCACGGAACGCCGGCTTCCTCCAGATCGCCGGTGAGCAACGCGGTCGTGTCCCCGTCGCGCACCTGTAGGACGATCGAGTTCTCGTTCGCGCGCGGCGCGACACCCGGCACGAGCCCGCGCGGCGGATGAAGGACGATGATGTCAACTGCGCCGGGCTTTGTCAATCGCATCCCGGCCCAGACGATCTCTTCGCGCGCGCCCTGCGCGCGGGCCAACGCCAACACGCGCCGCCCTGTTGGCGTCGTCGAGAGCGAGCCGTTGGTAAACAGCTGCCGGATACGGACGGCTGCGAGGAGCGGGAGCGCGCCGCCGATGTGGTCTTCATCCGGATGCGTGAGCACGAGCGCGTCGAGCGTTCGCCAGCCGCGCTGCCGCAGATACGGCACGACGACCGAAGCACCCGCTTGCTCGCTGCCGGCGTCAACGAGCAGCCGCTGGTGCCGCGGCGCGCGGACCGCGAGACAATCTCCGTGGCCGACATCGAGCGCCGTCAGCTCCAGTGTGGCCGATTCGCGCGCATGCGCGATGACGCCGGCGGCGAGCCACCCGTCGATCCCCAGCAACCACGCGGCCACGATCGCGCCGAGGCTCAGTCGCAATCGGCGCCGCAGCAGCGAAAGGGCCACGAGCGTGTAGTAGCCGACCACGAGCGCCGCGGCCGGGCGCCCGACCGGCCACGCGCCGCCGAGCGCGTGGCATCCCTGCACCGCGGCGACGGTCAGTCGCAGCAGTGCCGCCAGCGCCGGCCCGAGCGCGACGAAGAGCGGCTGCCACGCGAGCCCGAGTGCCAAGACGACCGTGCCGACACCGACGAGCACGCTGACCAACGGCACGAGCACGAGGTTGGCGAGGATCGAAATCGGCGAGAGCAATTGGAAGTACCACGCCAGCACCGGCCACAGTCCGATCCACACCGCGATGGTCGCGCCGACGCTGCTAGCGAGAAATTTCGCCGCCCGCTCGGGCAGCCTCCTCAACATCCGCTCGAGCCACGGCGCGATCATCGAAAACAGCAGCAGGCTCGCGACAGCGCCGAACGACAATTGGAAACTCGGATCCATGAGCTGCTGCGGCTGCCACACGAGCAGCACGAGTGCCGACGCGGCGAGCGTGTTCGGCCAGCTGACGATCCGATCGAGCC
>Ga0209515_10002971_pt1 | contig 24926 bp, 19 predicted proteins | sample Subgroupgradi54m_FD_187454 | JGI IMG/M metagenome (GOLD analysis project Ga0209515, IMG submission 187454) | Subsurface groundwater microbial communities from S. Glens Falls, New York, USA - GMW60B uncontaminated upgradient, 5.4 m (SPAdes)... ... | reverse complement strand
TCAGAAGAATCTGCGGATGAAGATCTTCTTTGTGTTCGATGATAACGCGCTCAAAAAGACCGGTCGTCGCGTCCATTTCTTCGTTCATCGTCACGCCGACTTTAATATCTTCAAACCGGACTTTTCCGTTCACTTCCGTAAAAATCGGAACCATATAAGGATCCCACTTCACAAAAATGGCATCTTTAATAACTTCATCTCCGTCTTTCACATTAACAATCGCGCCGGTCGGAATCGTATAACGTTCAAGTTCACGGCCCGAATTGTCATGGATGGTAATTTGACCGCTCCGGTTAAGAACAATTGTTTCTCCGGATTTTGTGACGACGGTTTTTAGATTGTGGAACTGGACTTTTCCGGCATTACGCGCCTTGTAATAAGATTGTTCAACAACGCGGGAAGCCGTACCGCCGATGTGAAACGTTCTCATGGTGAGCTGAGTTCCAGGTTCGCCGATGGACTGCGCTGCGATAACGCCGACGGCTGTTCCCAATTCAACGAGCCGGTTAGCGCCGAGATCGCGACCGTAACATTTAACACAAACGCCGCGCTTTGCTTCGCAGGTTAAGACTGAACGAATTCTAAGCTTTTCAATTCCGAGCTCTTCAAGACGGTCCGCAATCGCTTCTGTGATTTCATCGCCTGCTTTGATAATCGGCTGATCGGTCACAACATCGACAATACTATCGAGTCCGACACGACCAACAATTCTATCCTTTAAGCTGACAATGATTTCATCGCCTTCAAACACAGGTTCGATAAAGATGCCGCCTAAAGTACCGCAATCCTCTATATTAATAATCACGTCTTGAGCAACGTCCACCAAACGACGGGTCAAGTAACCTGAGTCGGCGGTTTTAAGAGCCGTATCGGCCAAACCTTTGCGCGCGCCGTGAGTGGAAATAAAATATTCCAGAACGGTCAGGCCTTCTCTAAAATTGGCCGTAATCGGATTTTCAATAATTTCACCTGACGGTTTTGCCATCAAACCACGCATACCGGCAAGCTGACGGATTTGCTGTTTAGAACCGCGGGCGCCGGAATCTGCCATCATGAAGATCGGATTAAATAAATCCAGTTCTTCAAACATGCGGTCCGAAACGCGGTCTGTAATGTGTGTCCAAATATCGATCACTTTGTTGTGACGTTCGCCGTCTGTAATGAGACCGTTGGTATATTGGCTTTCGATCGCTTCTACTTCTTTGTGACCGCTATCCAGCATTTTTTGCTTGGTCGCAGGAATTTGAATATCGTCGATTCCGATCGAAATACCGGACCGGGTCGCTTCTTCAAAACCCAAGGTTTTGAGACGGTCGAGAAGCATGATCGTTTCGTTGTGGCCAAACTGGCGATAACAATTCGCAATGACGCGGGAAATTTTTGACTTGTCTACGTTGTCATTGACATATTTAAAACCTGGGGGAAGAACTTCATTAAAAAGAATCCGGCCCATCGTTGTATCAACGATTTCACCGGTCTTAAGACGGAGTTTGCATTTGGCATGAGTTTCAAGTTCTTGATCCAAATAAGCCGTGATCGCTTCTTCGGAATCGGCAAAGGTTCTTCCCTCGCCTCTTCCCCCTTCCTTTAGCTTGGTCAAATAATAAAGTCCAAGCACGATGTCCTGAGAAGGCGTTGTGATCGGCATACCGTTTGCGGGTGAAAAAATATTATTTGCTGAAAGCATTAAGAGCCGGCATTCCATTTGCGCTTCCATGGAAAGCGGAATGTGGACGGCCATTTGATCTCCGTCAAAGTCTGCGTTAAAAGCGGCGCAAACAAGTGGATGAATCCGGATTGCTTTCCCTTCAATCAATACAGGTTCAAACGCTTGAATACCTAAGCGGTGAAGCGTCGGTGCGCGGTTGAGGAGAATCGGATGTTCATGAATAACTTCTTCTAAAATGTCCCAAACTTCAGGCTTCACACGTTCCACCATTTTCTTGGCAGATTTAATTGTGTGAACATGGCCGCGTTCTTTTAATTTGCGGATAATAAATGGCTCGAAAAGTTCGAGTGCCATTTTTTTCGGAAGACCGCATTGATGAAGTTTCAGTTCCGGTCCGATGACAATGACCGAACGGCCTGAATAATCAACGCGTTTTCCGAGTAAGTTCTGTCTGAAACGTCCCTGTTTTCCTTTAAGCATGTCGCTTAAGGATTTGAGCGGACGATTTCCGGCGCCCAAAACGGGGCGGCCGTGACGGCCGTTGTCAAAAAGCGCATCAACGGCTTCTTGGAGCATTCTTTTTTCATTCCGGATAATGACATCCGGGGCTTTCAAATCGAGAAGTTTTCTTAAGCGGTTGTTGCGGTTAATAACGCGACGGTATAAATCATTCAAATCGCTGGTTGCAAAACGTCCGCCGTCTAAGGCTACGAGCGGTCTGAGATCCGGAGGAATGACCGGAACGCAGTCGAGAATCATCCAAGCCGGATTGTTTCCGGATTGCTGAAAGGCATCGGCGATTTTTAAAATCTTAATCGCGCGGGCGCGGGCTTGTTTTGATTTTGAAGTTTTAACTTGGCGAGAATATTTTTGAGTCATCTTGTCGAGCTCAAGCCCGTCCAAAAGTTCACGAACAGCATCAGCACCCATCTTTGCCGAAAAACTTCCGGCGCCGTATTGCTCGATTGCTTTTTGATATTCTTCTTCTGCTAAAAGGGCTTTCTTTTTGAGAGGGGTTTCTTTCGGATCAATGACTATATATTCTTCGTAATAGAGGACTTTTTCCAAGGAGCGGGCGCTTAAATCTAAAAGGTTTCCAATTCGGGATGGCATGGTTTTGAAAAACCAAATATGGGAAACGGGCGTAACGAGGTCAATATGACCCATTCGTTCCCGGCGGACTTTGGACTGAGTAACTTCAACACCGCAACGGTCGCAAATGACGCCTTTGTGTTTAATGCGTTTGTATTTTCCGCAGGAACATTCCCAATCGCGGGAAGGCCCGAAAATACGTTCGCAAAAAAGGCCGTCTTTTTCCGGCTTGAGCGTCCGGTAATTAATGGTTTCCGGCTTTTTCACTTCGCCGTGAGACCACGCACGAATCACGTCGGGTGAGGCGATTTTAATTGTTACTGAGTCAAATGTATTGATCTCACTATAATCCATTATTTTTTCCCCTTTGCGCGTTGATTACGCAATTCCGAGTTTTTCTTTCGCTTTTTCTTTACGATCTTCTTTTTTCGCAGGTTTTAATTCCCGGCTGACAACGGATTGAAACCGTTTTTCAGGAATGACATCCAGCGCTAAGCTTTGAAGTTCTTTTACGAGCACGTTGAATGATTCGGGCGTTCCAGCTTGAAGCGCTGGCTCACCTTTTACGATTGCTTCGTACACGCGCGTACGACCCACAACGTCGTCGCTTTTTACCGTAAGCAATTCTTGAAGTGTAAATGCGGCCCCGTAAGCTTCGAGCGCCCACACTTCCATTTCTCCGAATCTCTGGCCGCCGAATTGAGCTTTGCCTCCGAGCGGCTGCTGAGTCACAAGAGAATACGGCCCAATCGAACGGGCGTGGATCTTATCATCCACCAAGTGAGCGAGTTTCAACATATATATGAAGCCCACCGTCACCTTATTGTCGAAGCGCGCACCGGTTCGGCCATCATAAAGAGATGTCTTTCCGTCTTCGGGAAGCTTTGCTTCGCGAAGCATGGCTTTAATTTCCTGTTCCGTAGCGCCGCTGAACACGGGCGTTTCCATATGAATACCCAATACTTTACCGGCCCACCCCAAATGAGTTTCGAGAATTTGACCGACATTCATACGGGAAGGAACACCGAGCGGATTGAGTACGATTTCAACCGGAGTACCATCCGGAAGAAACGGCATATCTTCTTGCGGAAGAATCTTGGCAATAACGCCTTTGTTTCCGTGGCGTCCGGCCATTTTGTCTCCGACGGAAATTTTCCGCTTCGAGCAAACATAAACAACGACTTTTTTAATAACGCCGGGAGGAAGTTCGTCGCCTTTTTTCACGCGATCAATTTCACGGGCGCGTTCTTCAACCAATTCGTCAATTTCATCGCCCCAAACACGGGCAATTTTCCGGATATTTTCCTCAAGCTCAGGATCTTCGTCCAAACGAATGGATTCCCAGTCGCAGCGCTCAAGTTTTTTAAGGTCTTTTTTCTCGATGGAACGGCCAGAACGAATGAGTACTTCGCCCAATACTTCGTCCACGAGATCTTCGGAAAGTTTTTTTCCTAAAACCATGTTTGAAATTTTGACGAAGCGTTCGTGTCTGAGCGTATCGATTCTGGATTGATAATGTTCTTTAATGTCATCGATTTCTTTTGTTTCTTGGCGCTTTTCTTCGCGCGTCTTCGCTTTGAGTTCTTTTCTTTGGAATACTTTCACATCGACGACGATTCCTTCCACGCCCGGAGGAACGGTCAGAGATGCATCGCGGACATCGCCGGCTTTTTCACCGAATATTGCTCGGAGCAATTTTTCTTCGGGGGAAAGTTCGGTTTCGGATTTCGGTGTGATTTTTCCGACTAAAATGTCGCCGGGTTTCACTTCGGCGCCGACTCGGACAATGCCTTCAGCGTCCAAATCCTTTAAGGCTTCTTCGCTGACATTCGGAATGTCGCGGGTAATTTCTTCGTTTCCAAGCTTTGTGTCGCGCGCTTCGATTTCGAATTCTTCAATATGAAGCGACGTGTATTTATCTTCCATCAGCATTTTTTCGCTGATGATAATGGCGTCTTCAAAGTTATATCCGCGCCAAGGAAGAAATGCGACGAGAACATTCCGGCCGAGCGCTAAATCACCCCGGTCTGTAGCAGCACCGTCGGCGAGAAGGTCGCCCCGCTTGACTTTCTGTCCGACTTCGACAAGCGGCCGTTGATTAATGCAAGTTCCGGCGTTGGAACGTTCGAATTTCTTCAGTTTGTAAATTAAATCATCAATGACGATCTCATTGGAAGAAACGGTTTTCACGGTTCCGCGGGCTTTTGCAATCACCGTAGCTCCGGAATCGCGGGCCACTAAAAATTCCATGCCCGTTCCGACAATGGGCGCATCCGTAATCATGAGCGGAACTGCTTGGCGCTGCATGTTCGAACCCATAAGTGCGCGGTTCGCGTCGTCATGTTCCAAAAATGGAATGAGCGCTGCGGCCACACTGACTAATTGGCGCGGAGAAACGTCCATGTAATGAATTTCATTCGCAGGTTTCTTGGGGAAATCGCCTTTGAAACGCGTTGACACTAAAGGATCGATAAAATGTCCGTTTTTCTCAAGCCGTGCATTCGCCTGAGCGATGACATATTTATCTTCCTGATCTGCGGTCAAATATTCAATTTTATCAGTCGCTTTTCCCTTTTCGACTTTGCGGTAAGGACTTTCTAAAAATCCGACTTCATTCACCTGCGCAAAGGTGCTGAGCGAAGCAATGAGTCCGATGTTCGGACCTTCAGGCGTTTCAATCGGACAAATACGTCCGTAGTGAGACGGATGAACGTCACGGACTTCGAATCCGGCGCGTTCGCGGGAAAGACCACCCGGACCGAGTGCGGAAAGACGTCTCTTGTGCGTCAGTTCTGCGAGCGGATTGGTTTGATCCATGAATTGGGACAATTGGCTGCGGCCGAAGAAATCTTTAATCGCGGCTGAAATCAATTTTGGATTAATTAAATTATGCGGCATAGCAGCATCTAAATCATAAATCGACATCCGTTCAAGCGCTGAACGTTTCATACGTGTCAGGCCGACGCGGAATTGATTCTGGAGAAGTTCGCCGACTGAGCGAACGCGGCGGTTACCCAAATGATCAATGTCATCGATTTTAACTTCACCGCTTCTGAGGCGGAGCAAGGCTTTAACCACTTGAAGAACATCTTCTGAACGAAGGGTCGTTTCATCGAGCGGCGCATCGAGCTCTAATTTCCGGTTGAGCATAAAACGGCCGACAGCTCCGAGATCATAACGCTGTGGATCATGGAACAATTTTTCGACCAAATCACGCGCACTGTCAGGAGTCGGCGGATCACCGGGACGAACGCGACGGTAAATTGCAATTTGAGCTTCTTCCTGGTTCTTATAAGGATCGCGCTCTAAGGTGTTAACGATTGCGAAATCTTCAGCAAGCGGACGGGCAATTTCGAGATCACTTACTTCATGATCAATAAGAGTGGCAAGAACGTCTTTGGTTAAACGGACACCGGCTACCGCAATCACTTCTTTTGTTTTACCGTTCACGATATCTTTGGCCAAAATGGTGTCTTCGACTTTCTTAAAGGAAGACTTGCCAAAATCTTTTATTTTTTCCGTGTGGTAAAGCGCTTTGATAATGTCCTGATTGGTTGAAAAACCAAGAGCGCGGAGCAATGTACTAGCGAGGATTTTTCTTCTTCCATCAATATAGGCGTAAAGAACATCGTTAATATCGCCTTCGAATTCGATCCATGCGCCCCGGTACGGAATGATCCGGACACTATAAAGCCGTTTTCCGCTGGGATGAGTCGATTCTTCTAAGGAAACTCCGGGAGAACGGTGAAGTTGGCTGACAATGACGCGCTCGGCGCCGTTAATAATGAAGGTGCCGGTTTCGGTCATTAATGGAAGCTCGCCAATATAAACTTCTTGTTCCTTGGCGATTCCCTTTCTGACCAGACGAAGCTTGACCTTCAGCGGCGCGGCATACGTCATCGCGCGCTTATGGCATTCGGAAATGGAATATTTGGGTTTTCCGAGGGAATAACCTAAATATTCTAACCGGCAAGTTCCATCAAAACTTTCGATTGGAAAAGAATCTTGAAACGCAGCTTCAAGACCCTGCCGTTTCCGGCGCCGCTTGGCGCGGTCGGTCTGAAGAAACTGCTCGTAGGACTTAATTTGAATCTCAACCAAATTGGGGAGTTCAATGCAATCCTGAATTTTTGAAAAACTCTTCCTTTTAATCAGCACACTCATTAGTGTCTCCTAAAAAGTTATAAGCTTCGAGTTTTAAGTTGTAAGTTGTAAGTTGATTAACTTAATACTTATAACTTGTGTCTTATAACTTACTTGATTTCGACTTTGCCGCCGGCCGCTTCAACGACTTGTTTAATTTTGGCAGCTTCTTCTTTGGTCGCGTTGTCCTTAATCGTTTTTGGAGCAGCTTCAACCAAATCTTTGGCTTCTTTCAATCCTAAATTGGTAACGGTGCGAATTTCCTTAATGACTTGGATTTTCTTCTCGCCACCGCTTGTCAAAATTACTGTGAACGCGGTTTTTTCTTCTCCGCCAGCTGCGCCTGCGGCAGCTCCGGCACCTGCACCAGCCGGTGCGGCCACTGCAACTGCTGCAGCAGCAGAAACCCCGAACTTTTCTTCCAGCGCCTTGACGAGCTGCGCGAGCTCGAGCACTGTAAGTTGCTCAATCGTTTCCAGAATCTTATTCAGCTTGCTGGAGACGTCGGCTTTCTTACCTGACTTCTCTTCTACTTGTTCTTCAACATCTGCTTTCGTTGTCATTGAATTAAATCCTCCTTAAGGAATTTAGTTTGATTTCTTTTTTTGAATTTGATCCAGCGCGATCACAAGGGAGCGCGTCAACTGTCCTAATACACTTACGAAATTGCAAATGGGTCCGTTCATCCGGTTCACGACGGTCGCGATCAGAACTTCGCGCGACGGCAAATTGGCCAATGATTGCAAATATTGCGGCGCAACGACTTGTCCTTCTAAAAAAGCGCCGTCCAACTGAAAATTTTCCCGGCCCTTTGCAAAGTCAACCAGCACGCGAGAAATCAGATGCGGATCTTTTTCTCCGACCGCGAGTAAAACCGAACCCTTAATCAGCCCATTAATGTCTTTAATGCCTAATTGTTTAAATGCTAAACGGCTCAGCGAATTTTTGATCACAACTGTTTTGTTGACTACTTTTTCAAGCTTTCTTCTAAGCTCGACAAATTCTGTTGCCGGAAGACCCTGATAACGGGCAAAGAAAATATAATCTTTGGCCTCGAGCGTATTCATTAATTCTTTGAGCATTAATTCTTTGGCTAACGAAGGCATCATGTACTCCTATTGCTCCGCTACACTCATGGTCGTTGCCCGGAGTTTGATTCCCGGGTTGTGCGATGAAGAAATCGTCACAGATCTCAAATAATCGCCTTTTGCTGCCGCGGGCTTTGCTTCGACGACCGCCTTAATAACCGTTTTTGCGTTTTCAAGTAATGCTTGTTCCGAAAATGATTTTTTGCCGCAAAGCACATGAAGACCGGCTGTTTTATCGGTCTTAAACTCGACTTTTCCTGCTTTAATTTCCTTAATTGCTTTTTTCACATCCGGAGTAACGGTTCCCGTCTTTGGGGTTGGCATTAAACCGCGGGGGCCCAATACTTTTCCCAATTTGCTGATATCACGCATTAAATCCGGATGCGCGACAACGGCGTCAAAATCAAGCCACCCGCCTTCAATTTTTTTTATGTAATCTTCCGCTCCGACATAATCAGCACCGGCTTCTTCGGCTGCTCGATGAGCTTCGCCTTTTGCAAAACAAAGAACGCGGACTTTTTTTCCGCTTCCATGCGGAAGCGCTGCAGATCCGCGCACCGATTCATTCGGTTGGTCGGGCTTAACGCCCAATTGAAAATTAAGATCAACGGTTTCATCTACTTTTGAAGAAACAAATTTCTTGATCAGTTTCACTGCATCGGTAAGAGTGTAACTTTTTGTTGAATCAAAAAGTTTCAAAGATTCTTTATACCGTTTGCTGCGTTGTTTCATTTCAGAACCTCAATGCCCATGCTGCGCGCCGTGCCTTCGACAATTTTCATGGCCTGTTCAATTTTCGATGTATTTAGATCGGACATTTTATCGCGCGCGATGGCTTCCACGTCGGAACGTTTCACAGTTCCAATTTTGATTCTGCCCGGTTCGCCGCTGGCTTTCGCAAGTCCCGCCGCTTTTTTCAGCTGGGCCGCGACCGGTGGTGACTTCATAATGAATGAAAACGTTTTATCTTCGTATACGGTAATGACCACGGGAACAACCGTGCCCTGCTTGTCCTTGGTCTTTTCATTAAATTGCTTACAAAAATCCATGATGTTCAGGCCGTGCTGACCCAATGCTGGACCGATTGGGGGAGCGGGATTCGCCTGACCGCCCGGACATTGCAATTTAATTTTTGTCTTAACTTTTTTTGCCATTAAATCTTCTCTACCTGCCAATATTCGAGTTCCACCGGTGTGGAGCGCCCGAAAATACTGACCATGACTTTTAATTTTCCCTTGTTCGGATTTACTTCATCGACGGTGCCGTTAAAATTAGCAAAGGCGCCTTCTTTAACCCGGATGCTTTCGCCCACTTCAAATTCAACTTTGGGTTTCGGCTTCTGAGTTTTTTCTTCCTGCTGTTTCAAAATGCCGTTCACATCACCGTCGGCAAGCGGAACCGGTTTTCTGCCGGAACCGACAAACCCTGAAATGCCGGGCGTGTTTTTTACCAAGTACCAGCCTTCGTCGGTCAAATCCATTTCCACAAGAATGTAACCGGGGAAAAATTTCCGTTCCGAAATTTTCTTCTTCCCGCCTTTTACTTCGCTGATCTTCTCGGTCGGAATAAGGACTTGTTGAATCAAATGGGTCAAGTTCGCAATTTGCGCCCTCGACTCCAAATTGACCTTTGCTTTTCTCTCAGCACCCGTTTGGGTGTGTACGACATACCACTTGTAACTCATGTTAACGGATCACCAATCGCATTAAAATTGCGAGCCCGAAATCGATCACAAAAATAAAAGCAGACATAATTAAGGTAATCACAATCACCAACATTGTGGAACCGATGAGCTCATGGCGCGTAGGCCAATTGACTTTTGCCAATTCCTGTTTTGATTCACTAAAAAAATTTCCAACTTTTCCGAACATTTCTACCTTTTCCTTCATCTAAAATGGCAGGCCAGGAGGGATTCGAACCCCCAACCCTCGGTTTTGGAGACCGACGCTCTGCCAATTAGAGCTACTGGCCTATGCCAAGCTCTTATTTAATTTCGCGGTGAACTGTGCGTTTTTTGCACCAGCGGCAAAATTTCTTTCGCTCCAAACGCTCGGTAGTTTTCTTCTTATTCTTACGAGTGGAGTAGTTACGCCGTTTACAATCTGTGCAAGCTAACGTGATCTGTTCCCGCATGATTTTTGTATCTAAATCTCTTTGGTAAGGGGTAAAAGAATCCCCTTAGATGATTACTTCTGTTTGTCGTCAGCGAACGATTCTGGTGGGATTCCCTCATCTATTCGAAGGAATACACGCTGTTGCCAACCAACTTAATAAAACAAAAACCCGATTTGAAAATTCAAATCGGGTTTGGATTTACTGCAATATTTCTGTGACCACTCCGGCGCCTACGGTCTTGCCGCCTTCGCGAATGGCAAATCTCAGGTCCTTCTCCATGGCAACCGGGGAGATGAGTTCTCCTTCAATTGCAACGTTGTCTCCGGGCATGACCATCTCGACTCCTTTAGGGAGTGTGACGACGCCTGTGACGTCTGTGGTTCTGAAATAAAACTGGGGCCGGTAGCCTTGAAAGAAAGCTGTGTGACGGCCGCCTTCTTCTTTGCTTAAGATATAGACTTGGCCTTTGAATTTTGTGTGCGGTGTCACAGATCCTGTTTTTGCGATCACCATACCGCGCTCAAGATCTTTTTTCTCCATGCCGCGAAGGAGGAGTCCGACGTTATCTCCTGCTTGTGCGTCATCGAGTAATTTACGGAACATTTCAATTCCGGTGACGGTGGTCTTTGCGACTTTGGGCCGAAGACCGACCACTTCAACTTCATCGTTGACTTTAATCTGACCGCGTTCGACTCTGCCGGTTCCGACGGTACCGCGGCCTGAGATTGAGAAGACGTCTTCAATGGGCATCAGGAAGGGTTTTTCGGTGTCGCGTTTTGGTGTTGGAATATAAGTATCAATGGCATCCATGAGCTTCATGATCGGCTCTTGGGCCTTTGGATCATCCGGGTTTTCCATGGCTTTTAAAGCAGAGCCGCGGACAATGGGAATTTCGTCTCCGGGGTATTCATATTTCTTAAGCAGGTCACGGATTTCGAGTTCAACAAGCTCTAAGAGTTCGGGATCATCAACGGCATCACATTTATTTAAGAAGACAACAATTCGAGGTACGCCGACTTGGCGGGCAAGAAGAATATGCTCACGGGTTTGGGGCATCGGGCCGTCAGCAGCTGAGACGACTAGGATTGCACCGTCCATTTGGGCGGCTCCCGTGATCATGTTTTTAATATAGTCTGCATGGCCGGGACAGTCGACATGAGCATAATGGCGCTTCTCAGTTTGATATTCCACATGGGCTACGGCAATGGTAATACCGCGCTCTTTTTCTTCCGGTGCGTTATCGATCGTATCAAAGGCACGGGCCTGGGCCATTCCCTTTTTTGCAAGTACAACGGTGATGGCTGAAGTCAAAGTTGTTTTACCGTGATCGACGTGTCCAATGGTCCCCACATTGACATGAGGTTTGGTGCGTTCGAATTTTTCTTTGGCCATTATTGTGTCTCCTCTACTTTTTCAAGTTGAGTTTGTGAATGATGTATAAGTTCTGTTTTATTTAGCTGCTGATCGGGATTGAACCGATGACCTCGTCCTTACCAAGGACGCGCTCTGCCAACTGAGCTACAGCAGCACCAACTTTCAACTATTTTCGAAAGTTGATACAGCTATTTCTTTTTTTAATGAGTTGAAAAAGAGAAAAGATCTCCCTTTTTCAGGTATACAACATAAAATATTAGACAGAGTTTGCCTGTCTCTGAAGAGGTCGTTAAGTATAGCGGAAAAACAGTTTACGTCAACAGATTATTTTATAGTGCATTATTATATCGGCCGAAAGAGGACAAAACAACCCTTTTTCTTGCTCTTTTTAAGATGGAGCGGGTGGCGGGAATCGAACCCGCGTGTCTAGCTTGGAAGGCTAGGGCATTACCATTATGCTACACCCGCAAAAAAGAGGTTTATAAATTAAGCTAACTTATTACTAATGTTGGACTTACAAGCGATAATGAGATCAAAAAGTACAACAGAAGCGATACAATATCACAGATTAATAAAAGAAACAATCCGGAAGCTAGATTTGCCTTAATTCTCAGGGTTTTAAAGGTAACCGGAAGGATAATACCCATTAAACCCGACGCCAAACTGACCCCCACAATAGACAAGCCGAGTGCAATTCCTTCATAAGGATACCTTTTCCAAAGCAAGGCAATGGAAGCGGCCAATGCAAAAGCGCAAAAACCAATAATAAGGCCCACCAAAATTTCTTTTCCTAAAACAAAAATAATTTTATTGAGCGACAACTTCCCTTCTTCTAATCCTCTGGAAGTCACGCGCGCCAATTGCGTGCCGACATTTCCGGCCAAACCTAAAATAATCGGAATGAACAAAATCAGCGCTACTATAGATTCTATCTTACCGATAAAAATTCCAAGAATATAAGAACACACCAAACCGCTCGTCACGCTGATCAAAAGCCACGGCAAACGTTTGAGCGCGATTTGAAAAACTCCGCTTCCTTCCACTTCTTCCGTTTCGTTCGGATCCATTCGCCGCAAACGGCGGCGTTCATCGGAAGATAAATTTGTTTCTAAATTTGATCTGGAAAGAATTCCGACTAATCTGCGCGCTGAATCGACAACCGGCACCGCCAAGTAAGCATTTAAATTAAACAATTCGATTGCTTCTTGCGTGGAAGCATCTTCAGACAAAGAAGCGACTGTTTCCCTCATGAGACTGTGAATATTCCTGAGCGGATCCGCCAGAACTAAATCACGAGTCTGGAGAACGCCCGTCAGAATTCCCTTTTGATTGACTACATAGATATAGGCGAATTGTCTCTGAAAATCTGCTTTCTGTTTCCTGAGAAAATCTACAGCGCTTCCGACCGTATCATCTTCTGAAACAGCCAGATATTCCCTGGTGATAAGAGATTTAAGATTTAGTTTCATCTGAAATTTCTATGATTGGCGCTGGCGAGAAAGCAGTTTAAAGAGGGAAGAAAATTGTTTTTTCCAGTGATTCACGTAAAAAAGAAAAACTTCAAAAACTCGGGGCGAAGAATTTTTTTCAGGCATAATTTGTCTCGGAAAAAAATAACCCAGGACAAAAAGAAACCGTTCCCAAGGAGATTGGACAGTATTCAGGATTTTTTTTAACGCAAAGCCGCGTTCTGGTTTTGAAGAAGACTCTAAAAAACGGTCGAGGATTTTTTTTGCACCGGATGATAATTCCAAATAAGGTTTGTTCTTAAAAAAACATTCGTTTACATCATCATATAGATCCCGAACCAAAGTCCGCAAACCGGGATTAGAAGCAAGAGCATTCAAGACGGCATCTCGCCGGATTCCGCATGTTTTGATTAGGAGAGCCAAATCTAAAAGTTGAATGGTGTAAAATCGATTGATTTCAATATCATTTAAAATTTGAAGGGACAAATATAAAAATTGATCGATCGCTGAAAGCGTGTAGACATTTTGACCTAATGCTTCGTCGGGTTCCGCCCTCTGCCAGGCATCTTTTTCATTCCATGCACTCAATCCCGCCTGAGTAAAAAATTTGGGGGCCCACTGCAAATCCACGTCAATATTTTCCTTTTTGAAACTCCAACGGCCGATGACTTTCATAGTCGGCTTGGCTTGCCAGCGGTTTGTAATTTCACTGAATGCAAACCCATTTTGCAATAGAACGCCTTGTGCTTTTTCCAGGTCATCGGTTTTAATTAAAATATCGATATCTCCCATAGAACGCAGCGGCGTTTTTTGATACAGCAAATACGTAAAAGCTATCCCTTTGAGGGGTATTAGCGGAATGTCGTGCCGCGCAAACAGTTCGCTAATGGCCTTAAATTCTTTCAATTTTTGCCGGTTTTCTGCTTCTGCGCAAAGCATTAAGCCCTGAAATTGAATTTGTTCCTTCTTAGATAAGCGCTTCGACAAACCGGTTTGCCCCATCGCATGGATCAGAAAAGGAAGAATTCGGCCGGTGCGCCCCATTTTAATGGTCCGGTCCCAGCACAGTTTAGAAACACGCCGGTTTCTGAGGGGCGGACTTCCCTCTGCCTCATGAATAAAGGCGTTTAAACAATCAAAAATAAAGGATTTTTCTGTCTGAGAACTCATGACCATCTATTACTCGCCTCTGCCCAGCAAAATGATTCGAATTGTTTTCAACAGAATCATGAGATCCAGTGCGGGCGAAACATTTTTTAGATAATAAAGATTGTGACAAAATTTCCGTTCATAATCCTGCTCCGAAATCGTGTACTTAAATTTTACCTGAGCCCATCCGGTCAATCCGGGTTTTACCGCGAAGACAGCATTGTAGAAAGAAATCCATTTTTGACACTCTTCGGCATAAAAAGGAATCTCGGGTCTTGGCCCAACCCAGCTCATGTCTCCCCGTAACACATTAACGATTTGCGGCAATTCATCGATCCGATATTTTCTGAGCCATTGACCGATGCGGGTCACCTTCTTTTGGCCGCCTTGATCTTCGGACATCGTTCTAAACTTAAACAGCCGAAACGGTGTTCCGCCTTCTCCGATTCTGGTTTGGACGAAAAAAACTTTTCGCATTCCCTGAAAACTAAGCAAAGCCATGGTGACAAGAAAAACGGGCGAAAGAACCGCTAAACAGAAAAAGGAAAATGCCAGATCAATCATCCGTTTGACTTTGGGATAATTTCGGCGTTTAAATTGGTCCACGAATCCGAGTAGATAATGATCATTAACAACTTGATACGGAATGGTCCCGTCGAGTTTTTCAAACAGATGGACCGCGCTCGACACTTGGACATTATATTTCAGCATGGCGTATAAGAATTCCGATTCGGCCATTTTTTCGACCGATTCCAGGCCTAAGATAACAAGCTGAATATTATTGCCGTGAATCAAAGCCGGTAAAGTCGACACATCGCCAAGAATGGGCAGCCCCAGAAAATCTTTCAGCAGTATATTTCCATCCGGATGAACAAAACCAACGATTTTAATTCCTGAATGCGGAGTTCTTTCGATCATCTGAGCAATTTCACAACCAAGCGGGCCCGTTCCGACAATTAAGGCACGCGTATCCAAAATCCGGATTTCGAACAGAGCGTCGTAGAGCATTCGGATACAAAAAACGAGCACACCTAAAGCGAGGATGGAAATGACGAAAAAAAACCTTGCAATCAAAAATGTCCGGTCGAAATAAGAAACGCTGGCGAGTAATAATCCTCCGAAGAATACGCTGTAAAGAATATCAACAAACGTCTGCCCTTTCTTGAAGTATTTGTACGGATTGTATAAATCAAAAATATAAAATGAAGCCAGAAAAATAACGGAAGATAAAAAAGTGACCGGGCTTATAAAATATTGAAGACTCCAAATGAGGTGCTCATAGGTCCAATCATTGGCTCGAAGGTAAACCGTCAAAAAGAAAGAAACGAAAAGCGCCAACGCATCGAACAAAAATAAAAAAATACTTCTTCTGGAAATGTTTCGAACAAGAAACCGGCGCTTTGGCTTGGGCGGGTACTGATCGAGGACTTTCTGAGACAACTCATCCAGATAAGGCGTCATGACAAACAAACTCCGTCAGTTTTTGAGTTAATTTCTTCTGGCTAAAACGGTCGTTTTTCAAATCAATGCTTTGCCGGGCAATTTGTTCCCGTTCGCCGGCTGAGAGCGCCTGGATTTCACGGATAGCTCTTACGAGACCGTCCACGTCGCCGTGTTCAATTTGCCGGCCGATTCCCGTTTCGCAGATCAGTTCTCCGATCGGACTCTCGGAAGGCCCGATAAAAGCAAAAGGCCGGCCAACTGCGAGAATCCCATATATTTTACTGGGATGAACGATCCCCGTATACGAATTTCCCATTGCAACCAAATGGAGGTCAGCAGCCGAAAGAGAGTGCGTCAACTGGTTGTGCTCCTGATAAGCCACGTGAATCAGATTCAAGAGGTGGTTTTTATTCTTAAAATCAATGACTTCCGAAAGCCGTGCCCCGCCGCCGACAAACAAAAATTGAATAGAATTGTCTTCCTTTAATGAGAGAGCGCTTTGAAGGATCGTTTCTAAAGGATGACAAATGCTGAGGTTGCCTGAATACATCACGACGAATTTTCCGCTCAGACTGTGTTTTGTTCTGAAATCATTTTTTTCATGAGGAATATGATTTCTAATTTCCTCAGGAGCCCACGGCGGAACCAGTTCCACTTTTTGTCTCGGCGCCCCTTTTGAGACAACCCTTTCCATCATAAACCGGTCTAATACCACAATTTTATCGCTCCGCCTCAAAGTCGCACACAACATTTTTTCCGTAATTAATGCGCGAAATCCGCCGCGGCGGATCCATCCGGCCTGAACAGCCTGATCCGGATTAAGATCCATGATCCAATAGATGAATTGTTGACGGCGGCGCTTGGCAAATAAAGAAGCGGCCCAGCCCACCAGCGGCGGCGTTGTCATCGCCACAATTTGGTCATAGCGAGGCATCCATAAAAGACGCCAGGCGAAAGAAAGATTAAGCAAACAGGCATCTAAGATTCGCAAAACTTTCGATTTTCGGCCAAACGGAAAAGACCAGAGACGAATAATGTTGACCCCTTGATAGGTCTCGATGCCCTTGTATAGTTGATTCGGCTTCAAGTAACTTCGGGCTGCCGTTAATACGGTAACATCATGTCCGCTTTCTGCCAAATGGAGCGCAAAGTCAGTCAGATACTGGCCGGTCGCAGTGACATCCGGAAAAAAAGTTTGATTGATGAGTAGAATTTTCATACTTCGGTTTTCGACAAAAAATAATTTCCCATCACCAGGACGTCGGTTTGGGTTTTAAGATAACAATTAAGCGCTTCCTTGGGCGTGCAGACAATAGGTTCATTCTCATTAAATGAGGTATTAAGCAAAACAGGAACCCCGGTGACTTTTCCGAACTCCTTGAGCAATTTCCAAAACCGCGGATGTTCTTTTTCTGAAACCGTCTGCACCCGGGCCGTTCCGTCCACGTGAGTCACCGCCGGAATCACGGATCTTTTGTCCATTTTCACCGGAAACACCTCGAGCATAAAAGGAGACGGTGATCCGTTTAATTCAAAATAATCATGAACATCTTCTTCCGGCACCGCCGGAGCAAAAGGCCGGAAATTTTCCCGGTGCTTAATCCGTTCATTCAAAATCTTCTGCATATCCTGCCGCCTGGGATCTGCCAGAAGGCTCCGGTTGCCTAAAGCGCGCGGGCCGAATTCCATTTTTCCTTGAAACCAGCCGACAATTTGGCCGCGACTCAACGCTTGAACGGTTTTCTTCATAAGATCCTCGTCAGAAAGTTTTTGAATCCGAAGATGACGGTCATTCACCGCTTGTTTAATTTCTTCATCCGGTGCGCTGCTTCCAAAAAAAACATGTTTCATGGTAAACGCTTTTGGCTGGTTGAGCACGGAATGATAAATGAAAGCGGCGGCTCCGAGTGCTGTCCCCGCATCTCCAGCGGCGGGTTGAATATACACATTTTTGAAAGGAGTCCGGGACTTGATTTTACCGTTCGCCACGCCGTTAAAGGCAACGCCGCCCGACAAGCACAGATTTTTTTCTTTCGTCACTTGATAAAGATGATTCAAAATATGAAAATAAATCTCTTCTAAAACCACTTGAAGTGAAGCGGCTAAATCCTGGTGCCGGTTTAAGATTTCATCTTTCGCGCACCTTGGCTGGCCAAACAAATCAACCCATTGTTCTGAAAACAAAATATCTTGTTCGGGAGCTCCGTGTTCCCAGCGGATCTTGGCCTTTCCTTGATGATGAACAAAATACCGGAGATTGAGCTCAAACTTGCCCTTTTTTTGAAAACGGACCATGCGGCGGAAGAGATCCGCATAAATGGGTTTGCCGCAAGCAGCCAATCCCATGACTTTAAATTCATCGCCAAAATTTAAGAATCCCAGGAATTGAGTGGCAGCCGTATATAGGAAGCCGGCTGAATGCGGAAAATAAATCCGGTCCAAGACGTGAAGTTTGGTTCCGGTCCCCGTTCCCCACGAAGCTGAAGAAAAATCGCCCATTCCGTCTAATGAAAGAAACGCGGCATGATCGAAACCTGACAGAAAAAAACTGCTCGCAGCGTGGGCCTTATGATGTTCCACATGCACAAACTTGGCTTTGAGAGGATTGCCGGAGGAACCCAGCGCTTCTATAAAATCTTCTTTAAAATGGCGGGCTTTCTGAAACGCCCGCAGCCGGTCCTTTAAAAGTTCCGGCGCCGGATGGCGAAGCGAATAGAACATTTTTCTCAAAAGATTTGCTTTGGGATTTCTTGAAATCGCTACGAAATCGATATCGGAAGGTGAAATTTTTGCTTCATTCAAACACTGTCTCAGTGCGAGCACCGGGAAACCACAGGCATGTTTAATCCGGTTATAACGTTCCTCTTCGGCTGCCCATAACAAAAGGCCGTCCTTGAGCAAGGCGACAGAAGCGTCTGGGTGATACGCGTTAAGCCCGAGTACAATCAATGTCCGTCTCCATGATTAAGCAGCAATCAATTCCGGTTGTTCCAACCGTTTGCTGGTGTCTTGTTTCACAAAATCAAACATTCTCATCAACAGCATCATAAAAACAAAAAAAGGAAACGCAATAATTCCCCCGGCCGAATAGAGCCAGCTTTCGAAAAAAGAAGTTAAAAACCCTGAAAGAATACTGGCATAAAGCGCGGCCATTAAAGGTTGATGTTTACTATCGAGATGAATTATTTTTTGGAAACTTTGAATTAAAAAAATCAGGAAGGCGGAATATAAAATAAAAGGAGGAATCCATCCGAGTTGAAGCGCAAGCCCAAGGAATGAATTATGCACAGTTCCTCCGGAATGCATTTCAAACACATAATTGAACCGTTCAAAAAGGGAATCTTCAATGCCGAAGCCAAATCCGCGCCAAGGATGCTGTGCCATCATTTCCATCGCCGCCCGCCATGCTTCAATCCTGCCCCCTAAGATCATTAAACTATCCTGCCGGACCAAGCCGTCCGGCAGAAAAGTACCAAAAAATTCCGTGTAAACAATCATCACCGCGATTAAAAAAATAGCGCATACGGTAATAAATGTCCGGTGTTTCTTTAAGAATAAATAAAAATAGACGCTTGCTCCGACAACACTGCAAATAAAAGCATCGCGAGAAAAGGAGTAAAAGAAAGAGAAAATGACGGCAAAAAGCAAAAATAAGCTGGCCAAATTCTTCTTATAACGAAAATACCAAATCGTGACGGGCAGAATCAGGGCGCTGAACAATCCGATTGCATTCGGACTAATCGTAACACCGTTAAACCTTTGATAGTCACCGGTTAAAAGTTCTCCTTCATGAATTTGGAAAGAATCTTGGGGACGGTAAAATAAAAATGCAAAATTTATCGCATAAAAGATAACCCAGACGAAAAAAAGCGCTCCGATATAATCTTGGGTTTGGGCCGGGTTCTGGCAGGAAATCCAAAGGATCCAGAAAACGGCGAAATAGAGAAGCAGGTTTGCTGTCGAGCGAAGCACCGTCAGCTTTGGGTTAAATGAATAGATGGAAGAAATAAAAGCAAAAAGCAAAATTCCAAGAGCAATAACATCCGTCAGCTTGAGCATTTTAAGTTTAAAATCAGGCGCTAAAAGAAGCCGCCCTAAAATAATTAATCCAAAGCTAGCGAATCGAAGTTTGTCCAGCCTGCCACCCAGAGGGAAAAGTTGCGTGCCGTAAAACAAAAGAACCGCTTGGGATAGCATGATTAAAATTGTCATTTCAATACACTCACAGGTTTAGATGCCTCGGAATAAAATAGCCCTTTTCTAAAAAAACCAAGGAAACCTGAGGATAAATTGCCATTTTTATCCGTTTCGGTTTCTAATTCTTGATTGTCGTAATAAAGCCGTTGTTTGAGTTGTCCGGCATGCCAAATCACCGGCATTCGGCCGAGGTAAGACGCCCACATGCTAAAGGTAGAGCCCGAAGTAACTAAAATGCCCGATTGGGACAAAGCCAATAAATCTGCGACGCTTGACCCGAAATTAATCCGTTTTACCTGTTTCAGCGCCAAAAGCTCTAAAAGCTCTTCATCCATTCCGTCTGAGAAAACATTCACTGACACATCGGAACCAATGGCTCCGCGCAGCTGTTCAATTTGGCTGATGTACCAACTCAAAGGAATTTGGCAGTTTACACCACCGTGCTCTAGTACGTCAGTATGTTTCAGTTGGGCGAAATCACCGCGCCTCACATGAACGCCAATGGTTTGATGCAGCGACGCACTCAGCCCTTTTTTCTGCTCATCACGAGTCATTGCTAAAAATTCACGGGAAACAAGTTCGTGGTCTTTCAAAATTGGCATGAATTGTCCGGTCATCCCTTCAAACGTAACCATGAAATCCGATTTCACGCCTTGCATTTCCCGGAGCAGTTTGAATTCGGTCTCCCCTATTTTTTTGAGAGTATTGAAAAGCCTGAATTTCTTAAACCCGAAAATATGATCCGGCGGAGGATGAAATAAATTTCGGTAAAATCTTTTGTCTGGCTCGTTTCTCATTAAAGGGCCGAGCTTGATTTGAAACCAACTGGGATAAATGGGAATCAAACCCTGTTTTCGTGTGGCGACGATAAACCTTGCCCAGGGGAAAAGAAGATTGCCCAAACCGGTCCCGCCGAATCTGACAAATCCGAAATCAATTCCCCCCAGATGAGCGTAAGAATAACGCATTAAACAGTGACTTTCTCCGCTTTGCGGTCTAAGTCCAGAAGGCGGTCATATTCGCCCAGAAGAGATTTCATAACAATGCTTGATTCGTATTGATCATGAAATAGTTTCTTACCATTTTCTCCCATTTCTTTGCGAAGCTTGGGACTTTCAATGAGCTTTGCCATTGCGCGGGCAACATTATTCGTTTCCGGCAAACACACAATTCCTGCCTGTGCCCGGGAAATTTCCCCTGCAATATTAATTCGATCACTAATGACCACCGGACATCCTGCGGCCATTGCTTCAACCACTGAAATCCCAAAATTTTCGTGGAGACTCGGCAGAACAAACAAATCAGCACCAGACAAAACTTCTTCTTTCCAAGAACCTGTAAGCAATCCGGGAAATGAAACTTGATCGTTTAACCCTAATTTCTGAACCATGCGCTGTAATTTGCGAACGTAGCTTTCTTTACCGGAACCTGCCATGATTAAACGAAGATTCGGATTAGTTTGTGCGATTTGCCCAAATGCCTGAATCACAACTTCCGGCTTTTTTTTGTAATGCAACCGCGAAAGAAATAAAATCATTAAATTTGCTTTTAATGCCTGATGATTCCCTTTTGATTCTGCCGTGATTCCGATTGGGCAAACAAAATCGTGGACTCCTTTGGTGTAAGGTGCTGAGTTTAATTGTTCCGACTCGGAGGTAAAATGAATCGCCGCCGCGGGGGATATAATTTTCTTTTGGAAGAGCCGCAAGTAAAATTTTTTGAGCCACGATTTTTGGGACAAAGACCAAGGATCCAGCATTCCGCAGGGTCTTAAAATATAAGGTTTTCCAAGTTCAGCGCAAACAGAAGCCGCGGCAAGAACCGGAAAACTCCAAAGCGTATGAAGATGAACCAGATCTGCATCGCCAATATGGGAATACAAGTTATTTCTTAAAGCTGAAGACCATCTCCACTTGGAAAATTCACAGGGATACAAATAAACCTGTGCATATTCAACCGTTGGCGGAGCGGAATTACCGTAACGAGTCGCTACGATAACAACGGAATGCCCCATCTTGGATTGTGCCTCGGCCATGCCCAGAACGGCCGTCACGGGCCCTCCGGAATCAAGCGCAAGATCAGGAATCACATGGAGGATGTTCATATCATTCCTTTCGGCCCTGGAGAATGGAAACGGTGCAACTAGGCTCATCAAAAACAGAATCCTGATCCATCACGGTCAAATGAGAGCTCACAAAAGAAGCGATTTCAGCAGGCTTCATACGAAGGCCCGTGTCGATCGGTGCGGGATGAAACGGGCAAATTTCAGGAATTGAAACAAATGCAACGCCGCCTTTTTTCAAAACCCGAACTGCTTCACTCAAAACTTTTTTAGGATCTACAACATGTTCCAGCACATTTAAAAGAAAAATCACGTCATACGATTCATCCGGCTGAGTAATCTTGTGGCAATCGCTAAAAATTGTTTTGGCCAAAGGTAAAACGGACGACAGTTTTGACCAAAGAAATGGAAAAAGAGTTACAAATCGGCTTAAAATTTCCAAAGGAATAGAATATAGAATGTCTTTTTTCCGGTGGACAAGACTGCGGTCGAGCACTTCAATTCGATTTTTATTCATGAGTAGCGGCCTATAAAGCTGAAAACCCACATAAGATTGTACTTTGAGCCGGAAGTAATGAGTGCCGCCTCCGATGTCTAAAACTTTGGCTGGCTTGATTCCAGCAAATCGTTTCACGATCCACTGACACTCAGCAGAGGTCATCGAGTTTCCAAAGCAACGGGTGTTCTCATCGGTTCAAGATTAATCAGCTTCAGAAAGCCCGTTGCGGAATGTTCAGGCGTAAAATTGGAAATGTGAGCGCGACAATGATTTCGCATCTGCACCAGATGATCCGGATGATGAAAAAGTTCAACAATGCGCGCTTCATAGTCACTTATCGTAGTGCACGTATAACCTGTTTGTCCTTCAATAATGAGATCCGGTGCGCATCCAACTTTTTTACTGGAAAGAACGGGGAGCCCGCAACCCAATGATTCGTTTACAACCAGACCCCACGGTTCAGATTCGGACGGCAAAATCAAAAGATCCGAATTTCGGTAGTAATCAGGAAGCTGTTCCTGTTCTTGAAAACCCAAGAATCGGATGTGCTCAACTCCAAGCTGCTTCGCTTGGGCTTCATACTGTTTCCGGTAAGGCCCGTCGCCTAAGACGACGAACCCGACTTGGAGCCCTTTTATTTGGACATTTCGAATCGCGTTTAAGGCAAGCGGAATATTTTTTTCAGGCGACAACCTGCCGACAAACAAAATAACGAATTGAGGCAAATTAAATTTTTGTCTGAATGCACTTCGCTCTTCTTCGGAATGACTATCAGAGCCGAACAGTTCATCGTCAACTGAATTCGGCGCGTTAAAAAAATCATTCGTTGCACCTTGAGATTTTAAATAGTCGATACTTGCCGTGCCCGGGACTAAATAGGCATCGCAAGAGCGGATAAAAGCGCGTTTTAATTTTTGGACCCAAAAACGGTTGGAGTGTTGGTCGTGTACCGTGCTTTCGCACCAAAGAAAAAAACGGGCGGAATTCAATTTGGCGTATCTCCACACCAAATAAGAGCTCAGATGATGATATCCGCCGATTACGATTGAATCCGGTCCAAACCGTTTAAGCGCCGCACCGATTCCCGGATTCCAATACGTCGGATTGGGCCGCTTACTTCTAAAATTAAGATTAACGCCGCGCAAAACTTCATAATTAAATTTGATTTTTGAATAAGGAATTTCCCACTGGCGGCCGGAACATGTGGCCGACATAAAAAAAACTTTGAAGTTTTCTCCCAAGCGTTCGGCGATCCGGTTAAAAACAGGGATCCGGTAAGGGGCAATAATTTCGGTAACAACGGTTAATTTGCCGGCGTTAGGATGCGCTGTTTGCAGTGACATGATGGGTTTCTTTGGTTGTGTGGTAAAAAATTTGATTGTAAAGAGCCAGAATTTGATCGGCCATATAGGTCTGATCAAACTGTTCGGCCGCCTTCACGTATGCCCGGCTTGCCATTTGTCTGGCAAGCGCAGGATTTTCAATCAATCGGCAGATGGCTTCGGCCAAAGCTTCCGGATCGCGCGGCGGAATCAATAAACCATTGGTTTCGTGTTCCACAATTTCCGGAGTTCCGCCGACACGAGAGGCAATCACAGGCTTTTGCGCGGCCATGGCCTCCAAAACAACAAGCGGATGGCCTTCCCACCAAGACGGCAGCACAATCATGTCTAACGCCGACATTAAATCCTGTATTTCCCGCTCAAAGCCCAATAAAAAACATTTGTCGCTCATTCCAAAGTGCTGAATCGTTTTTTGATACCGCTTCAAATTAGGTTGATGAGGAATATGATCGCCGCCGATCATAAAAAACCGCGTTTCAGGATAACGCCTTAAAACCAGAGGCGCTGCTTCAATTAATGTATCCTGCCCTTTTGAAATTTCTAAGCGGGCAATCAATCCGATGGCGGTTTGTTCCGGTTCGAGGTTCCAAGTTTTACGAATGCTTTCGCGCCGGTCTGCGGAAGAAAAACGGTTTACATCAATGCCGTTATAAACCAACCGGATTTGATGCGGCTGGTATCCCCTCAAATCAATCATTGCCTTCTTCCGGTTTCCGGACACCGCAATAAACCGGTTGACCCATTTTGACGTGATTCGGTCCAGCCACTTTTGATAAGCACGAATGAAAAAATTAGAATTGTAAACATCGGCGGGCTGATGCTGATGACAGATGATCGGAACCTTGGCCAAAAAACATGCAATCCGGCAAAGAATTTCGCCGCTCAGGTGCGTATGGGTATGCACCAAATCGATTTGTCTTTTTTTCAAAAAAGAAGCCAGCAAAATTGATTTGTGAAATTCAAAGGACCGGGCCAAATTCAGCAGATGAATCTTGATTCCTTTTTTTGTAATGGAATCCGTGAGCGGTCCCAAAGAAGGTGTCAACAATTCAACCTCATGGCCGGCATTGAGCGCCGGCTGAATCAAAGCGGCGCAGACATTATTGCCTCCGCTTATTTTTCCATCGAGGATGACATATAAAATTTTCATCTAATCCTCAAACATTTTGTGTCGCGCATCGCAGAATCGTATTTCGCCACAGACTTGCTTCCCAACTAATTTCAGAACCTTGACATGTAAACGATCGATAGCCTAAAGGCTGCAATAATTGTTTGGTTTCTTC
>Ga0209515_10002970_pt1 | contig 24933 bp, 26 predicted proteins | sample Subgroupgradi54m_FD_187454 | JGI IMG/M metagenome (GOLD analysis project Ga0209515, IMG submission 187454) | Subsurface groundwater microbial communities from S. Glens Falls, New York, USA - GMW60B uncontaminated upgradient, 5.4 m (SPAdes)... ... | reverse complement strand
CCAATCCGAAACTTCTTTTCCGGTCCCAACCGTTCCACAATGCGTAAAACATTCATACTGGCCTCGGCTATTTTTCTTCGCGTCAATTCCGACAACGATACACTGAGAACCAAACCGTGAAGCGCCGTCCCGGATTAATTGAGAATTTTCAATGGCAGCCGTAGTAATACAAACTTTGTCCGCGCCTGCTTTAAGCAAATTTCGAATATCATCAAGCGTCCGGACTCCCCCGCCGACGGTCAGCGGCACAAAACATTCCGCCGAAACTTCATGGATGCTTTCAAAATCCGGGCTTCTTTCTTCTGCGGTGGCTGAGATATCCAGCAAAATCAATTCATCCACTTCACGCGTGTTATGAACTTTGACGGCCGGCATCAAAGTCCCGATTCTCCGCCAGCTATCAAAAGAGATGCCTTTGACTAAACCGACGTTTTTCAGCAGTAAAGTTGGAATGACTCTGACTTTTAGCATGTCGTGACATTCAAAAAATTCCGGAACAACTGGAAGCCGGGTTTTGAACTTTTCTCAGGATGGAATTGAACCCCGAAAACGTTTTTGGATTCAACCGCTGATACGAATTCACCGCAATAAGGGGTTTTGGATAAAATGTGCGCGGGATCTACAGGAATAAAATGATAACTGTGAACAAAATAAAAATCGGTTCCATTCGGAATGGTTTTCAGGAGCGAAGACGGCCTGTTTTGGCTGACTTCATTCCATCCGACATGCGGAATCCGTTCAGATTGAGAGGTTAATCGCTCAACCTTTCCGGGAATCAATCCAAGACCGGCGGTTTCCCCGCCCTCTAAACCCGTGCTCGCCAATAATTGCATACCAAGACAAATTCCAAGCACGGGAATGCCGTCGCTGACGGCCTCTTGAATTTTGGGGATCCAATTTTTCCGTTTGAGATTGTTCATTCCGTCCCGGAACGAACCGACACCCGGAAGAACAAGATGAGTGGCAGATTTAATTTGACCCGGATCTTCTGAAACCAGCACTTCGGCTCCGCACTCTTCGAAAGAACGCTTAACGGAACCTAGATTGCCCATTTCATAGTCGATGACTAAAACTTTCATGGCTCATTGTCGTATTTGAGCTTGGTGAGATTGCCCTGCTTATCTTTCACGAGATTACCGCGAGGGTCGGTGAGGAAGAGTTTTTTATTGGTGAACCGGTCGCAAATTTTAATGAATTCATCCAAACTCAAATCAATCCGTTCCAAAATTTTATCAATGGGTTTTCTGAGATACGTCCAAGGAAATTTCCCGTCGTGCATCCGAACCAGTTTCATCGCATCAATCCGTTCAAGCCGGCCTCTTCGAATGTGAGAGGAAGCGATATCGGACGCTCTGCCGAATCCAAATTTTAAAAATTTGAAATAATCGTGAATACCGGTTTGATGGTTATCCACGTTTTCATAATTGACGATCGAACCTTCAACCGTCGTGGACAAAGTCTGAAAGCCGTGGGCTTGTGCAACCAAAGCGTTCACATAAGAATCCCACGGAATATAGTAGCCCAAATAAAGGCCGGTTACGCCGACCTTCTGCAACGCTTCATCGTTTGGATAAACATACGGCACCATATTTCTGGCTTCAATTCCTTCTAAGCCGATAAAATCACTGACTCGCAAACCTAACAAACCACCAAATTCCTCAAGCCACCGCCGGTTTAATATATTAGTTTGGCTTGCGCTGGCAGGACCGCCGTATTCATGCTGTGAATTTTCGCCCCAAATAATTAACGGAACGTTGTATTGAACGGCTGCGCGAACCGGAATGGTAAAAATAGAAACGTGCTCAGGCCAGGAAATATCGCCCACTTGAGACAACGCAATTCGGTTCAATTTTCTGCGAATAACCGGATTGGTTGAGAATTCGACGTAGTCGACGCCTAATTTTTTGATGTTTTCAATATTGGCGCGACCGATGTCTGAAAGATCGCAGGTCATTCCGGTGACGCAAAGCGGATTCATACCGAGTTCCAGCATTCGAATCGTTTGATAGGTGCTGTCTTTGCCGCCACTGACCGGCACGATACAGTCCCAATTACTTCCATTTTTATCCCGATATTTGTCCAGGATGCGAACGAGTTCCGTCTTTCTCTGGTCCCAATCAATCGTGGCTCGATGCTCGTAATTCCTACATGCGCTGCAAACGCCTTCGTCATCAATTAAAAGATCAGGTTTTGTATCCGGTAATACGCAACGGATGCAATATTTAATCAAGGCTTTTTCGGAACTTTTAGACGTAAGCATTTTTCTTCTCCTGGAATTCAAATTCGAGTGTTTCAATCATATCTTTCATTTCCTTGATACCCAAGAAATGGGGATTTGTTTCAGAATTAAATTCAAAATCTGGCGCAACCAGTTTTCCATTTCCGCTATTGGTAAACCGGCGTCCCCAAAATTCGAATTCGGGCTGAATGACAAAGAAATTATCAAATTCAAGTGTGTGATGAGAATCATTCTTCGGAATCAGGACTTCATGCAATTTTTCACCGGGCCGAATTCCAACCACTTCCGTTTTGCATTCCGGAGCAATGGCTTTGGCCAAATCCATAATGTTCATACTCGGAATTTTTGGGACAAAAAGTTCCCCGCCGACCATTGTTTCAAGCGCTTGTAAAACAAGTTCAACAGATTCTTCAAGCGTAATCCAAAAACGCGTCATGCGCGGATCTGTAATCGACAAAACACCCTTCTCACGTTGTTTGAGAAAGAAAGGAATCACGCTTCCCCGGCTCCCGATCACGTTTCCGTAACGAACAACGCTAAAAATGGATTTGTCCGCACCGGCATAAGAATTTCCGGCAATAAAAAGTTTGTCAGAACAAAGTTTCGTGGCGCCGTACAAATTAATCGGATTCGCTGCTTTGTCTGTACTGAGTGCAACGACCTTTTTAACGCCTTGGTCAATTGCGGCATCAATGACATTCTGAGCGCCAAGCACATTCGTTTTTACAGCCTCAAAAGGATTGTATTCGGCAGCGGGAACTTGCTTAAGCGCGGCGGCATGAATGACATAATCAACTTTGTGGAACGCCCGATAAAGTCGGTCTTTATCGCGGACATCTCCGATAAAGTAACGGATTGAGGGATATTTCGTCTCCGGAAACCGCTGCGCCATTTCAAACTGCTTAAATTCATCACGGCTAAAAATAATAAGCCTCTCAGGCTGATAATTTTTTAAAACGATTTCCGTAAATTTTTTTCCGAAAGAACCGCTTCCGCCGGTCACTAAAACAACTTTGCCTTTGAAGATATCTTTTTTCATTATTTGGATCCTGCCTTTTGTGAAGGTTGATAAGGTTGAATTTGTTCGTCTTCGGGAGATACAAGCCGCAAAATTTCTTTTCCCATGATTCGGTACTGCTTTCCTACCTTAACCGCGTGAATTTTGTCGCTTTTCAAAAGTCGCAGCATTGTACTGTGACTAATTTTCAGAATTTTCTCAACATCTGCGGTCGTGTAAATTTCTGTTTGTTTGATTTCCATATAATTAATGCGCCAAAGGTTTCTGCCTGACGTGGCGATTGATTTCCTTGAGTTGCGGTTGTTGATTCAGTAAATTTAAAATGTCATCGACTAAAAAAAATGGGTTTTTGTCATACAATGCGTCAAAAATTTTGGCCATAAAATCAAAATCTTCCTGCGTGTCAACGGTGAGGCGCAGGTCCGGCTGCCAACGGTTTTTTTCCGCTTCCACTTGTTCGATCGAAAAAAGCTCCGGATGCTGATACAGATAAGGCGTCACATGTTCGCGTTCGTGAGGCAATTTCGCTTCTTTCCAAGATCGCTCAAGCGCCTCAAATTGAATGACCTCAGTATCCAGCCCGCGCGGATAGCTCCGCGTTACCGTATTACTCGTATAATCATTCCCATTCTTTAAATGCTGATCAATCACGCGATCGGTCACTTGCCAATCAATTGTGGGGCAATCGCCGGTGCAGCGCACAACAATATCGGCAGAATAACGTTTCCCTGCTTGATAGAACCTGTCTAGAACATCATTTTCACTTCCGGCAAAAGATTCGATTTTTAATGAGGAAGCTAAATCAAGCAGCACTTGGTCCTCAGCTAAATTTGTAGTTGCCAAGACAATCTGGTCAATCCGGCTGGATTTTTTGAGCCGATCTATCGTGTGAACAATCATGGGTTTATGTTTAATTGGGAAAAGCACTTTTCCCGGTAAGCGCGTGGATCCTGTTCTTGCTTGAATGACACAAAAGATTTTCTTTCCGTTCATTTTTTCTTGAGCAAGTACATCGTGTCAATATTGCTTCCGTTCAAATATTTAAACCGCTCTTCTTTAACGAGCGTTAAATCCTTGAATAAGTTTAAATACATTCCGGAAAAATTGCCTTTCCACAGCAAATCGTCTTTGCCGCGGTAATTGACTTTCCTGTATTCGTCGGCCCAATATTCAAAGCCCCAAATATAAGATTTTGAAACGCGATAAATTTCTTTTAAGGCATTGGCAATATTGTCAGGAGAAATATGAATCAGGACTCCGGAAGTAAAAACCAAATCAAAATAACGGTCTTTGAAGGGAATATCAAAAGCGGAACCTTGAATCAGGTTGATCTGGGAGGTTGTTTTTTTTGAGAGCTCGACGGCATAATTTTGCAGTTCAATGCCGTATAAATTTTGGAAGCCCATTTTCTGAAGACATAAGAGTTGATTTCCGATATTGGAGCCGACTTCAAGAATTCGGGAGGATGTAGGAATGTCTTTGAGAAACTTCCGGTTCATTGTGGTCCGGTTTAAACCATAATTATTTTCGTAGAGTTTTTCAAAATCGTCATAAGATGCTGCGTTCCGGTCCGTGTATTCCCGTCCGAATGTTCCGCTCCATTCCGCCATCTGCTGAGTGCTGTCAGTCATTGAATTGTCCTTTATTGTTTTTCATCGTGAATCCAACGTCTTGCCTTGTTGTACATTTTACCGGCCTTGTCTTCCAGTTTCGGCGAAACGAGTCTGATGAGTTCTTTGCCCATAATTCGGTATTGTTTCCCCACTTTTGCGGCGCGGATGAGTCCCTGCTTTAGCAGACGCATGGTCGTACTCTCGCTGATTTTCAATATTTTCTGGATGTCTGAGGTGGTGTAAACCTCATATTCATTGATTTCCATAAATCTCCAAGGGAAATGACGTGACGGTTATTTTAGCAAATATTCAGCGTGGGTCAATAACTATTAAAAGGAGTACTTTGATGTCAGTAGGCGTCAATAGCGACGAATTTAGGCTAAACTTCAGTGCTTTGCATCGCTTGAAATATCCGCTCGGGTCCCTTGCCGTCAACCAGCTTCCGGGCCTTCAGTCTCATACGGTCAATGATGGACTCATTTGTTAAAAGCTTCTTTAATTCAGCCGCCAAAGTCGCTTGCGAACATTTTTGATAGTGACCTATCGATTTGAAGACGCCCTGCTCATCCAAATTGTGGGCAATTTCGATCTGGTTTTCCGCAACAATGCCAATGATTCCTGTGACGCCAAAAAAACAAAGCTCCCAGCTCGTTCCGCCAGCCGCTGACATACATAAATCTGCCCATTCCAAATGCTCCCGAATATCCAATGATTGCGAAACAAAATCAATTTTGTGGTGCGTCTCGATCTGAATTGATTTGTAATCAAACGAAAACCCGCACAATACTTTGACATTCAAATTTGAATCGGTAACAAGGTTCAGCGCACGAAGGATTTTTTCTAAAATTTCCGGAAATAAGCCTCCGCCTAAAGTTACTAAAAGATTCTGTTTTCCCCTATGCTCTCTTTTGGCGGCACCGATTAGTTCTTCTCTGATTAAAGCGTACTGCGTTCCAAATAAACAACGGGGGTCGGAACTGACAAATTTTTGATCTTGCAGCGCATGATTCAGAATGAGATCAGCGAATTGAGAATACGGCGGGACATCAGAAATGACTAACAAACGGACTTTTGATTCTTTTAATTTTGTGTGGTGATATTCGTCAAAATGATAACTATCCAGGACCAGCCAATCAAATCCTTGGTTCAAGTCATTGAGAATATCTTTGAAGCTCTCGTCCTTATTCTTAGCTTCCAAAAAAACCGTTTCGAATTTTTGCTTTTTCAAATATTCGCACATCGCATCGCTTTCGGTCACGGTCAAAAAGCGAACCTGAATATTTTGACGCGTTAAATATTGCGCAAGCGCAACGCTTCGCATCACATGCCCTACTCCCATTTTGGAGTTGGCATCCGCTCGAAAGAGAACTTTTTTCATCAAAGTTTTTGTGTGAGAAACCGTTTCACAGTGGAAACTGTTTTGAAAAGCTCGGCTTGTGTCATGGTTGGGAATATGGGCAGGCTCATCACTTCGTCGTAATACCGTTCGGCATTGACGCATTTGCTGCGTTTGCCGTTCAACATTTTTTGGTAATAAGGCTGATTATAAATCGGAATGTAATGGACCTGCGGGTTAATCCTGTTTGATTTTAAATAATCGAACAACCGTTTTCTAACTGCTGATGGCTTGTTTAACTTCAATCTCAATAAATATAAATGCCAGACATGTTTTTCTCCCGTATTTCGCTGGGGCGGAACACGAAGCAGATGTCTGAAATCAGAAAATAATTCGTTGTACTCTTCCGCAATGTCGATACGCCGGTCTACAAATTGATTAATTTTTTTAAGCTGACTAATCCCGAGCGCACATTGAAAATCGGTAATCCGGTAATTAAAACCGAGCTCTTTCATTTCGTAATACCAACCACCCCGTTTTTTTTGAACGTCTTGATTGCGGTAAACACCGTGGCTTCTGAGCGCTTTTAATTTTTCGTAATAAATTTTGCTGTTCGTCGTAATGCAGCCGCCTTCCCCCGTCGTAATGTGTTTGACGGGATGAAAGCTAAAGACCGCCATATCGGAATGCGCACACGAACCAACCTTGTGCCCCCGGTACTGTGCGCCCAAAGCGTGCGAGGCATCTTCAATGACAACCAGTTTTCTTTTCTTGGCAATTTTATGAATCTCTTCCATTTTGGCAGGAAGTCCGGCGAAGTGGACCGGAAGAATCACTTTTGTTTTCTTGGTCAAAACTTTCTGAATGGCTTCAGGGTCAATATTGACAGTGTCGTAATCCACGTCTGCAAAAACAACCTGTGCTCCGGCATACAAAACACAATTAGCTGTCGCTAAAAAGGTAATGGGACTCGTAATTGCTTCGTCCCCCTTTTTAAGGCCAGAAGCCAGGGCCGCCAAATGAAGCGCAGCTGTGCCGTTCGAAACCGCAACCGCGTATTTGGCACCGCAAAATTTAGCGATGGCCCGCTCAAATTCATCCGCCTTAGGGCCTTGCGTAATCAAAGCGGAACTTAAGGTTTTGCGAACCGCCCGCAGATCGCTGGAATCGATTTTCTGCTTACTATAAGGAATGATTTTCACGGAATGGACAATATCATTGGGGCCTTCATTAGTCAAGGCAGAGCGCGAGGTTAGAAAAAAGAATTAACATAAAAAGTTTAGTTTGTTATACTTCCGAAAACACAGGCATCGATTCATTGAAAAAATCTAGCTTACCCATTCATCTCGTCGCAGTTTTCCTTTTTTCTGTCCTGTTCATTCTGTTCTGTTACCTCGGACTTCCTGTTGATTTCAATGCGGATTATCTCCAAACTCACATCAGGGCCGTCTACATCAGTAACGCTGAAATCTTAAAATATATCGCCAACCCGTTCACACCCGTATGGTTTTATCCCGAAGACGGCCGCATGGAATACGTCCGGCCGCTCCAAGTGCTCTTGTTTAATCTGGTCCATAGACAATTTCCATACACGGTAGTCCCCTTTCATTATCTGGCCGCAATTGGAATGGGACTTCTCAATGTGGTTCTTTTCTCAATTATTTTTTATTTCACGCGCAATCCTCTTTATGGATGGCTCGGAGCTTTGCTTTACACCAGCTTTCCCAGCAACTACTTCATTATGTCTTCTGTCTGTCCGATTGATTTTCAGTTTTATTTATCCGTCATCACAATTTCATCTTTGGTCGCATTCGGCTTCCTTACTTCTGGAAGGTGGCGAAAGAAAATTCGATTTGCAGGCGGTATCCTACTTTGGTTCACTTTGGTCTGGATTGCGATCAAATTAAAGTCTACTGAAAAAATAATTCCATTTATATGCTTCGCATTTCTCTGTTTCAGATTGCGCTATACGTTAAAAGCAATCGGAAAAGTAAAAACCATCATTTTGTTTGCTGTTTTAGCCAGTTCCTTAATCTTAATTGTTCCTGTGAAATCAAACAAAATGTGGGCGAACAATCCATACATTGGGGCAACGGAGAAAAAGATTGCCGGACCTTCCACCAAAAAAGACAAGGTAACCTTTGGTTTTCAGTGGAAAAACATGCTGAGCCGGACTTTTTATGTTCCCGGCGGAGAATTTCCTTTCACGACGATCGTCAGACACAAAACACCGAGATCATTTACGGAAAATTATGGACTATTTCTGGGTTGGCTTTTTTGGATTTCTTTTTTAATTGCTCCAATGATTTTACTATTTCGAAAAAAAATGGCGTGGTCCGAAAACGTAGAAATTAAAGCTCATTTCTATTGGCTCATGTTCATTTGGTTCGGCGTTACGATTGCAGGTTTTGCAAACGGAATTGACTTGAGCGAGATCCGGTTACTCAATTTTGCTTACGTGCCGTCTGTCATTCTTTTATTTACTTCGGTTGGAATTTTGGACCAGACGTTCGTAAAAAAAGCCCGCACTAAGTGGATTCATGTGAGTTTAGCCTTTTTAGTTGCCGTTACAGTTGTCTCTAACGATACCCTTCTCTCAAAATTAATCGGTCACTTTGGCGGTATGCAAGACACGCTGGTTCGCGTTGAGAATGATATGTTCAAATCTTTCTTCCATAAGGCGCCTGAAGGTGCAGAATTATATGAAAAACACATCGAACTGGAGCGGCGCGCGGTTTTTGTGGATTGGTATGAATTTGAAGAAAAATGGTTCGAGCAGGTCCAAGATAAACTGAATCAAGAAAATGTGCTTTATTTCTTAAGCCGAAATGAAAACCCGGAACGGCTTCAAAAAATCCGCGATGCAGGCTATTCGGTAAACCTGTTAAACCGGGAAAGTTTTTTTGATTCAAAGCCGCCGATTTTTAAACTTCTGAAGGCTACGGCAAAAAGCCGGGAGTTATTGAAAGGCAAACCGGTGAAGCAGGAAATTCTGGTTTACAAAATTACGAAATAATTAAGACGGGGTGGGATTGCTGCGCTTGTCTTGAGGAACCCCAAGCTGGGCGTGGTAGTCGAAGGAACCCGTTAAATCACCAACAACTTCTTTTTTTCCTCCCTTTCCAAATTGAAAATCAAATAGAAAATAACTGCGGTATGATTCCAGCGTCAAAGACAGCGCCCGAATCGGATCTTTATCAAGTCCCACTTTATTAATTTCAAAATCAATTGCATTTTTCGTTTTTTCTTCAATTTCAAAATGACACGTGTTGGACGTAAATGAAAGCGCCGGGTAGATTTTTTTGAGCGCTTCGACGAGATTATCACTATACGTACAGTCTTTTGACTGAACGGCATGATCCAAAAAATAAATCCGGTCGTGGCAAAACTGAACCAGTTCAGGTGCTAAATCACTGTCCATCTTACTGGCAATGGCTTCAAGCATTTTTTTGGCAAAATTACGATCGAGTAAAATTTTCGACAGATATTTAAAATTTAATTTGAAAAATCCATTCGCCATTAATTCGTCGAAGTGGGTTCCGTAGTATTCCATTAATTCATCCGCTGTATCAAACCATTCATCTTTTGCTTCTTCATTGAATTCAATGAGAAACTCTTCGATAAACGGATTTTCCTCAGGCCTTGTGAGCGAAAGAATAACGTCCAAAGGATTGAGATTCTGTTCCTTATCCAGCCAGCGAAGCAACGGTTTTGCAATTCCTAAATTCCAAAATGCCATAATCAGAAAATGAACGACCCTGAGCGAGAGCATTTCATCTTCCGTAATATCTTTCGACGCACGGACAGATTCTTCAAATTCAAAAATGGGTTCCCCGTCGTATTTTCCGTAAGAACCGGAAATCAGCCGGTATTTTGTTCGTAATTCATATTTCGTACGCGTCGCATCTGATTCCATTTCGCTGCCGGGCAAAAGGCGAATATTCCCCACATCAATAGAATCAAATCCAAGCTTAAGACTTTTTCTTAACGTTTCGTGATGGCTCGGCAGCGATTCACCTGGCATCCCGACTAAAACGTCGGTCGTGGCCCTAAGACCACTTTCATGAAACTGACGCAGAAGATCAGTCATCGTACTCGTTCGGATGTTGTCGCGGTTAATAATTCTCAAGACCGACTCATCCATCGTCTGAACTGCGGCCAAAGGATCGCTTAATTCCCCGAGCGTACGGGCAATTTCAACCGTGTGGCGCGATGAATTTTTTGCCCACCATAAATTAGCGTTTCGCAAAACGCTGAATTGGTCCGCCATTTTTCTAATTTCATACGCAATATCGACGTCCCGCGTCAACATTCCAAAGTTAGCGTCCGCAAAAATCCAACGCGGCGAAGGTGAACGTTTCGCAACAAAACGGATTTCTTCCATAACCCGGTCCATCGGAAAAATTCGAACTTTATCCATTGCCGCAATTCCCCAAACGCAAAATGTGCAGTGAAATGGGCAGCCGCGATTGGTTTCCATCAGCGGAACCCATTGGCTTGATCCGATAAATTCGTCAAGAACGCCGAGCAAATACGGCGAGGGAATGTCTTCAATCACGCCTTTTTGAAAATCGACCGGACTATAAACTAATTGATTGTCACGCAAATATGCAACGCTCGTCATTTTTTGATCGCAGTCGCGGGCATGCACGGTTTTTCCCTTTGATAAAAAATATTGAACGAGCAGGCCTATCGGTATCTCACCTTCATACATGCAGTAATAATCAATGACCGAATGCTCTCTTAAATAATCAGCAATTCCCTTTTCATCCGTCCGGATGTGCGGGCCGCCGGCGCAAATAATGGTTTGAGGAAAACGCTGGGCGACCTTTTGCATAATTTTCCGGTTAAGCTCTTGGTTCCAGCTGTAATTGGAAAAACCAATGATGTCGGGAGCTGCTTCTGTTTTAAGCGTTTCAATCAAATGCGAGGGGGATTTGAATAATTTGATACTAACTTCTTTGGGGAAATTGGTTTTTAGATAGGCTGCCAATAAGCCGATATTCAGCGGAATTACATAATTTCCGGGTAAGTAATCGTGAACCAGGTCGGCTAGATAAATTCTAAGAACGCCGGGATTAGCAGTTGGCCGCAAGTAAATTCCTTATGTTCATATTTGTATCGTCCATCGATACGAGGCAATTAAATGAATTAGGTATGATCAAACCGCCTGATTATACGAATTTAAGCCTATTTAAACAACGGATAATTGACCTAACCCATTGAATTATGAGCTAGATATGATCTTGACAGAAACATCAACCTGTCATATAAAAGAGGTTCATTTACTCCTTATCCGGACGTCTATTTGGGGATTTCTTCAGAGAATAATGTTCAAAAGCTAGGCCTGCCTTATTTCCAATGAAACTATCAGCACCTAAAAGTAATACTAATTTTTCTGAGATGGAATCTATGAGCCGGAAAATCCGGGGCAAACTCGTAGAAATGTCTCACAAAGCCGGGACTCCGCATTTGGGCTCTTGCCTATCATGCGTCGATATCCTGGTCGCCTCCTATTGGAGCGCAGTCAAGATTGACCCTAAAAATCCCAACGATCCAAAACGCGACCGTTTTATTTTAAGCAAAGGACACGCTGCGCCGGCCTTGTATGCAACGCTCGCGAACCGCGGTTTTTTCTCAACTGATCTACTCGACAAATTTAATGAAAATGGAAGCCCACTCGCCGAACAACCTGGTCCTGAATGTGTGCCCGGACTCGAACTTGCTACGGGTTCGCTTGGACACGGCTTGTCCGTTGGAATTGGAATTGCCATCGCCGGAAGAGTTCAAAACCAGTCGTATCGCGTATTTGTCGTCATGAGCGACGGTGAATGCAACGAAGGTTCCGTTTGGGAAGCCGCGCTCATTGCTCCGGCGCATAAACTCGAAAATTTAATTACAATTATTGATTACAACAAATGGCAAGCAACCGGCCGCAGCAATGAAGTGATGTCGCTGGATCCGTTCAAACAAAAATGGGAATCCTTCGGCTGGAGCGCTTATGAAATTGACGGGCATGATTTAAATGCGCTCACTCAAATTTTGGCGAACGTACCCGACGGCTCCGGAAAACCAATCGCCGTGATTGCGCATACCGTAAAAGGAAAAGGAATTTCCTTCATGCAAGATGACAACAATTGGCATTACCGGTCTCCCAACGAAGACGAAGTCAAAAAAGCAAAACAGGAACTTGGCTTGATATGAGAAATGCGTTTGCGGATGAATTAACCAAGCTTGCCGGTGAAGATCCGCGGCTCATGTTTCTGTCCGGAGATATCGGCAACCGGCTGTTTGATAAATTCAAAGCTTCCCATTCAAACCGGTTTATTAATTGCGGTGTCGCAGAAGCCAACATGATCAGCATGGCGGCCGGAATGGCGATGTCGGGTTTGAGGCCGATTGCTTATACAATTAACGCCTTTGTGACCGTGCGATGTTTAGAACAAATCCGAGTTGATGTTTGTTATCACAAAGCGCCGGTCATTATTGTCGGTGTTGGCGCGGGACTTTCTTACGCCACATTAGGCGGAACCCATCATTCCTTGGAAGACGTTGCAATGCTTCGCGTACTTCCCGGGATGACCATCATTTGTCCGGCTGATCCCGTCGAAGTCCGGCTTGCATTAAAAGCCGCACTAAAGCATAACGGTCCCGTATTTATCCGCCTTGGAAAAAAAGGCGAGCCTGTGATTCACCAGTCTGTTCCTAAGTTTTCAATTGGAAAAGGAATTGTGGTAAAACCCGGAACTGATGTCGCCCTATTAGGCACCGGCCATATTTTTCCGGTAGCTTTAAAAGCGGCAGAAGAATTAGAACGCAAAGGAATCAGCGCGCAAGTCGTCAGCCTTCATACCGTAAAACCTTTGGATGAATCGTTGCTCTCCGAAATTTTTTCCAAACATACCGTCGTTGCGACCATCGAAGAACATAGTATCGTCGGCGGCTTAGGCGGAGCCGTTGCGGAGTGGTTGGCAGATCAAACACCTCAAAAGGCGCGGCTTTTGCGTTTCGGTACGTCGGATGAATTTTTCCATGAAACCGGAGATCAAGACGAAGCGCGAAAATATTTTGGAATTACCCCTGAGGCAATCGCGCACAAAGTCTCCGAACTCCACGCCGCGAATTTAACACACCGTTAAACATGAAAACAACCGCTGCTGTTTTAGTCGAACCCGGAAAACCTTTGGCTCAAGCGGAACTCGAAATTCCCCAGCTCAAATCCGGTCAGGTTTTGGTAGAAATTCATTTTAGCGGCGTTTGCCATACTCAGGTTTTAGAATGCCGCGGCTACCGTGGCGAAGATGCTTACCTTCCCCATTGTTTGGGCCACGAAGGAAGCGGAACGGTAAAAGAAATTTCTTCAGGCGTCACAAAAGTAAAACCCGGCGACAAAGTCATTTTGTCCTGGATGAAAGGTTCCGGTCTTGACGTTCCGGGCACAACTTATCAATGGAACGGAAAAAAAGTAAACGCGGGCGGAATTACAACATTTAGCCAGCACTCTGTCATCAGCGAAAACCGTCTGACCAAAATTCCAAACGGCATTTCGCTCGAAGAAGCCGCCCTCCTCGGGTGCGCAATTCCGACGGGAATGGGTTCTGTTCTGAATACCGCTAATCCAAAAGCTGCTCAAAGCATCGCTATTTTTGGAACCGGCGGAATTGGTTTGTGCGCAGCGGCCGCAGCTTCCACGGCTCAGTGCAAACCGATCATCGCAATTGATATCAACGAAAGCAAACTTGCCCTAGCAAAACAAATGGGCGCAACACACACGATCCATTCCAACAATCAAGATTTAGTCCAAGCGATTAAAAAAATCTGCCCAAGCGGTCTTGATTTTGCAATCGAAGCGACCGGCCGGCCTCAGGTGATGGAAAGCGCGCTCCTAAGCGTCCGAAACCAAGGCGGATCAGTTGTTGTGATTGGAAACGCACGATACGGAGAACGTCTTCAATTGGATCCGCGGGAATTAAACATGGGCAAACGAATTTTCGGAACTTGGGGCGGGGACAATGTTCCGGACCGTGATTTTCCGAAATATGCACAGTTCATTCAATCTAAAAAAATTAATCTTACACCTTTTCTTTCTCACACCTACAAACTCAGCCAAATTAATCAAGCCATCGAAGACTTGGAACAAGGAAAAGCCATTCGGCCGTTAATCGACATGGCTCTCAATTAAATGATCATCGGCATTGATTTCGATAACACGATTGTCAGCTGGGACCGGCTGTTCCACGAAGCTGCGCTGGATCGGAAGCTAATCCCTGCCAACTTGCCCGTCACCAAGGACGAAGTCCGCAATTATTTGCGCAAGACGGGAAAAGAACCGCTGTGGACGGAACTTCAAGGACATGTTTACGGCGTGTTAATCAAGAAAGCGCCGCTCATCTCAGGCGTCAAAGATTTTTTGCTTCACTGCAAAGAAAAGAAAATTCCGGTTTATATTATCAGCCATAAAACTAAATTCCCGTTTATCGGCGAACAGCACGATCTTCACAAAGCAGCTGATAACTGGCTTAAAGAACAAGGTTTTTACGATTCTCATGGAATCGGGCTTGACCGTTCTTGCACTTTTTTTGAATTGACCAAACAGGAAAAATTGTCGCGGATCAAAACGCTGGGATGTACTCACTTCATTGACGATCTTCCGGAATTCCTTCTTGAACCAAGTTTCCCTCAAAACGTCCAGAGGATCCTCTTCGACCCTAACAATCAATACGAGGATGACATCCGTTATAAACACACTCAATCTTGGAAACAGATCAAAGAGTCTTTAACGGCCAAAGAAACGCCGGACGATGAGAAAGCAATTGCATCTTCTCTGCTCTCAAAAATTAGCGAGTCAAACCAGTTTTCGATTTCACCGGTCCCAGGCGGAGCAAACAACCGAATTTACCGGATCGATTCAGGTTCCAAGCAATTCCTGTTCAAAATTTATTTTACTCATCCCGAAGATTCCAGAAACCGGCTCGGAACGGAATATTCATTTTTAGAATTTGCGTGGAGACACGGAATTCAAGCGGTTCCTCAACCGATCGCGGCAGATCCTGATAAACAAGCGGCGCTTTATGAATTTGTGGAGGGACGGAAACTTTCTTCCGAAGAAATTAAAGACGACCGCATCCGGGAAGCGCTTCATTTATTCAAAACATTAAACCACCACAAAACTGCACCGGAGGCACAAAATCTTCCAACAGCTTCAGAAGCATGTTTCAGCATCAATGAACACCTCTCATGCGTTGAGAAACGCATCTCACAGCTCATCAATGCTGAGATTCCGGACGAAGATGCGAATAATTTTGTCAAAAAAGAACTTTCTGAAACCTGGCGCAGAGTCACAGAGCAAGTAAAAAGCAAAGCAGAATCGCTCGGCATTTCCTTAAACCAACCCATTGATTCACAAACAAAATGCATCTCTCCTTCTGATTTTGGTTTTCACAATGCGCTTCTGGGACACACCGGCGCTTTAACGTTTATCGATTTTGAATATGCCGGCTGGGACGACCCGGCCAAACTGATTTGCGATTTCTTCTGTCAGCCCGCAATCTCGGTGCCAATCCGATATTTCGATTCATTTGCCCAGTCCATTTTCGAGGGTTATCCAAATTCCAAATTAGAAATTGAACGAACCCATATGTTGTTTCCTCTTTATCAAATCAAGTGGTGCTGCATTCTACTCAACCACTTGGTCCCGGTCGGAGAAGCGCGGCGGAATTTTGCAGCCTTAAGCAAAGAAAATTCCGAACAACAGAAATTGAATCAGCTCGCAAAAGCACGTAAAATGCTCCGGAATTTATCGCCCAAAGTGAAGGTTTAGCGCATGGCCTACGTTGATTTTATTATGAAACTTCACAATTCCACGAAGCGCGATTACGTCGGGCGCGTCACCGCTTACGACAAAGCCGAATGCGCTGAAATCGCCATTCAATACGATAAGGATTATTGGGACGGCGAACGGCATTTAGGTTACGGCGGCTATAAATATGACGGCCGCTGGCGGCCCATTGCCGAAGCGATCGCAAAACACTACCAATTAAAAGCCGGAATGAGTGTCTTAGATGTCGGCTGCGGAAAAGGTTTTCTGCTTTATGAATTAACTCAGGTCGTTCCGGGAATCAAAGTCTCCGGGATCGATATCTCCAAGTACGCTATCGAACACGCGAAAGAAGAAGTAAAACCATTCCTGAAAGTCGGGAGCGCTTCCAAACTTCCCTTTCCGGACAAATCCTTTGAGTTTGTGATTTCGATTAACACGCTTCACAACTTATACGTTTACGATTTATGGAGCGCGCTGAAAGAAATTGAACGTGTCGGAAAAAAAGCCAAACACATCATTATTGAATGCTACCGGAATGAACGCGAGAAGATGAATTTGCTATACTGGCAGCTCACGTGCCGGGCATTTCATTCCCCTAAAGAGTGGGAATGGATTTTCAAGGAAACGGGCTACACAGGCGATTATTCTTACATCGCATTTGAATGAAAGGAACCCGATGGGCGAAAAAACTAAAGAGCCGCAATATTATCGATTGATGGATCTGGCCAAAGATGAAGGTCTCGCACAATTCGGCCTTATGAGCAATTTTGTTTGGCGCGATGATCCGAAGCGATTGCTTTTTGTCCTGTCCCGCTATAAGTTTGTGGCGAAAATGCTGAGCGGCCGATATAATGTGCTCGAAGTTGGCTGTGCCGATGCATTTTTTACCCGGTTGGTCCGCCAGGAAGTTAAAAGTCTTACCGCCATCGATTTTGATCCGCTTTTTGTCGAAAACGCCAAAAAAAATATGGACAAAAAATGGCACTTCGACGTTCAGGTTCACGACATGCTCGCAGGTCCGCTGAATAAAAAATTCGACGGGGCCTACTCACTTGATGTGATTGAGCACATTTCAAAGAAAGACGAAGAAAAATTCATCGGCAATATGGTTTCTTCTCTGACACCTGAAGGAACGCTCATCATCGGCACACCTTCCATTCAGTCTCAAGTGTACGCATCCGAAGGAAGCAAAGAAGGCCATATTAATTGTAAAGACCACAAGGAACTCAAAGAACTCATGGGTAAGTTTTTTCACAATGTGTTTATTTTTTCAATGAACGACGAAGTTGTGCACACCGGCTTTTATCCCATGGCCCATTATTTATTTGCTTTGTGCTGCACTAAGAAATAAAGGAGAAACATGATTCAAGTAAAGAAATTAGTTCCTGAAGTTTACCGGGCTGACGTGCCGGTCGTTAATGTCGGCGCTGACGAAATCAAGTTTTTGAAAGATAACGTTTATCAGACGCCGCGCAAAAGAGTCCGTATCTGCACGCATAAACAAGATGAAGATAAGCTCCATGAAATGTTTGTCTGCTACGTCAAAGAAACTTACGTTAGGCCGAATAAGCACATCAAAAAAGACGAATCACTTCACATTATTCAAGGCGTCGCCGATTTTATTTTCTTTGACGACAAAGGAACTGTCACGGATGTCGTTCCGCTCGGCGATTACAAATCCGGCCGCCAGTTTTATTGCCGGATTCCCGAATCCGTTTACCATACCTTTGTGATTAAATCGGACATCATTTTAATTCATGAATCCATCGCGGGCCCCTTCCGCCGCGAAGCGACGCTGTTCGCGCCGTGGGCACCGGAGGAAAATACGCCGGGCGTTTCTCAATACATGGACAATTTAGCCAAACAAGTTGCCAGCATGACGCTGGCAGCGCGCTAGGAATTATTTCTATGGGCCAATTAAAAGCGGTCAATGACGCGGTTTATCAAGCGGAAGATAAGATTGTCAGCTTGAATAAATCGGATGTTCAATTCCTAAAAGAACGCTTAGACAAAACCGGCCTCAAACGAATCCGGATTTGCGCTCACAAAAGCACCGAAGATACGCTCCAGGAAATGCTGATCGCGTTTGCAAAAGGCAGTTATATTCGCCCAAGCAAGCACATCGACAAAGAAGAATCGATGCACATTTTAGAAGGTTGGGCAGATTTTGTATTTTTTGATGAGCAAGGAAATATTACCCACGTCATTCCAGTCGGTGATCCATCCACAGGAAGACAAGTGTATTGCAGAACACCGAATGAAACCTACCACACGCTTTTGATACGATCTGATTTTTTTGTAATTCAGGAAACCACGCAAGGACCCTTTAAACGCTCGGACACAGTCTTTACCGATTGGGCGCCCGAAGATAAAGACACCGCGGCCATCACAAAATATCTGGATAATCTTTCGGTCGAAATCGAAAAATTCCAAGCCAAGCACAAATGAGCAAAAGACACAGCCTTATCATCGGCGGCAGTAAGGGAATCGGAAAAAGCTTGGTTCAATTACTTGCTTCCGAAAACCGTATCGTTTCCGTGATTTCCCGCGAAATCCCAAAAAATAAAATTCCGGGAACTGTCACTTATTATTCGGCAGACTTGTTGAATAAATCTGAGCTTCTAAAAACGCTGGATCAAATTGTAAAAAAACATGGGAAAATCGACGAACTGGCTTTCTTTCAAAGATACCGCGGTAAAGGCGATGATTGGTCAGGTGAAATTGAAACGACTTTGAGCAGCACAAAATCCGTTATTGACCATCTCAGTCCGCATTTCAGCCGCGAAGCCTCCATTGTGCTTGTCAGCTCTGTAAATTCCCTGTTAATCAGTGACCATCTTCCGCTCGGCTATCATGTCGCCAAAGCAGGCTTGGTCCAGATCGGCCGTTACTACGCATCAAAATTAGGACCCAAAGGAATCCGTGTTAATTCAATTTCTCCGGGAACGGTTCTGAAAGAAGAATCCAAAGATTTTATTGCCCAAGATCAAAGCTTGAAAACTTTTTATGAACATGCAGCCCCGCTGGGCCGGATGGGCACACCGAATGAAGTCGCTGAAGTGGCGGCTTTCCTTCTCGGGCCGAAGTCTTCTTTCGTTACCGGCCAAAATATTGCCGTCGACGGCGGAATTTCAATTCAGTGGCAAGAAACCATATCCGCGAAACTGAACGGATCAAAAGCTCGTGGTTCAAAGAACTGAATCTCTTCCGGTTGTCGGCAAACATTACTTTCGCCGTAAAACCTGCCGGCTGTGTAATTCTGCAAAAGTAGACCTCGTCCTGCAATTAACCGCAACACCTCCGGTCGATGCATTTGTCTCAAAAGAACGCTTAAATCAGCCGCAAGATGTTTATCCGCTTGATTTGTTCCTCTGCCAAGACTGCGGCCATGCTCAGCTGCTCGATGTTGTAGACCCCAAATTACTGTTCGGTGATTACATCTATACGACCTCGGGGTCTCCCGGCCTGGTTGAACACTTCCGGAAATATGCAGATGAAGTCTTTGAATTCGCAAAACCAAAGCCCAATTCTTTAGTCGTAGAAATCGGCAGTAATGACGGAACGCTGCTCAATTTTTTCAAACACAAGAATTTAAAGGTGCTGGGAATAGATCCCGCCCGCGAAATTGCCGAAGAAGCAACGCAAAAAGGACTGACAACACTGCCAAAGTTTTTTTCAAACCAAGTTGCTAAAAATGTTCGTGAGCAACACGGGCCTGCCGCAATCGTTTGCGCCAATAATGTTTTTGCCCATTCCGATGAACTGGCTGATATGGCCAACGGGGTGAAAACTCTTTTGGCCCCGGATGGAATTTTTGTTTTTGAAGTTTCTTATATGCTAGATATGATTGAACACATGATTTTTGATTTTATTTACCATGAGCATCTTTGCCATCATTCGGTCAAACCGCTGAAAACATTTCTCAGCGCCCACGGTATGGAATTAATTGACGTAGTCAGAATTCCCACAAAAGGCGGATCGATCCGCGTATTTGCCCAACTTTCCGGCGGCCCCCGAAAAATTTCACCGGCCGTTGAACAGCTCATCGCGTTTGAGGAAAAATTCGGCTTATACGATTTAAATCGGTATAAAAAGTATTCTGATGATATTTTAAGTGTGAAGAATCAAATCATTCAATTGATCGGGAAACTTCGGGGTGAAGGCAAGACTTTTGCCGCTTACGGAGCTTCGGCCACAACCACCGTGCTTACCTATCATTTCAATCTCGGAAATGTCTTAGAATTTATCGTTGATGATAACGAAACGCGGCAAGGTTTATACAGTCCGGGTTTTCACATTCCGGTGGTCTCATCCAAAGCCATTTACGAGAAGAAACCCGACTATCTCATTCTATTGGCGTGGCGATTTGCGGACATGATGATGGAAAAACACAAGGCCTACCTCAAAAACGGCGGACGTTTTATTGTCCCGCTTCCGGAATTACGAACCGTCTAAACTTCTTTTCGAATTCCCAGCAGACCTTTAAAAAAGTTAATTAATTTCAGCTGAAGCAGAAGTACGGGGCTTTTCACTTCATACCGGCTTCCGTCAAATTTAAAATGGCCGGCCGAAATGAGCCGCGCCAGACGGGCGGTGAAAATTTGCTTGGCGTTATACCGCTGTAAAATCCGATCCCCTGTAATTCCCACCGGAGAGGAGCCTACTTCAAAAAGCAGCCTGACGCGGATGGAGGCTTCGTTCATTCCGAAGACAAAAGCGATGTAATGAAAGACGAGGAAAAAATAAATCGTTTCGGAAACGAAAAGAGCGAATAAGAGCTGAAGAATCGTTAATGAATCTTTAAGTTCGCCTGGGTAAAAAAAAGTGAGAACTACATTCAGAGCTAAACCGGCCAGCAAAGCACCGACAATCGACGGCGGCGCCGGAAAATCTTTAAAGATTCTGAGCGCAACCACATGGAAAACAAGAAAAAAGCAAAAACAAATTCCGGCGCTTAACAGAACTATTAAATCGATGGAATCCATCACCCGCCCAGCTTTCTTCCCAAAAGAGCCCGGTAAGCGTTAAAGAGGCTCATAATCAGCCGCCCGCGGGGCAAAATCCGGTATTGGCCGCCTTCTTCTATAATATGTCCATTTAGGACCAAATCCTTCAAGCGGTCGAAAATCAGTTCTTCGTCGGTAAACAGCAAACTCACCTGATCAGCCGTGATCTTCCGGTCCGGTTTGCTCATCAAAGCCCTTAAAATCTTCATCGACGGGCTGCTGTATTGAACGGTCGTCAGTTCACCTAAATACCAAACGGAAAACAAAATGTAACAAACGAATGAACTCCATGGAAGCCGAAACTCAAAATCTGAAGAGACCAGCCGGAAAACGACAAACAAATAAAAAAGCCCGATCAAAATAAAAAGCAGAATCAGCTTCCAAGTTTCAAATTGAATGATTTTGATCCGGTAAAGAAGTGCGTGGGCGAGGATGAAGAAAGCGAAGCAAAAAAAAGCGAGAACAAAATAAATCATTACGGATTCAAGGCAATTCGTTTGCTTCGCGTCACGCGCACATCCCAAGCAAGTGAGATTGCAGTCTTTAAAATTTCGCTGATATTTTTAATCGTGAAGGCTTTTGATTTTCCGTGCGCCCGTTCCTGGTGATAAGTCGGCACTTCCACATAAGAACATCCGCTTTTCAGCAGCACAATTAAGGTTTCGGCAAAAAAGAAATAGCCAAAAGTAGACGATTTGGCTGCTTTCAAAAAATTAGTCCGGTACAAAACAGTTCCGTTGTAACAACGCAGACGAAGGCCAAACAATAAATTCAAAATAGTAATATAGGCTTTTGAGATAATTCTTCTCGTCCAAGATCTGAACTCGGGATTGGCAATGAAAGGAACAATCAAATCCGCTTTCCCGATCATATTGAACATAGAATCAAATGATTCTTTTTTCATTCCGCCGTCACCCGGATTCCAAATTGTGTATTCCTTTGATGCGAGGTCATAGCCTTGTCGTACGGTATAACCCAGGCCCATATTCTTTTCCCGGTTCACAAACCGAACATTGGGATTGGCGGTTGCAATTCGGCCGGCAACTTTCGGTGTTTGATCCGTGCTGCCGTCGTTGATAATAATGATCTCATAAGAACCGAAGCGAGAATCTAAAACGGAAAGGGTATCTTGGACGGTTCGTTCCAGATTGTGTTCTTCGTTATAGGCAGGAATGACGATCGAGATAGAAGGTTTCATGCTTAAGCTTTGTGAATGTATTCCAATGGCTTATTTTGAATTTCATTCCAATTTTGGTTCACCCAATTCACGACTTCTTCAACGCCTTGCTCGAGTGAAACTTGCTGACGCCAGCCGAGTTCTGTTTTTGCCCGTGTCGCATCCAGCAAATACGCCGCATCCTGGCCTAAACGTTCTCCGACTTCGCGGGTCGCCTTCTCGAAGGAAACGCCCATTTTTTGACAAATCATCTTCACCAAATCTCTGACCGAAATTCCCTTCTCCGGCGCCAAATGATAAATGAATCCGTTTTTGCCTTGCTCCATGGCCGCCAATTCGCCGCGCGAAATATCCCGGATGTGAATATACGATTTTACGGCTGTTCCTCCGCCGTGAAGTTCGATGGTTTTACCGCTTTTGATATAAATCACCGCGCGCGGAATAATTTTGTGGAGCTGCTGATGGGCGCCGTATACATTGGTTGCGCGAATCATAGAAAGCGGAAAATTGTAATTTTTTACCAACGTAAACAAAAATAAATCGCCGGCCGCTTTAGAAGCAGCGTAAGGTGTTGTCGGATTAACCGGAGCGCTTTCTAGTAAATTTCCACTGCACGTCCCGTAAACCTCAGGCGTTGAAATATGAACATACTTTTTCAAGTAACGGGCATCTTTCAGATAATTCCCGAGTTGCGCCAGGGCTACGGCATTGGTTTGAAACCACTGCTCCGGACTGTTCCAGCTCGGCGCCACTTCGCTCTGGGCAGCAAAATTAACGATAAATTCAGGCTGAAATGCAGACAAAACTGAAATGATTTCCGGCATATCCTGATTCAAATCCAGCCGGTGAAAGGAAAATTTGGGGTTCTGATGGCGTTTGTACCGCAAAAAAAGAGGGCTTTTCTCGGCCGAACGGCTGATTCCGATCACATCATATTCGGGATGCTCAAGAAGCAGATCGATAAAATCACTGCCCGAAAATGAGTTGCTGCCGATCACGACAATTTTTTTCATTCCAAAAGACCTTTAGTTGTGGAGCGAGAAGGAAGAAGCCGCTAATTTAACAATGTAATCGGCAATAGTCAAGGAAGCCGTGGCAGCCGGAGACGGTACATTCAGCACGTGAATCGACTTAGGGCCTTCGACGATTTTGAAATCATTCACCAATTTTCCATGCTGATCAACGCATTGGGCCCGGACACCGCTGGGGCCGTTCGTTAAATCGCTTTCTTCCACGCACGGAACCAAGCGCCTGAGTTCGTGAACAAATGATTTTTTACTGAGCGCTTTATAACATTCAAAAATACCGGTTTTCCAATAGTTCCCCATCATTTTCCAAGTTTTAAGATCCGCAAACGTGGACATGCATTCACCCAGATTGATCTTTGAACGGGTATAACCTTCACGGGCCAAAGCCAACACGGCATTCGGCCCGGCTTCCATGTGGCCGTCAATGGTGCGCGTAAAATGAACGCCTAAAAATGGAAGGTCCGGCTGAGGCAGCGGGTAGATTAAATTCCGGACAATGTTTTTCCGGGAATCTTTAATCATGCAATATTCACCGCGAAACGGAACGATAGAACCTTTTGGGTTAAGACCCATCATCTTACAGAGCATATCCGAATAAAGCCCGCCGCAATTGACGAGCCATTTGGTTTCAAACTCTTCCCGGTCGGTCGAAACAACCAAACGGTCGTAACGGGTTTGGATCCGTTTGACTTTGGATTGAAGTTTTACACTCGCTCCGGTCGCCAGGAATTGTTTCTTTAACGTTTCCGCAACCATTCGGTAGTTAATAATTCCGGTTTGCGGAGAATAGATGGCTGAAATTCCGCCCGCATTGGGTTCGATTTCTTTAATGCGTTTGGGGTTCAAAATTTCAAGGCCCTTGATTCCGTTTGCCCGGCCCCGTTCGAAAAGTGTTTTCAGCCAAGGCAATTCTCTTTCTTCAGTCGCTAAAATCAATTTGCCGCATAGCTCATACGGAATATTGTGTTCACCGGCGAACTTGATCATCGCCTTCACACCTTCCACGCACAATTTCGCTTTGAGCGATCCCGGCTGATAATAAATTCCGGAATGGATCACGCCGCTGTTGTGGCTGGTTTGATGCATGCCGACTTCCATTTCCTTTTCAAGAAGCAGATACCGGTATTTAGGAAATTTTTTAGAGAAATGAAGTGCCGTAGCGAGGCCGACGATTCCGCCGCCCACAATCGTTATGTCTGAAATTTCTGAAGGCATGGACTAAAGAAGTGAGATGAAACGAAAACTAAGTTAACTGAAGCTGCTGCATGGTCTTGATATTGAAATAACGCGGATCGGTCATGGGATTAGGCAATTTTCCGGCTTTAAACGCCTCAACCAAACTTAAGATCGCGTCTTCGACCGTATATTTCGGAATAAAACCCAAATCGCGCTGAATTTTTTCAGACGAAATATGATACGAACGCTTGTCATCAGAAGGCGTTGTCACGATTTCAATTTTTTTGCCGTTTGAAACTTCCCGCTCGACAACCCGCTTTACCATCTCGGCAAGTTCCTTGACCGTATGATTCTGATACCCGGCATTGTAAATTTTGCCCGCGATTTTTTCTTCCGGAAGCTCCAGAACTTTCAGATAAAGATCCGTCATGTCCTCAATATTAATATTGGGCCGCATTTGTTCACCGCCAAAAACCGTAATCCGGCCGTTTGTGATCGCATGATTGGTCAAAATATTGAC
>Ga0209515_10002967_pt1 | contig 24942 bp, 32 predicted proteins | sample Subgroupgradi54m_FD_187454 | JGI IMG/M metagenome (GOLD analysis project Ga0209515, IMG submission 187454) | Subsurface groundwater microbial communities from S. Glens Falls, New York, USA - GMW60B uncontaminated upgradient, 5.4 m (SPAdes)... ... | reverse complement strand
AACTTTTAGACCGCCTTTGATGTCAGCCACGAACTGATCCTTTGTTGAGTTGTCGATGTGCTTTCCCATATGACTTGAGTGTACCAGCCAAATGAGAATATGTGTCTAGTTTAAGGGGTACACTCCATTTATTCGTTTAGGGCTAAGGTAGATATGCTTTCTGGTGATTCTAATCAAGCAATGAATGATCTAGAAAACGTTATTATTTTTGAACCAAGCAAGGCAATCGGCGCACTCAATGCCAATACAGGGGAAGTAAAAAATACCGTAGAGGATTATCTAAAAGCTGAGAATAGCGGGAACCTCACTGCCTTAAAGAAAAAAGATTTTGATCTATTGATAACAAAGTACCCCGATGACCACCGCTCTTACATTTTTAGAAGTCTCTTTTATTTTTCGTTCACAAGCCTCGACGTGAAATCTTACGATCCTGCCCTAAATGATTTGAGGCAGGCGTTAAAAATTAATCCTAATTCAGCATTAGCCAACTATTTTTTTGGGACTATTTTTCAAAAGATGGCTTTTTGGACAATGGCGGCAGCACGAGATATCTCTAATCTTACTGGCAAACATGGTGGTTTTAAAGATAGAACTAACGAGATCGCTCTTGGGTATTTCAAAGAAGCGATACGGCTAGATCCAAAACTGAAAGACGCTTACTTACAAGCTGCGCAGCAGCTTTCTAGTATGGAGCGCTATTCAGAGGCTATTCCATACTATGACAAGGTAGTTGAGCTAGACCCGAATAACGCAGGTGCTTTTAATGATAGAGGTTTAGCAAAAATGAGCACTAACGATTACTACGGCGCGACTAGTGATTTTTCTAAATCAATTGAGTTGAAAAAATCAGGCAGTCCATCATCACTAGATCAGCTATATCTGTTTCATTCTTATCAGAATCTCGCAGAAGCGTATTCAAAAACTGGCCAGTACGATGAGGCGATCGATTCTTACAACAGAGCGATAGGGGTAGAATTCGGGCAACAAGCGATCTTGATGAGTCTCACACAAATCAAATTCATATATCCAGAGCTAAATTCAGTATCCGATCAAGACCTAATTGAGGGTCTTCGTCAGAAGTACTACCCAAATATAAGCAGCAAGGATTTTTTTGATTCAGTCCATGGAAATACAAAGCCATATGAAGATTTTATTCTAGCAGGTCTCTATGCTGGACGCGGTGACGTTTACTTGAGTAAAGGTAATGTTCGAAAGGCTAAGCAAGAGTACTCACGTGCTCTGCGTAATGACCATACTTATTCTATCGATAGATGGAAGGCTATTTTTAAAGATTTAGACAAAGAGAGCTCTATCGACTTCAATACACTTGATTTTAGCCAGCCGAATTTAGTTTCCGTTTGGCTGAAGACTGTTAACACGGGCTCTCAAAATAGTACGCAGCAAAACTACCAAATTGATTGCTCTGGTAGAAAGATCAAGCTATTAGCTTCAACAAGCTACAACTTATATGGAGCGCCAATTAATACAACTACCGAGCAGAGCTGGGAAAGTATTTTTCCTGAAACAATGGGAGAAACTTTGTACAACGACTTGTGTCGATAATCCACGATGTGGAGCGAACAGAATCTTCCTTTCTTTCGGGGGGATTTTGTTATATTGTCGTGATGATCAAACCTAATGCATGTAATTCTTCAGAAATATCTTAACCAATTAGCCACATCGGTGAGCGGTGTCTATTGTTTTATTCAGCATGATGTAAAAGAAAGGTTACTTAAAAGTTTGCCACCTAGTCAGATGGACTCGTCGCTTAAAGGCGGCACTGCATGGACAATTGATATGTATGGACTCGCAAGAAAGTTGCCGACAGCCCCAGTGGGCGGAGACCAATGGCTTAATGATTATGTACGTGACCAATGTCTCTTAGTGATAATAGCCGCGTACGAATGGCTAAAAGATGCATTACCCATCTCTGCAATAGAGAGCGAAGGTCAGATGGTAAAACTCCTGAAATGTTTGAGAGATGCCGCTGCGCATCAAAACAAATTCTGCTTACGAGATAAGCGCTTTTTGCCTCTCAAGTGGCATGAGAAAGAATTAACCGAAGCAGATCATGAGCAAGAGTTGTTTTCGCGTTGGATGTCTCCTGGAGATATTCCTATTCTTTTTGATGAGGTGGATCGTGAAGTGGCTCATCGGTTGAGATAAGTTGGTTAGAAGCGGAAGCCCACTATGAAGGCTTCAATTTAGGATATCTCATGCTAAAATATCAATGTAGGCGAGCTTGATCGAGCTTCGGCCACCCATCCAACCTCACTTACCGTCCAATATGTCCTGCCAAGCTAAAAACAAACAAAATGAGCCTTGTTTAGCCCCTCCAATGGATGGATTGAACTTCTGTTATCTCCATAACCCAGCTATAAGCGAAGAAGTTAAAAAAGAAGCTCGAACAAGAGGAGGAAAGCTAAGCAGAGGAGTCAGAGCATCTCTCCCTCCAATCAAATTAAATCAAACCAAAGACATCGTTTCTCTTCTTGGAACAGCTATCAATGGAGTGAGGGAAGGAAGGCTAGATGTACGGGTGGCAAATTGTATCGGTTATCTCGCCGGACATTTGATCAAAGCCTTTGAGGTTTCAGACCTAGAGAAGAGGCTGGAGAATCTTGAATCGACCGTGCGAAGGTAGGGTTTTTAGTTAGAATTTCTTATGGCCATTTCAAAGGTCAAAATCGACCGTCTGGAGAAGGTTCTTGGGTTGCACAACTATAAAGAGCATCTTGTGACCTGCGTCGCATATGAGAACGATATGGAGCTCCCTATTCAATACTTGGGTGCTAGATATAGGGACACAGCCGCTCTAGGAGAGTTTCTCGGTATCGATTCAGAGGATAAGGTCATTTACGTCTGTTTAGAAAGTTGGGTGGACTCAACGCCAACCATCGGCTCACATGTCATCGTTAAAAACCAGCATTAAAAGCTTTGAGAAGAAACTTGGCTTGACCAAACGCTCAAGGATTTTTTGTTGGATGAATTCCGATGGTTCCGTTAAATATGAAGACGTAACTTATCCTAACAAAAAAGAATTCTTTAGAACCATGGAAGCCAGGGGTCTGAGTGAGCAAACGACGTTTACTTTTTTTAGATGGAAGACACGGCCGCTCATGCCTGAGTGATCAATTATTTGAAAGACTTGCTAAATTTTGAAAAAACTGTTATAGTTTAAGAGTAACAAGTGAAGAGCTTTTGTTCATAGCTAGAATGAGCCTCGCATCGTTCCCGTCTCAAACGGGTAGGCAATCAGGGAAATCTGCTGAGAGCCAGAAACAATGCGCAGACTGATCATGAAAGTGGTTGGGAGATTTCATCCAAATTTTGGATCAAATCTCTTAACCACTTTTTGCATTCTAAATTCTTTAACCTGAAAAATATATGAAAAACAACATAAAAACAAACATCGTAAGATTCACAAAGAAAACAGGATATAGATTACTTGGAAAGATGGTAGATATCGCCATTCTTGCTGCCATCGGTTCAGCTTTTGGACTTAAACTGGTAAGATACTAATATGGAAAAAAAGATTACAACATTTGAAGAAGATATTTCAAAAGAATCTCCTGAACGTCAAAAAGCATTGAGAGAATTAAAAACAACTCTCGATCAAGCACAAGAAGAAGGACTTAAACATGGATTTGATGCCTATAAGCATTACGCAGAACTCTTTAGATTGGAAGAAGAGGAACAAGCCAAACAAAAGAAATAACAAGATAAGAGAGTATTTTGCCCTTCATCGGTTGACGCCCTAGCTGACATTGATGAGTTAGATTAAGATGAACTAGGATTTGTTTGGATAAATGGCTCTCACCAATTTCTTGGCTCAACCATCTATCCTTTCTTCTCTTGTTTACTCTGACTATTACTGCTTGATGACCCCTCTTTAAGGGTTCAAATCCCTCCCTCTCCGCCACCCTTCGCTAAAGCTACGGGTGGTCTTTGACCACAAGGTAGATTTTGCGAAGGGTGGCGGCCGCACGGAGTTTTAACGTAGGGCGGTTCCGACATCATTTGTAGAACTTAACAGAAAGTGAGTATGTGGCAAATAAAAATTATTCGTGAACCAATTTCTCGAGATGAATTACGCCAATTAGCGCAGGAGGGTTTTGGTGACTTTATCAAGGCGGTGGTGGATCTTGAACAAAAAATTATGGCCATTGGCAGTGAACTTCACGCAGACGAAGAAGAAGTTTTACTTGAACAAGGTTCTCGTCAAGCCGATCTTTGGGGGATCAATATCTATCCTGATAAAAGGGATGAGGAGCGGATCGAATTTGATTCCATGATCAATCTGCGACCATCACAAGGTAATCGTTCGCGCGGCGTACAGGATGCGATGACCAGACAAAAAATTCAAGAGCTTGTAGTGACACTCATCAAATAATATGTCCGTTATTCATCAAGGACTTGCCGCCGGTCGTTGGTCGCAATTCTCTCTCCTGGAACAATTGGGTCATGTGGGGAGCGAGGTGGATCGCGCCGTCCACTGGTCGGCCAAACAGTCGGTGGAATCCTCGCAACAGGCGATGGATCGAGCGCTGGAACTGCTTGATTTGACGATTGCCGATCCTCGTTGGCGTCATCGTTTAAGAGAATTGACTCGCACACGCGAAGTCTTGTGCGATCACTTCTATGGATCGAATGAGTACGATTCTTCCGACGCCTCGCTCCAAAAATATTTTTTAGACTTTGCTCTGGCAGCCAGAAAAAATAAATAAATACAAGATTTTATGATCTTAAATCCGGGGGCGAAAAAAGTGATTTGTTTTGGTGATTCTTTGACTTGGGGGCATTTTCATAGCGGGATACGGTTTCCGTTGAAGGATCGATGGACGTATAAGCTTCAAGAATTGCTCGGCGATGGATATGATGTGGTTGAGGAAGGCATGAGAGGGCGGACGACCGTTTTGGATGATGACGCGAAGCCGGATCGGAACGGATTTTTTTATCTTCGACCGTGCATCCAGTCAAACACACCGGTCGATCACCTCGTTCTTTTTCTGGGGACCAATGATGCGAAATCCAAGTTTCATCTCACGGCTGATCAGATCGTAAGAAATATCGCAACCCTGATCGATTGGATTCAGAACGATGATCGCGCGATAGGTCACGCGACTCAAATCATTGTGATTAGCCCGCCAAGAATCACGGTTGAGTTTTTGGAGGAGGATTCAAATTTTGACGCAAGTTCGGCAAAACTCCTCACAGACATCTCTCCAAAACTCAAAGAACTGGCAGAGAGTAAGAAAGTCTCGTTTGTTGATCTTTCGCAAGACCTCCAAGGAGGTAAGGACGATGGAATCCATTTGTCCATCCACGATCAAAATAAAATTGCAGAAAGAATCGCCTCAACAATCCTTCCGTGCTAATATTCTTTATTCCTAATTCCTAATTCCTAATTCTAACTTCTTCCCCATGCTTCGCCCCATTCATTTCGAAATTCATTGTGACGAGCCGGCGCGTGCTGTCGAATTTTATACAAAGGTTTTTGGTTGGGAGATTAAAAAGTGGGAGAGCCCAACTATGGAATATTGGATGGTGATGACCGCTCCCAAAGACGATCCGTCCATGGGCATCAACGGCGGGCTGCTGCGTCGTCCGGGTGGGCCTGTGGCCGGGGGCGCGTGCATGAATGCGTTCGTGTGTACCATGGATGTGCCTTCGATCGACGAGTGTCTGACCAAAATCATCGCCGCGGGAGGCACGATCGCCATGCCAAAATTCATGATCGCAGACATGGCCTGGCAAGCCTACGCCAAAGATACGGAAGGGAATACGTTTGGGATACATGAGGTGATAAAGAAGATGGGGTAAATAGTCTTCCATCTATGGAGATCGCAAAGACGAACTGTGTCATTATTCACGGCTGTCCATCGGATATTGAAAAGGCGATGGATCCTGACACCAGAACGTATGATAAGCATTGGATTCCTTGGATTAAACAAAAACTCACGAAGCATGGTATCGATGTTCAGACGCCTCTGATGCCGGATCCATGGGAGCCTGATTATGAAAAATTTAAACAGGAATTTGAGAAAAATAAAATTACAGAAAATTCGATTTTCATCGGCCACAGTTGTGGTGGAACTTTTCTCGTTCGTTGGTTGGGAGAATCAAAACAGCCTATTAAAAAGTTGATACTCGTCGCGCCATGGAAGATTCCCAGCACAGCAATAAATTTAGAAAACTCATTTTATGAGTACCCGATCGATGAAACGATCCAATCGCGCGCGGGGGAAATCATTTTTTTCACGTCAGACAATGAAGAAGAGGACGGGAAAAAGAGTTTAAAGATTTTTCATAAAGCGTTAGGTGGAACGGTCATTGAATTAAAAGAACATGGCCACTATACGATGAGTGATATGGGGACTGAGGAATTTCCAGAGCTTCTCCATGTCGTTTTGAAATAAATTTGTCAGGTGATTTCGATTTAAATTTTGACTTTTTTATTCAATTCCTGTTCAGTGGGGATGCTTGATCGTTGGCGGGATACGCTCGCCCACGAAAATCGTACGCTCACAAAGGAGGAGAGGCCATGGGACGGATCTATCACGCGTTGCCGGAAAAAGGCACGCCGATCGGTATCGCGTACTCGGGTGGACTTGATACGCGATGTGCGACGGCGTGGATGTCGCGCGAAGGGATGGCGGTGCACGCGTACACGGCGGATCTGGCGCAACCGGATGAGAAGGATCTTTCGGACATCTCGCGGATCGCGAAGGATCACGGAGCCACGGCGGCCCAGATCGTGGATTGCCGCGAGGCGCTCGCGCTCGAAGGGATCACGGCGATCCAGTGCGGCGCGTTCCACCTGCGCACGGGCGGCAAGACCTACTTCAACACGACGCCGCTCGGGCGCGTGGTCACGGCGACGATGATCGTGCGCGCCATGATGCAGGACAAAGTGGACGTGTTCGGCGACGGCAGCACGCACAAGGGGAACGACATCCAGCGGTTCTTCCGCTACGGACTGCTCGCGAACCAGGCGCTCAAGATCTACAAGCCGTGGCTGGATCAGAAGTTTGTGGATCGGTTCGGCGGGCGCGCGGAGATGAGTGCGTACCTCGATAGCATCGGGCTACCATACAAGATGGGCGCGGATAAGGCGTACAGCACGGATTCCAACCTGCTCGGCGCGACGCACGAGGCCAAGGATCTCGAGCGGCTCGCAGTGGGAATGGACATCGTCGATCCCATCATGGGAGTCAAGCACTGGCTTCGGGAAGTGAAGGTGGATGCCGAAGAGGTGGCGGTGACGTTTGTACACGGAATCCCGACCGCGCTGAACGATCAGACGTTTCCACTGTCTTACCAGCTCATCGACCGGGCCAATCACATCGGCGGTCGTCACGGGCTCGGCATGAGCGATCAGGTCGAGAACCGCGTGATCGAAGCCAAGAGCCGTGGCATCTATGAGGCGCCGGGCATGGCGCTGCTCCACATCGCCTACGAGCGGCTGTTCTCCGTGATCCACAACGAGAACACGTGCGACCTCTACGCGTCGCTCGGGCGTAAGCTCGGGAGGTGGCTCTACGAGGGCAGGTGGTTTGATCCGGAGGCGATGATGCTGAAGGACGCGTTCATCCGCTGGGCCGCCTTGGCCATCACGGGAACGGTTACGCTCCGGCTTCGTCGCGGAGATGACTACACGATTCTGAACACGATCGCGAAACCCATGGCGTACGATCCCGCGAAGCTCACCATGGAGTCGGGTGAAGGCGTTTTTACGGCGGAAGACCGTATCGGCGCGCTCGAGATGCAGACGCTCGGCATCGGCGACAACCGCCAGGTGCTTGCCACGCTTCTCCGGCACCGGGGGTCGACCGCACACATGGGCGACGTCCTAAGTTCCTGGCTGCGGGAGATCGTCGGATCCTGATCAACTTCGCTCAATCGTAATTCCGTTCCTTCTCGACCGCCTGTATTTTTTCTTCGGAACGAATATGCGCGGTTTTTTATTTGGAATTTTGATCACAGGAAGAGGGATCCGCGCGGGGGTGGGATTAGGTCTTGATTAATTCTCGACAGGGGTTTGCGTGGCGGGTATTCTTGCAGCCAAGAATACCCGCTTTATGCATCTTACCCTTATCCTCGGTCCCATGAAGAGCGGCAAGTCGCTCGAGCTCATCAGCAAATTCGCGCCACTCAAGTATACCAATCAAAAATTCGCTCTGTATCAATCCGCAAAGAATGTGCGGGATGGGCAAATCGCCACCAGAAACGGGATTGAGATTGAAGCAAAAAAAGTGGAAAGCCTGGCCGAGGCACTAGATCAAAAATTTGATATTTTGGGTGTTGATGAAATGCACATGTTTCCGGAATCTGATGTGGAGGTGGTGCAGGAGCTTTTGAAGCAAGGCACGCGCTTGATTGTTTCTGCGCTCGACACGGATTATCAAGGGCGATTGTTCTTGGTCGTTAAACGTTTGCTCGAGATTGGGCCGAACGAGGTGTGGTACAGGCGCGCTGTGTGCGATCTGTGTCGTTATCCCGAAGCCGTGTATACGCAGGTGTTGCGAAACGGAGATCCGATTACCGAAGGCATTCCACCATCCGTACCTGATGACGGGACATTCGGTTACCGCTCGGTGTGTCGAAATTGTTTTGTACACAAGGCATGATTACGTTTTTGTCATCCTCGCGCCGTGCCTGCCGGCAGGCAGGAATGCGGGGATCCAGCGAAAAACAACTGATGGATTCCTGCCTCCGCAGGAATGACAAAGAGGAGAGTTTTACAACACGAGTGTTTGCCATCGTAAAAAAGATTCCTCGTGGAAAAACACTCACCTATCAACAGGTTGCGCGTCTTGCCGGGCGACCCAAAGCTTATCGCGCGGTAGGCAATATTTTGAACACTAATTTTGATCCAAAGATTCCGTGCCATCGCGTGATACGTGCAGACGGGCAGGCAGGAGGGTATAATAGGGGAAGAGCGCAAAAAATTCGGCGGTTGAGGCAAGAAGGCGCCCATGTTTTATGAACAAAAAAACCATTTTCACGCTGTTTATCATCGTCGTCATTGTGGCGCTCGTCGTCATTTTGTGGCCACGAGTCTTGCATTCGATCACGAGCGTATCAGCCAATCCATCCGCCCCCATCGGCGTTGAACTCAACCAAATCTGTGCCGGTCATGAGCAGGATTTTGATTGCTATGAAAAGTATTATCGTTCGCTCGTGGCGCAATCGAACGGTATCAAGCTTGCCTTTGATGATCTCAAGCGTCGCTATGCTTTGAATGGTTATGTGCAATCTCAATGTCATCCATTGACGCACGTGATCGGACAAGCGGCGGTTGAACATTTTCCAAACGTGGCGGATGCGTACAGAGAGGGCGATAGTTTTTGTTGGTCAGGGTATTATCACGGGGTCATGGAAGGGATCGTGGGTCGATTTGGGCGCGAGCAAGCGTTGTTGGGATTGGACAAGATTTGTGCCGCTATTCCCGGCAAAACCAAATACAGTTTTGATTATTACAATTGCGTGCACGGGTTGGGTCACGGACTCATGGCCATCAGTAACGACGAACTGTTTGAATCTTTGCACGATTGCAATTCCCTGACCGGTTCTTGGGAAAGGGGATCTTGTTACAGCGGAGTCTTTATGGAAAATGTGATTGTAGATGGAAAAAATCACGTCACCAAATATCTCAAGCCCAAGGAGCCATTGTATCCATGCAATGCCGTGGAGGAGCCGTACAAGCAGGCGTGTTATCTGATGCAAACGTCGTACATGCTTAAGGTCTCGAATCGTGATTTTGGTAAATTATTTGAATGGTGCAAAGATGCCGACGCAGGATATGTGGACACGTGCTATCAAAGCGCCGGACGTGACGCTTCCGGTTCCACAGTGAGCAATATCATCAAAACAAAAGAGCTGTGTCTTTTGGGGAAGGATGATCGTCAACGCTCAAACTGCGTGATCGGCGCGGTCAAAGATTTTATTTCTTACTTTCATTCAGATGTCCAAGCGCGTGAACTGTGCGCCGCTCTTCCATCAAATTTACAAAAAACCTGTCTTGATACGGCCGCAAGTTATTACAAAACCTTTTGAAAGGGTGTTAAAAAAGGTGATCTACTCGCGCTTCACTCGGTAAAATCCTCATCGTATGATTACATACGCCTGCGGTTTTCCCTCGCTCCAGCACTTCGCATCTCATCCTTTTTAAACACCCTTTAAATCTTTCTTTTATGCTTCCCCCAGGACACATTGCCGCAGGATATTTGGTGGCCAAAGCCTTTATTCATTTCGTGCAACCGGCCATCAGTCAGACACAGATGAGGTGGCTGATTGTGACGGGGATGTTTTTTGCTTTTGCTCCTGATCTTGATATGTTTTATGGCTTTTGGAAGATGAAGGCGTTTCGTCACACAAACGACACATACAATCATCGGACGTTTATCACCCATACTCCGTTGCCGTGGCTTGTGGCGGGAGTCATCGTGATGATTATTGGACAGACGATATTTTGGCGGTGCTTTGGAGCGCTGATTTGGCTGGGTTCTTGGAGCCATTTTTTGTTTGATTCGAGCGACACCGGGATTCGTTGGTTGTATCCATTCAGTCAAAAATTTTACGCATTAAAAAATCCGGGAATCGGTGAGGCAAACCATACAAAAGGTTTTTTTAACCATTGGTGGTATTTTGTTCACTCGTATCGTCGACGTGATTCACTGACATTTTTTACGGAAATCATCCTCCTGCTCATTGCCGTTCTGATTTTCTTGCGCTAGGGAGAACCTCACCCTGCCCTCTCCTTCGCTAGGAGAGGGTTCTGCATGATCCATCCGGCATGTCCTCCTCCTTACGAAGGAGGAGTTAGAGGAGGTGGCAGCCTCGACATTCGTTAAATTGCGGTGGGTCAGTTTATTTTTTCGTGATACCGTGTGTCTATGGAACGTATTCCAAATGCTGAAGAGCAGACTGCGCCTCGTGAAAAGGTCGAGCAGTTAGCTTCGCAGGAGAGAAATTTTCTCCGGCATTTGGGTGGCCATAAGCTCACGCGTCTTTTTTTGCTTGTCACCACTTTGTTGAGTACAAAAGCATTCGCTTCGGAGGGAAAAGAGCAGAGCCATGAGCCGCTTAAAGCATCCGTGACACAGCTTGAAGGAGCGGATCCCGCAAATAAGCGCATGGAGGGAGCCGTGGCTCGATGGTTGGCGAAGAGTGGGAATGTCCATCGTCTGAAAACACATGATGAATTAGAGCAGGCGATCACCAAGGGCGAAGTTGCACAACTCAAGAATGGTATGGGTTATCATGTGAGAAAAGAGGAGTACCTCGAACCGTTTGCGATCGAGTTTGTCCAGAACATGGGAACGGCTTTTGCCGCAGAGTTTCCCGATTCCACCTTTGATATTTCTTCCGCCGGCCGTACAGAGGAGCATCAGGCGGAGGTGATCGGTCAGCAACAAAATCCATTTGCCGCAGATCCCGGCAGATCAACGCACCCATTTTTTATGACGTTTGACGTTCCATTTAGCTCTCTGGGTTATCAATGGACCACGATGACAAAACACGACCAAGAAAAGAGAGTAAAAGTTTTCCATCAAGATCTCAAAGATCGTCAGATGAAGTGGGTGACAAATTACCTTGGACAACAGGAGAAGGATCGATTGGCCCAAGCGAAGTTTGAAAATAACAATTGCTTTCATGTGGCGGCGTTTCCGTTTGCCATTCCGCCAGATGCGTGGGAAAATTTGAGGGCCTCGAAATAATATTTATTTTTTATGTCTTTTGTTTCTTTAGAACAGCTTTTTCACGAGTCATCGCTGTCACCGGAACAGCAAGCGGAGCTTATGAAATGGTTTCAGGGAGCGAGTGAGGGTCAAATAAAAGAAGCGCTCGAAACCTTGAGAAGTCATCCGGCTTGGATTCTGAAGTTGTATAAAAATGTTCAACAAAAAGGAAGAATTTTGGCTACGCAAGATGCAGCGGCTTGGCAAGCCTTGCTGCTGGATGAATTTTCCGAGATCACCTCTCAAGATTCTTGAAGGGGGGGTATTCTCTACAAGGCGCAAGCGTCAGGAATTCCGTTTTGCCGTCGGTAAAAAATTCATCACCTGAAAAATTCTTTCCCAAAATTGGAGGAATAAAAAGAATTTTTTGTTCTTGAGTGAGGCTATTGACTTGCCGTAAATCAGAAACGAACAAATCCCGTTCTGTATCAATATCAGGCGCAATTTGATGCGTAATGCCCCATTTAATACCCGTATCTAGACTCACCGTGCCTACATATAACAGACCGTCTGGCGTCGCAAAGCCCGTCTTCCAAAATCTCACATGATGTCGAGCACGAACCGTTTTTCTATCCGTTTCTTTTTCAAATCCCAAATCGTGTGGACGTTCAGCATAGAATGAAGGTGTTATCGGTGCCGTGGGATATTCTGTGTTGAGCAGAGCGGTTTTGGAGATGTGTTTGACGGATTGGAGCGAAACGCTATCCGCCAGAATCCATCCGGCCTTTTCTATGTCATCGTTGAAACATTGCTCCGGGGCAATCACAATCAGGTTCGTTGGCTCTTGAGGGGTCCCGAGCAGTGTTTCCGTATAGCGAGGCAGTTTTCCTGTTTCAAATAAGGACAATACCTCTTTTGTGCTGATGGTTTGAGCTTGAGGTGGTTTGGTTGGCTGCCATGTGAGAGGAGCGAAGTGTACCATCACGATGATCATCAAAATCTCATAAATTAAAACCCAAGCGATCATTGAAGAACGAAATTTTGTGGATGGCTTGAATAACCCGGAACTGATGAACCATTCGCTGACCGTCATCCCAAACAGGAGTCCGCTAAAACCAATCAGATTGCCTGCCAGCACGTCGCTTAAAAAGTGCACGCCGAGATAGAGACGGCTAAGATCAACGAGGATGATTGTGATGATGGTAGAGGAGACGACCCCTATCCGAACTTTCCATGATTTTGAATGACGGATGATGAGATAAGCGAGAAAGCCGTAAAAAACAGCGACGGTCGTGGCATGACCGCTGGGAAAAGAAAAAGAATCTTCGCTTACGGCTCGCAAAAGGAGATCAGGCCTTCCTCGGTGAAAAAGCAGCTTTCCCACGTAGGTCGCCCCTTCACTTGAGATCAGGGCGAGCCAGAGAGCGAGGATGTGGATACGCTGTTTGTAGAACCGCAATAGAACGGTCAAGAGAATTGCAGCGGTGATGACAACCCAAGATTCTGCAAAGAGTGTAACCGCATAAAAGAAACGCAACAGGTGCTGGCTGCGAAAAGCGAACAGAAGGTTCGCCAACCTCACATCGACAGAGATCAGCGGATCATGAGTGAGATAGTCTGCGGCGATGCCGAGAAATAGATAAAGGGAAAAAAGCAAAGCGGCCAAAAGGAGGGTGAGGGGTAAGCCTTTGAATCGTTTTGGTGTGAGTCTTTTCTGAATTTGGTCGATCAATTTAGGATGCTCCTTCAACCATTTTTGTATGGGTGGATATGAAACAATCGATTTTGAAAGATACTCAATGAAATCCAAAAAGGTTCGTTTGATTCGGGTAAATGACATAAACGTTCAGTATCACTTGGCGTAATACCGAATGAGCACAAAAAAAGCGACGAGAGTGAGAATAAATAAAAATCCCAAAGTTGAGATGAACAAAGACACGGCTTCTTTCTTTTTACCATCGAGATACCAAAGTACCGGGCGGCCCAGAATCAACAGGCCGGTGAACGCCGCGGAAAAAACGAGCAGCAAAAGCATCGCAAATGGAAGGAGCACGGTGTGAAGTCGTCCAAAGGTTTGAGGACCATAGAACAGAAACGACGCTACCGCAGCGATATACACAGCCGTTGCCATGGCATGGAGTCCGGCGAGTTTTAAGATGAGGTGTTTCATATTTATTTAGGATAACAGTGGAATCGTTTCCACGCAAAAAATTCCCCTAAGAAATGAAGCTGATGCCACGAATACGGATTTTGCTATGAGTTATTGACAGGTTAATGCGCGAGGTTATAAACTTAAATGATTAAATCATTGTTAATCACTATCGTGTTTTTCGTATTCTGGCTCAACAGCCAAAATTCTCTGTAAGCAACATCGCAAAAATTTTGAATGGCTCCCTCCCGTTAGCGTCGCAACATATCAAAATTTTAGTGCATGCCAATCTCCTCCAAAAGGAACGGGATGGAAAAAAAGTCTTTCCCAAACTTGAACACGGCAATCCATTCGTTCAAGCCATCGTAAAAACAATTCAACAGGCTTTAAAATAAGCCGATTTAATAAATTAATGAAAAACGATATGAAGAATGTTCATCAGAGTTCGATCGTAATCGCCGTCGTGATTTCCTTTGTGCTTGGTCTCGCTGGGCCAATCGGCGTACTCGCGGCAGGTCCGGCAACCGTCAATCTTGGATCAGCGGGCAATTTTGTGATTCTCACCAAGTCAGGGATTTCCACCACCGGAGCCACAGCCATCACGGGAGATATCGGCGTGAGCCCGATCAATGCAACGGCCATAACCGGATTTGGATTAACGATGGATAGCTCAAACGTATTTTCAACATCAGCTCTCGTGACTGGAAAAGTTTATGCGGCAGACTATGCCGTCCCAACTCCCGCCAACATGACTACGGCTATTAGTGACATGCAAACCGCCTACACCGATGCCGCCGGACGAACATTGCCCACCGCCACTGAACTGGGTGCCGGAAATATTGGCGGGATGACACTGGCTCCGGGACTTTATAAATGGGGGACAGGCGTCACCATCCCAACGGACGTCACGCTCTCCGGGAACGCTAATGACATCTGGATTTTTCAAGTCGCACAAACATTGACCGTGAGTTCAGGTGCAAAAGTTATTTTGAGTGGCGGTGCGCAAGCGAGTAATATTTTTTGGGTCGTGGCCGGTCAGACAACTATCGGCACGACTGCTGTCTTGAATGGAAATATTTTAGACCAAACGGCGATTGTGTTGAACACTGGCGCACGATTAAACGGCAGAGCGCTTGCACAGACGGCCGTCACACTAGATGCGGACACTGTTACCAAGCCAACCCCCGCCTCACCATCACCCGCTCCAGCTCCAGCTCCAGCACCAAGCCCTTCACCTTCACCAGTTCCATCACCATCTCCCACTCCGTCTCCTACGCCGACACCTCCGCCAGCTGGCGGATCGTCACCATCGGCGAGCCCTTCACCATCTCCCGTACCGTCACCTGCACCAGCACCAAGCCCAACTCCTTCGCCGACCCCAGCCCCTCCCGCGCCTCCCGCGTCTGTTTTTGGAGAGCAAGTGAAAACGATTACGATTAATCTTTATGAGGGCAATAGAGGTGACAAGGTAAAAATTCTTAAAGAATTTTTGATCTCTCAAAACAAAGGTCCAGCCGCTCGAGCTTTGGTTAAAGTTCGCACAACCACTTTTTTCGGCGTTTTGACTCGCGCGGCCTTGGCAGAATGGCAAGCCAAAGTAGGAATTAAGCCAGCGTTGGGAAATTTTGGACCAATCACTCGGGTGTATATTAAGTGAAAACTGAAATTAATTTGTAATCCCATCCTTCTATGTTGTGGAGTATCGCTGTTGTCTTAATCATCTTGTGGTTGTTGGGTTTCGTTGCTTTTCACGTCTTGGGTTCATTTATCCATATTCTTTTGGTGATCGCGATCATCGTTGTGCTCATAAAGGTGATTAAAGGGGAGAAAGTTTTGTAAGCTAATAGTATTAACTCATTCATGAACCACTCTATGAATAAACTTTCTTTTCTTGTCAGTGTCGTGGCCTTGGGGGCGCTCTTTGGGGCTGGCTGCCAAAGCAATATTGGCAGCAATCTTAATTATGGTAACGCTACCAGTACCACCGCCGGAGACAAAGCGTCTACACAAGGCAAAGTTATTTTTTCCATCACAGATGCCGCGGCTTCCATGCAGGGTGTTACGGCCGTGCAAATGACGGTTGATAAAATAGAAATGCACAGCGCCACGGAAGGTTGGGTCACTGTGTCTCATGAGACCAAGGCATTTGACCTTTTAGCCCTTAAGGCAAGTGGTCTAGCTAAGTTGGCGGCCGAAACCAATGTCGCGGCCGGCGCCTACAATCAAATTCGCGTACATGTACAAAAAATAGTGGTGGTAAAAAATGGCGTGAGCACCGAAGCTAAATTACCTTCCAACGAACTAAAGTTGAACGGTATTTTTAATGTGACCGCCGACGCCATGACAAGCGTGAAGCTGGATATTATCGCCGATCAGTCGCTTCACATGACTGGCAAGGGAAAATTTATTTTCACGCCGGTGATCAAACTCGAATCGCGCAGCAAGGCCAATGTACGGGTAGAATCTGATGACACCGTCACCATTTCAGGCGGCGACATCGACAGCGACGTCGAGGAGGGTATGGATCTTAAAGGCGAGGAAAAATCGGATTTTAAGTTGGATGCAAACAGCAACCTGGAGATAGATGATGAAGGAGCGATTGAAGTGATGAGCGGCACCAGCAATGTGCGCACAAACAATGGATTGAAAGTGAAGGGCGGCGCGCAGTATTAAAATCGAGAAATCAACCATACCGCTATCCCGGTCTCCCGCTTAAGGCAGGAGACCGGGGATGGGTTGATTGCTTTCTTCTCATAACGAGCCTTTTATAGAGACGCCGGAATTTTTCAGCGCTTCTTCAAGGGCTCGTTAAGCTCCTTGACAATCAGGGAAACAGAAAGGACGGGTATCAAGATGAAGAACGCACCTCTTGTTTTGCTCTTCGCATTGCTCGCGGCCTGCAACGAGAGTGGTCTGCCTGACAACAATGGCTCCACGCTCACCATGGCTCTGTCTCCCGACTGGCCACCGGCGCAGGTGATACTCGGAACTGCTACATCAAGAACGTGGGGCTGTGGCCCGACAACGGGCATTTTTTCGCAAGCGGAGTCAACGATAACCAGACCGGCACCTATCATTTCATGAACGGCAAGGACGAGCATGACATCGTGCCAGCCAACACGACCTACTCCTGGACGCTCCTCGTGGATTTCCATGTGATGGGGGCCGGCAAAAACTTCGGCTTTGACCTCGTGGACGTGGTACTCGATGACGGCGGCAAGGTGAGAGGATTGCCGGTAAAAGGCTACGCGTTTACCGCTGGTGCTGTCGCGTGTACCGGCAAAATCTGGCAGACCGAGCCGTCATGTGATCGAGAGGGAGAGATTTGTGATGATCACAACCCCTGCTCACAAAACACTCGGTGCCAGCAGACCGCTGGAGGGCTGCGTTGCCGTGTTGGTGACATAAACAAGGACTGGAATCGCAAGTGCAGTTACTGCGAAGACAAACGCAACTGTTGCGGCCCCAATACTTGCCCCGTCTGCGTGTACGACAATGTCGGACAGCGATGGCAGGAGATCATTTCTGTTGGCACCTGTACGCAGGGGCGGTGCGATATGCGCACGAACAATTGCGTCGGGCAGTGCCAACCGGAAGTCGGCTGCATTCCCAGCCAACGGAGCAAATGCATGCAGCAATTTCCTTGGTTCCGCCTTATGTAGAGTTTCAAAATCTTCGCTCCTTCAACTTCGCCCACCCTCGGGATCTTCCTCGGGAGGGCGTTTTTTATTTTCCTGAAACGAAAACCCCCCGATGAATTTCGGGGAGTCTTCCATGGTGCAGCCTAAGAGACGAAGTTCTAACGGCGGTATGGGAGGAGTTGGACAGTCTTGTTGGTATCGGAGCAAGCGTTGAGACATTGAGTCGGTGATCTGTTTTGAGAACGGCTTTATTTTAATGCGACTTGGACCGCATCCGTGAAAACGACTAAACGTTTTGTGTACGTTTGTGTAGCCGGATTCCAGACGCCGCTGCAGGTGATTAAGTTAAGATGAATGCCGCTCGGTGACATAAAAATTCCGGTGCTGAGATCGATCGCATCATACGTTTGCGTTCCGCGGACAACAAAGGCCGTCGAAAGGCCGTTTGCATCTACGACGGATACTGTATCGCCTGGCTTCAGTTCATTTAAACGAGCAAAGACGCCAGCCGTTTGATTCCAGCTATTGTGTCCGCCAATCACGGCGCTACCTGTTGCGCCGGGACGTGTTCCAGGACTGTACCAACCAACATCTGCATTGTTATTGGGTACGGCCATGGCGCCTTGAGCGGTAAGTCCCATGGATTGGATCAGGGCGTCAACCTTAATGCTTGGAATCTCTAAACGAGTTACGGATTTTTTTAATGTCGGTTGTGTGGTGACGGCGATGGGGGTTGTTCGGATGGACTTAACGACTGTTTTTGCGGCAGTGACTGAAATCGTTTCGGCTTCAGGTAGATTATTAGATGGAAACGTTTTTGGTGTCGTGACTGTAACTAAAGCAACCGGTACAGGTATGATAAATTCATGCTGAGCATCCATCGCCGTGTTTGAAACAGACAGGGGCGAGAGCGTCAACGTTAAAACGGCAAACAGAAAAGAGAGGGGTAGAATGATCGTTTTTCGTGGTTTAAAAGAAAGGTTAGACATAAAAGAAGTCCGAGGCACGTGCCTCGGACTTCAAGTGTACTAACCATACCAGGAGAAGAGCGTTTTGTCAACAGAGAAGCCTATTTTTAGAAGATTTTCTACCTGTGGATAACATGATATTATTTTATACACATCAAACATAGATTCATGTTATCATATCTGATATAATTTTATTTTTTAAAAATATCCCAAACAAATATTGAGGATATGAAAAAGAAAAAAATATGCATTTGAAAATGTTCTTTCATAAAATGAGATACGTGCCAGCGATGCTGTTCGTTCTCATCGCAGCGCCGATTGCACACGCGTCAACCTCCCCGAGTCTTGGGGACGCCGCAACTTACTCGGTCTTATCTCACACGGGCGCCACGAATGCTGGAGCTACCACCATTAGTGGGGACGTTGGTGTATCTCCGAATAATACCTATACGGAAAACGGCTCAACGAGTTTTCTCACCGTCGGCAATCCGCATCTTAACGATGTGTCCGCGCAAAACGCTCAACTCGCTAACACTGCGGCATTTACTTCTCTCGGAATTTCTAATCCAGATGCGGATTGTATTGGCGGTGTTCGCGCACTCGCTACCGATCTTAAGCTGATGTCGCCCCTTCCGGCTGGTATAGCCCCCGCAAAACAAAACGTCAGATTTGATATTGAAAGATTCGACTTTTAATAAATGATCGGAAGGTGTCTTTCGTCTGTTCGAAGGTCGTTCCTTGGATATTTGCAACTTCTCCTTTCGCCACGTTCCACACATGCTCAATCGGATTCATGTCCGGAGCATAGGGCGGAAGAGCAATAAGGTGAACGCGTTCAAGCAGACCTCCGGTTTTGAGAGCATGTCTGATTTCGGATCCTTTGTGAAAAGCAGCGTTGTCCCAAACAACGCAGATTTTCTTGTTTGGATATTCTTTGAGAAAAGATCCAAATGCCTTCAGAACCTCCTGTTGATTTTGCCAGGGCATTTCGTATGTATAACAAGAAAATGTTTTTTGATTGAGAAAACCAATATAACTTTGCGCCTCTTTTTTTCGATCTACTTTAATGATTGTACGTTCTCCTTTCTTAAGCCATGCCCGCCTCGTGATCGCTTCAAGCTCAATACGAACCTCGTCTGAGGCGAAGACTTCCCAAATAGGATCTTTGAGGAAAGGAGCGATTTCATGGCGTATTTCCCTCATCCGTTCCCCGACGAGCCCCTCGTTCCGTCTGCGGTCGAATGTGTCTGGATACTTAAAACTTAATCGACTGAACGTGAGCAAAAAATGATAGGAGCGAGAAGATTCATAGACGATGCCGAAGGTCGCTCTCACATACCCTTTCAAGGTTGGGACATCCCAGAACTCTTTTGGGATCCCATATTCTGAGGGCGGCTTTTGAAGAGCTTCTTTGATCTCTTGTTTCTGTTCTTTTGTGAGTTTGCCCGCATTTTGATTGTCTTCGTGGCCACTGAAAATACTGGCCATCTTTTGCGTAGAAAAATCTTTCAGCCAGAGACTCACCGTTTTTCGATCCCGAGAAACAACAAAGCTTATATCCTGAATTTTGATTCCCTTGCTTCTCATGAGGATGGCCTGGCATTTTGAACGTATTAAAAAAAGTGGAGAACGTTTTGAGTGCTCTTTCAAAAGCACAGATTCTTCATCGGAAAGGATGATGTTGATCACCTAACCATTATATCAAAATGTCGTGTTTTGTTTTGCGGGGGCTATACCTACTGCGCCGCCTCCTTTATCTTGACGGGGCCGTTAGTACTGACTGGCACGGGCGTTTGGGTTTTTAAATCAGGTGCAGACATTGTGACATCGCCGGGTTCTTCGGTGACAGGTGGCGATCCATGTAATATTTGGTGGAGGGTTGTTTCTTCCGTGACGCTCGATACGACCACGGTGTTCGAGGGAAACATCCTCGCGTCTACTGCCATTTCTATGAAGAACGGTGCAACGCTGAATGGTCGCGCCTTCGCGCAAACGGCAGCGGTGACCTTGATCGGTAATACGATTACGTTGCCAACCTGTACCGCGGCAGCGGCTCCGACAGTGACCCCGTCCATCATTCCACCGCTGATTAATGTCCGAAAAGTTCCCAGTCCATTGGCGTTGCCTGCAGGACCTGGTTCAGTCACGTACACCTACACCGTTACCAATCCAGGCAGAATCACCATGACGGATATCACGCTGACAGATGACAAGTGCAGTAATGTAACGTATATGTCGGGTGATACCAATAACAATGGATGGCTTGAGACAAACGAAGTCTGGATTTATAAATGTACGACGAATCTCGCGCAAACGACGGTTAATTACGCAACAGCGCGAGGACTTGGAAATGGCATGGCATCTGTCGATACCGCCTCGGCGGAAGTCGTGGTCGGCGTACCGGTTGTGCCGCCATTGATTCATCTCGTGAAGACACCTGATCCGCTAGCGTTACCTTTTGGCGGTGGTTCCATCGTGTATAATTACACGGTAACGAATCCGGGCACGGTCGCGTTAAGTAACGTGACGCTCACTGATAACAAGTGCAGCAGTGTGAAATTTATTTCAGGTGACACAAATGGCGACTCGAAGTTACAGTCAACGGAAACATGGAAGTATACATGTACGATAAATGTACCGGTAACTACAACAAATACCGCGATCGCGATCGGTCATGCCAACGGTTTGATTGCCGTCGATACGGCGTTGGCAACAGTTGTGGTGGCAGGTCTGCCCGTTCCACCGTTAATTCATATTCTTAAAATTGCGGATCCTGTCATTCTTCCTGTTGGCGGAGGTCCGGTCACCTATACCTATACCGTGACCAATCCTGGTACGGTCACGCTGAGCAATGTGAGCGTCAATGATGACAAGTGCAGCGATCCGGGTTTGACCCTTGCTTCCGGCGATGTCAACGGCAACGGGTTAATGGAAACGAATGAAACTTGGACGTACATCTGCAAACAGAATTTAAAAGTGACAACCACGAATACGGCCACGGCCATCGGTCACGCGAATGATTTGACGGTGACGGATATCGCCATCGCCAGTGTTGTCGTCGCACCATTCCTGATTCCAAAATTGCCGAACACGGGAGTTGCGCCAATGAATAGCCTGATCGCGTTGACCGTCGGCGCTGCTGGAGTCTTTGTGGCAGTCATGCTGATGCTCGCCATCACTAAACGCAAACGATTATTCTAGCGAAAACTTCTACAAGAAAAAAGAACGGGGCAAAGAGCCGGACGATAGCTCGTCCGGCTCTTGAGCATATGCCTTTCGTTTTTTGTAAGCGCGTTTTTTTGTTGCTTGCCCCAGTCGTTTACGTTTTTGCAGTGCTTGTCTTATTTCAATTTGTTGCGGTGAAAATTGCCATCGGTTTTTACGAAAGACCGGTAGCCTTAAGTTCATTAAGTCCGGATCAGACGCGCGTCAATGTTACCACCGAACAAAAATTTCAGACAGGTACTTTGACGAACATAGGACTTCCTTTGCGTCTTAAGATTCCAAGTATTCGTGTCAACGCTACGATTCGTTATGTTGGTTTAGCATTAGATGGAGCAATGGGCGTCCCAAAACTTCCTCGCGATGCTGCGTGGTATATGTATGGCCCGAGGCCCGGAGAAGAGGGAAATGCTGTCATAGATGGGCATGTGAATTGGCTGTATGGCGCGACGGGAGTGTTTCAGAACTTAAAAGATGTAAAAGTGGGTGAGCTGATAACCGTGCAGGACGATCATGGGATGGAAACATCGTTTATCGTGCGCGGAAGTCGTGCCTATGCGCAATTTGAAGATGCTACGACGGTTTTTCGTTCGGACGATGGAAAAGCGCATCTTAACCTTATTACTTGCGATGGCATGTGGGATAAGATGACACATGCCTACACAAAACGCCTGGTCGTGTTTTCTGATAAACTCGAGCCGTGATATTTTTAGCGCACCGCCTGTCCAAAGGCTTCGTCCGCCGCATCTGCTTTTTCGTCGGCGATGGTATGTTGGATGCGACCGTCGATGTGGTTCGGTGGTGCGTAGGTCGTGAATATTTGCAACGGAACTTTTCCTGTGTTGATAAAATTGTGCTGTGTACCCGGAGTCACGACAACGACATCGCCCGGACCGATGGGCGTTGTTTTACCGTCCAGGATCGCTTCGCCAGTTCCTGATTGAAAATACAGGATCTGTTCGACATAGGTATGGGTCTCTTGTCCGACCTCGCCACCCGGCGGAATACTCATGACAACAAGTTGGGATTTTGTGCCTGTAAAAAGAACATGGCGAAAATCGGTATTGTCAGCCGTCGCCTTTACAATGTTGATTTGAAATGGCATCATAGAATTTGAAGTTTGTGCTTTTGGCAGAATAAAATAAAATACGAATATCGTGATCGCGGATCCGGCGATGACACCGAGCAGAACCTGAAAAATAATTTTCATGAGCGTATGCAAGAGATGATAGCACCCAAGTTTTACAATGACTAACTCAAAACTCACGTCTAAGGTGAGTTTTGTTGTGGTGCAGCCTAAGAGACGAAGTTCTAACAGCGGTATGGGAGAATTTAGAGGGTCTCATTGGCATCGGTGCATCAATACAAGTGTTGAGCCTTTTAGGCTTGATTCCTCAAGAGTTCAATCCTCGTATGTCTTCGACAGGCTCGCTAAGCTATTTCTTTTTTGCTCGTAGCGCCCGTTGTTTGATGAGTACTCTTTTATGCTTCATTGCCATGCGCTCCTTCTTTACCTGCTTCAGATGCGTTTTGACTTGAGCAATATTTTTTTTGATCTTCACTTTGGAAACCTTTTGTTCCTGCCGCACATGAAGGAGCTGGGTCTTCAACCGTTGCATCTCCTGAGGAGGAGAAGGGTTGTTTGCGGCAAGCACCGGGAAAGACATGCTCAAAAGACTCAACGATACGAGAAGGGCGGGGAAATATTTTTTCATAGTTTTTTGGTGGCTGAATTTAATAAAACTTAACTGACTCCCGCGGCAACCTGCTGAATATTTAGGTTGGCCAAATTAACAAGATTACCGATTTGATCTCGAAAGTCTCCAAGCTCAACAAGTAGAAGACTTTTCAAGCCGAAAGAGGTGGATACGGGTTGATCTGCCACGGGGGTCAAAACATCGATTAAATCCTGCATCACCTTGATGAGATCATTATTACGAGTTCGTGTCTGGGCGAAGTCCTGCTGATGTTTGCCCATCAACTTGTCCAACAAAATCTTCTCCTTATCGCTTAAAGCAGCGCTTATCTTGATTTGCAGATCCATGTCGGCATTCACGCGTCCAACGGCGACCTGATAGTTTTTTAAGAGACTGACGGCATCGCCATAGGTCGCCAAATGGTCAGACGCAACGGCATGAAGACCCACATCCGCCTTCACATCTTTCACCGTATCCAATTGTTGATGAATATCCTCCTCCTCATTCTCCATCTCGCCGATTTGCTGTGCGCCTTCCTGATCATTTTCATACTCTCCCTGCTCTCCCTCCTGTTTACCGGCTTGATGGTTCGAGTTGATGGATGAGTCAACTTGAACAGAACTACTGACGTTCGCGCTCGTGGTCGTATTGAGCGCTTGCGCGAAAATCGTGGCGGGAAGTAAAAACGACGAAAAAACAGCAATGCCTACAACGGTCGATGACTTTTTCATATGGATTAAGCTTAAGTTAATGAACTTCTTATAAAGATACACTGTAATTATACATATAAGCAAGGTCTTTGTTACAGGACAAGGATTTTGGTAGCTTTATGCGAAGGCGAATGAGGTCAGAATTGTGTTTGCACGAATCAACGATGCGACGATTTATATTCCAACTTAGTTAGTTTTTCTTACATGGTCCATACAAAAACACTAGGCTTTTCCTAGTTTTTTTGCTGGTGCAGCCAGGACGATTTGAACGTCCGACCTCTTCCTTCGCAGGGAAGCGCTCTATCCAGCTGAGCTATGGCTGCAAAATAAAAAGGTGGGTAGGCAAGTAGGCCGGTAGGATGTAGTTCAAAAACCTACCAGCCTACGTCCTACGCACCTACTAGCCTTTATTTAGATTTTTAGCAGCCGCCCGATCATATCCGAAAGATGTTCGTCTTGCAAGTCTAAATCTTCGCGGATGAATTGTTTTAAGTATTCGCGTAGCTCAACCGGATCTTGCTCTTCCAAATGGATGCGCAGGCGGGGGATCAGAGGATTACGATGATCAATATAGAGAACCTTGATAAAGGGCGGATGATAGATGATGGCGAATTGAGTCAAATCTTGGTAGAGGTAGAGCTTGCCATCACGCACCAGGCCGTGTTCGCCGATTTGGATTAATACCTGTCGGGAAGGCTCGTTGCCGGCCAGGATCAGAATAATCGAGGCCAAGAGAATGATGAAGGCGAACAAAAAATTGGCGGTCCACACGGCATACGCAACAAAGAGAAGCGCGATCACGGCCATGAACAGATACCAGCGCGGACCTCGTGCATGGGAAAGGCGTATTGGCGCTTCCCACACAAACTGA